>OLQA01001271.1_pt1 | contig 22654 bp, 26 predicted proteins | sample 1673151 | NCBI WGS metagenome assembly OLQA01 (sample SAMEA3136760, study PRJEB25190) | human gut metagenome | biome: human gut; feature: human-associated habitat; material: faeces | place: Austria | collected 2013 | reverse complement strand
TGGAAGGAAAGCTGGATGAAAGATCTGGCTTTCCTGTCCAAATTTATTGTAATAGAAGAGGGGCGCACCATTGTGATTGCTGAACATCGTCTCTATTGGTTGATGGATTTGGTGGATCGTGTGGTCATCATGGAGCACGGACGTATCGTGGACGATCTTCCTATCGACGATTTTCGGAGGCTCACGCCTCAGGCGCTGACAGAACGCGGTTTGCGTGCAAGGGAGATTTCTTTTGACGGATTACGCCTGCCTGGTGCTGCATCAGATGAAGCGCTCTACTTTAACGACATGGTTTTTTCCTATGGACGCGAGCGCGCGCTGGAGATTCCCACGCTAAAGATCCCATGTGGAAGTATTGTGGCCGTTATTGGAGCGAACGGCGCCGGTAAATCCACCTTCGGACGCTGTCTTTGTGGGCTTGAAAAGAAAATGCAGGGAACCATCTCTCTGCGGGGAAAAGTTCTCAACCACAAGGAGCGCATCAGGCGCAGTTACCTCGTCATGCAGGATGTGAATCACCAGCTTTTTACCGAAAGTGTCGAGGAAGAGGTCATGCTTTCAATGGAAAAAGCTGACCTGAGCGACGCACAAAAGAGCGAACAAGTGCAGGAGATCCTTCAGACGATGCATCTTGAAGATTTTGCGCAGATGCATCCTATGGCACTTTCCGGCGGTCAGAAACAGCGTGTTTCTGTCGCCTGCGCATTTGCCAGCGATAAGAAAATGTTGGTTTATGACGAACCAACAAGCGGGCTTGATCATGCGCGCATGTTAGATGTAGCTGAAGCCATGAAAACGATGCAAACGCGAGGCGAAACGCAATTCGTCATCACACACGATCCAGAACTCATTGAACAGGTCTGTGATTATCTGCTGTTTCTCGAAAAAGGTCATGTGCGCTGTGCAGGACCGTTCAATGATGCGTGTGTTCAGGTGATCGAGGAATTTTTTTCGCTGCGTTCTTTATCGGATAAGTGATTGTGTGATAATGCATGGAGCTGTTTCACATTGTGTGGCAGCTCTTTTTCATGTTTGTGAAAAATGATGGTAGGTAGTATGCAGAGCGTTTTTAGAGAGAATTGCTCAGTGAATTATTAGCGCATGTAGGTGAGAGTATTCTTTGCAAAAAATCATAAGAAATTGTGATGAAGTCTGGCGGCGTGTTGTCAAATCGACACCAAATCCATGGCATTGCCTGTATAGACTTATGAAGCAATATTTGTTATGATAGGAACAGAATGAATTCAATGAGAATGGAGAATTTATATGTTAACAGGCAATGAGATCAGAAAAAAATTCGTTGAGTATTTCGAGCAGCATGGACACACTCATGTAAAAAGTTCTTCGTTAGTGCCATATAATGACCCGACGCTTCTTTTTACGAACGCTGGGATGAACCAATTCAAGAATGTTTTCCTGGGGCTGGAAAGCCGCGACTACCATCGTGCGACGACGGTGCAGAAATGTGTGCGCGCCGGCGGCAAGCACAACGACCTGGAAACCGTCGGTAAAACGGCGCGCCACCATACTTTCTTTGAAATGCTGGGGAATTTCTCCTTCGGCGATTATTTCAAGGAAAAGGCGATCGAATATTGCTGGGATTTTCTCACCAATGAGCTGAAGCTGCCAAAGGAAAAGCTCTGGATCACGATCTACAAGGACGACGACGAAGCCTACGAGATCTGGCACAAGGTGACGGGCTACGATGAAAACCGCATCCTGCGCCTGGGCGAGAAGGACAACTTCTGGCAGATGGGCGATGTTGGCCCATGCGGCCCATGCAGCGAGGTGCACTACGACCGCGGCGAAGAATACGCCTGCGACTGCGAAGACGGCTGTGCGCTCGGCGTTTGCGACTGCGACCGCTGGCTGGAGATCTGGAACCTTGTGTTCATGCAGTACAACCGCGACGAGGAAGGCAACCTCACGCCGCTGCCAAAGCCAAACATCGACACTGGCATGGGTCTGGAGCGTATCACCTCGATCATGCAGGGTGTGGACACGAACTTCGACACGGACCTCTTTGTGCCGCTGCTTCAGTATGTGGAAGAGCTTTCCGGCAAGGAATACCACAAGGACGAGCGCGGTTTTGCTTTCCGCGTCATTGCAGACCACGCGCGCGCCTGCTCCTTCCTGATCGCTGACGGCGTGCTGCCAAGCAACGAAGGCCGCGGCTATGTGCTGCGTCGCATTCTGCGCCGTGCCGTGCGTCTGGGCAAGACGATCGGGCTGGACGAGCCATTCCTCTACAAATTTGTCGCCAAGGTTGGCGAGCAGATGGGCGAGGCTTATCCGGAGATCATCGAGCACCAGAGCTTTATCGAATCGATCATCCGCAACGAGGAAGAGCGTTTCTTCCAGACGCTGCAGGATGGCATGAAGATCGTTGCTGAAACGATCGCAGATATCAAGGCCAAGGGCGGCACAGTCATCGACGGTGCCAGCGCCTTCAAATTCTACGACACCTACGGCTTCCCGATCGACCTGACCAAGGACACTGCCGACGAAGAAGGCATGACTGTGGACATCGAGGGCTTTGAAGCCGCCATGGCGGAACAGCGCCGCAAGGCGAAGGAAGCCCAGGATGTGGCGAATGTGTGGGATCTTGCGCAGCATGTCACTGAGGCTTATCCAGACATGGCAGCGACGACCTTCACCGGCTACAGCAAAGCAGAAGACGACGCCACCGTGCTCGGCATCCTCATCGACAAGCAGGGCGCGGAATTTGGCTACGACACCCACGCCATTGTCATCCTCGACCACACGCCATTCTACGCACAGGGCGGCGGCCAGGTTGGCGAAGTGGGCCAGATGCTGGCCAAGGACGGCGTCTTTAATGTAGAAAACACCATCAAGCTGGCCGACGGTAAATACCTGCATCAGGGCTACATCGACGGTCGCCTCAACGTTGGCGACAGCGTCCATGCCGTCGTCGATCTCGAAAAACGCCGTGCTTCTGCCCGCAACCACACCGCCACCCACCTGCTGCACTATGCACTGCGTCAGGTGCTCGGCGATAACGTGCATCAGTCCGGCTCGCTGGTTGCACCGGGCCATCTGCGCTTTGACTTCTCCTGCCTGCATGCCCTGAGCGCCGACGAGCTGGCAAAGGTAGAAGCCATCGTCAACGACGAGATCCTCACCGCAGCAAGCGTCAACGTTTACGAAACCTCCATCGACGACGCCAAGGAAAGCGGCCACATGGCCCTCTTCGGCGAAAAATACGGCGACACCGTGCGCTGCGTCGATGCCGGGCTCCATTCCAAGGAGCTCTGCGGCGGGATCCACGTCGCCAACGTTGGCGAGATCGGCCTCTTCAAGATCCTCAGCGAAAGCTCCGTCTCTGCCGGCGTGCGCCGCATTGAAGCCGTCACCGGCACCGCAGCCTACGCACGCACCGTCGAGCAGGATGCCCTCATCGCCCAGATCCGCAAGCAGGCCAAGGTCAACACCGACGACGCCATCTGCGGCCGCATCGCCGATCTCGAAGCAGAAGTCAAAGCCCTGCAGAAGACCATCGACGACATGAAGCTCGCCCAGATGAAGGAAGCCGCTGCCAGCGCCGAAGACGCCATCCAGAGCGTCAAGGGCCTGCAGGTTGTGGCCCAGCAGGTTGCCGCAGCCAACATGGAAGACCTGCGCAACCAGGCCGACCTCTTCCGCAACAAGCTTGACGACGGCGTCGTGCTCCTGGCAAGCACCGCCGACGATCAGGTGCAGCTCTGCTGCATGCTCACCCAGGGCGAAGCGAGAAAGCATCTCCACGCCGGCAACCTCATCAAAGAAGTCGCCGCCATGGTCGGCGGCAAGGGCGGCGGTCGTCCAGACATGGCCCAGGCCGGTGGCAAGGACGTGGCAGCGCTGGCAGGCGCCCTCGCAGCCTTTGCCGGCATTGTAGAAAATCAATATAAGGAGTGAAACCAACATGAGAGACGATCTCGATCAGACGATGTATTTTGACAAGAACAACTTGCAGAAGGAGATGGGGCCAAGAGAAGTGCTCCGCGAAGTCTACGCCGCGCTGGAAGCCAAGGGCTATCAGCCGCTGAACCAGATGGTCGGCTACATCTTATCCGGAGACCCAGCCTACATCACCAGCTACAACAATGCCCGCGCATTGATCAAGAAGTTTGACAGAGATCAGTACATCGAAGAAATGCTGGTCAACTATTTGGATGAGCGCTGAGATGACCGGACGTCTCGTATGTTTTGACGTGGGCGAACGGCGCATCGGCATCGCCGCCAGCGATCTCTTGGGGATCACAGCGCAGCCGGTGGAAACGTACACGCGCACAGGGAAAATAGAAGAAGATTACCAGTATCTGGCGAAGATTTTGCGCGACCAGGAAGCCGTGAAGCTCGTGGTCGGCCTTCCCAAAAATATGAACAACACCCTCGGCTTCAAGGCGCAGGAGATCCAGGAATTCATCGCCGGATTCCAGCCCCATCTGCCAGAAGGCTTTCCCATCGACTGGATCGATGAGCGACTGACCACCGTGCAGGCCGAAGGCGTGCTCCTCGAGGCCAACGTGTCTCGAAAGAAAAGAAAGAAATTTGTAGACAAGATCGCGGCCGTGTTTATGCTGCAGGCATACATGGACGCTCATTAAGGAGGATCCTCATGGACGAAAACAAAGAATATCTCGACAACGAAGAAGAACTCGAAGACGGCCTCGTCGTGCTCGTAGACGAAGACGGCCACGAACACACCTTGCAGGTGCTCGAACGCGTCGAACTCAACGGCAACGACTACGCCATCCTCGTGCCTTGGGACGAGGAAGAAGACGACAGCGCCATTCCGTTCAAGATCGTCGTCGAAGACGGCGAAGAGCTGCTCTACGACATCGAAGACGACGACGAATGGGAAGCCATCGTCGAATTCTGGAACAACTACGTCGACGAACAGGAAGACTGAGCGACGCGTCATCAAGGCTGGGCCAAAGGGCCCGGCCTTTTTTCGTGCACCTGTAGATCTGAATGGCGGCTGGATGCTTTCTGTTGATAAATATTATTGTATGTATTATAATGAGGGCGCTTTATAAGGAGGTGCCATAATGAACAAGCTGCCAGACACTTACGCTTATCCTGCCATCTGTACACCTTATGACAACGGCGCGATCTCTGTATGGTTTCCTGACCTCGATGTTGCCACCGATGGAGATGATCAGGAACACGCATTGCGTATGGGCCGAGAGCTGCTGGGCCTGGTCATGGTCGGCCTTGAGGATGATGGCGACCCGATTCCAGCACCAAGTAATATCTCGGATTTAACGCTGCGTCCAGATCAATACACGATGATGGTGGATGTGTATATGCCGTCGATCCGTATGGCGACGGTCAATAAATCTGTAAAACGCACGGTGACGCTGCCGGCGTGGCTGAATGCGAAGGCGATGGAATGCGGGATCAATTTCTCGCAGGTGCTGCAGGAGGCGCTGAAGGAAAAGCTGCATCTGGCCTGAAGCTGGATGTGCGGTTAATTAACTTGACATTTGAAGTAAAGGAGACGCGCTATGTATATCAAAGATGGAATCGCCTATGCTGGCGAGCCGGAGCCGCTATACGAAGACAGCGCTCCTGTCGAGGAGTACGACCTGAAATGCTATGAGGAAGCGATGAAGGACTATAGAGAAGATCCTGTGACCTATTCGCTGGACGAGGTTGAGCAGGAGCTTGGCCTGAGATGACACAGTATCATGCCGGCCACCGGCGGGAGGTCTACAAATGATGCAAAACGCTCGCTGCGGCGGGCGTTTTTTTGTGGCATCTCCAGTCGCTCTGTGAATCCATCTCCGCCAGCCCCAGCGTGCGGATCTCCGCCAGCGCCGCCGCGCTCAGCCCCTGCTCATGCAGCAGATCGTTCAACGTCAAAAATCGCTTCATCATTGGAAATTCCTCCCTGTTTTTTCACACATACACAACACCGCATCCTCCAGCAAGCCCCCCCGGCGGCCCCCGATCATCAAAAACAGTTTCCCGCATCAGAAAAATATGGTATACTACAGCAAGGAAACCTCCACATTTCCCAAAAATATTCTCACGAAAGGATTGACACCCCATGCGCCACAGCCGTAAACTCGCAACGAACGCACGCACGCACGCATAGGCTAAGTCCGTCCTTTTTTAACCCATCCCCATACAAATTAAACGCACAGAAAACACCGCTCCCCGCGAGCGGTGCTTTCTGTGCGTTTTTGCGTTTGCAGAAAAATAGCGCGCCAGCCTCAGTGGCGAAATCGCCACCCCCCAGCAAAATCCCCATCCGCGCCACCATCATCCAACAACCATTTTTCATCTAACATTTCATTCACCCCTTGCAGCTATTGTAGAGAAAACCCACCAGAAATAAAACCCCCCAGCCCAAAATATACCCAGATCCAGAAGACAATATAACTGATCGCAGCAATAAACCACCACAAAGGACGTGAACAACCATGCACAAACCATTACGAAAACTCCTCGCCACCATCCTCACCCTCGCCCTCCTCGGCAGCCTCCTGCCCATCGGCGCAGCGCCAGCGCAGGCAGCAGGGGAGGGGGACACCGGCGTATTCACCGTGAAGCCTAACGAGGGCAACGCCGAAAATGCCTATAGCTACGCCAACGGCGTCCTCACCGTGGGCGACGGCGCCAACATCACCATCTCCATGGCCAACGAAGCGACGACGCCGACCTCTGACCGCATCGTCGTCGCGGAAAACGCGACTGCCACTATCACGCTGGCTGGCGTCAACATTAAGCGTTCAGATTGTGATGGTGCCCAAGTTATCGCAGCCAAGAGCGCCATTGATTTATCAAATGGGTCAATATTGACCATTGACTTGTCTGCGAATACTAAAAATACACTTGCCGGTGGAAGCGGTAGCACTGAAGGTTCTGGAGCCCCAGGTATTCATGTGCCAGACAGCGCTTCACTGATCATTCAGGGAGAAGGCAGTTTATCGGTAAGCGGCGGCACTTCAAGTACTGCATGTGCTGGCATTGGAATCGGCGGAAATGCTTCAACAACCAGTGCTGGAGAAGCCTGTGGAACAGTCATTATTTTTGCTTCTGATAATGTAACGATAACTGCTGGTGAAGAAGGAGACGGAAGCGATTCTGCTGATGATATTGGCGGTGGTAATGGCTCACAGCAACAAAATGGCGACGACGGCCAGGGCATCCGCCCCGGCACCGACAGCACCTACACCGTCTACGGCAACCTGGAGCTTCCCTATGAACGTCCCATCGGTCAGCGGCAACTTCGTGTATGGCGAAACCTTAACGGCGAACTATACCAAGCAGGACGATGAAACCGTCACCTACCAGTGGTACCGGAGCGGAGAGATAATCTCCGGCGCACAGAGCCCTCCTACACACTGACAGCGGAGGACATCGGCAAGAATATCCTTGTAGAGATTATTGCGACCGACGAATGGCACAGAGGAAAGATGCGGAGTATCGAGCAGGAAGTCTCCAAAGCCACAGGCAGCATCGCCATCGCCTGTGACAGCGTGACCGTCGGCGAGAAAGTTTCGCCAACCGTCACCAGCAACACCAACGAAGGCGCGAACGTCACCTACAGCTACAGCGGCACAGGCAGCACCAGCTACGGCCCAAGCAGCAAGCCACCAACTGCAGCAGGCAGCTACACCGTCACCGCCACCGCAGCCGAGACAGCGACCCATACCCAAGCGGCGAGCGCTCCCGTGGCCTTCAGCATCAGCAAAGCGGAGCAGAGCGCGCCCGCCGCGCCAACCCTCGCCAGCCGCAGCAGCCACAGCCTGACTGTGAACGCCATCGCCGCCAGCGCAAGCGGCGCACCAGCAGAATACAGCATCGATGGCGGCCAGACCTGGCAGCGCGAAACCACCTTCACGGGCCTTTCCGCCGCCACCAGCTATGAGATCGTCGCCCGCTACGCCGAGACCGACAGCCACAGCGCCTCGCCAGCCAGCGCCGCCCTCACCGCGCGCACCGCAAGCAGCCACTCGCCGTCCACCCCAGAGGGACCATCCAGTCCATCCACCGGGGACAGCAGCGGCTGGGACGCCATCCTTGACCAGCTTGAGAACGCTGAAAACGGCGAGATCACCATCGACATGGGCGATGAAACCAAGGTTCCAGCAGAGATCTTTGAGAGCCTTGCTGGCAAAGACGTTGACGTCACCTTCGACCTCGGCAATGTCCAGTGGAGCGTCAGCGGCGCAGACATCCCAACCGACGCCGACTTCACCGACCTCGACCTCCGCGTCGATCTCGACACCAGCGGCATCCCTGTGAACGTCATCAACACCATCACCGGCGAGATCGGCACCGTCCAGATCACCCTCGCCCATGACGGCGAGTTCGGCTTCACCATGACGCTGACAGCGCCCCTCGGCAAGGAAACCGCCGGCTACTGGGCCAACCTCTACCACTACGACGAGCGCGCAGAAGCCCTGAACTTCGAAGCCGCCGCCAAGATCGACCAGGACGGCAGCGTCACCATCCCATTCAGCCACGCTTCACAATACGCCATCGTCATCGACACCCACAGCCACGCCGCAGTGAGCGTCAGCGAGATCTTCACCGACGTAGCGCCAAACGCCTGGTATAAAGACGCCGTCCAATACGCCTATGCGGGCGGCCTGATGACCGGCGTTTCCGCGGATGCGTTCGCCCCAGAGCAAACCACCACCCGCGCCATGATCGTCAGCATCCTCGCCCGTCTTGAAGGCGTGACGAGCGCCCAAGCCGCAGGCTTCGCAGACGTTTCTGACGAATGGTACGCCACAGCAGTCAACTGAGCAGCCAGCGCAGGCGTCGTCAGCGGCACGGGGGACGGAAATTTCTCGCCAAACGCTGCGATCACCCGCGAACAGCTGGCAGCGATGCTGATGAACTACAGCGCCTGGAAAGGCGAGGATGTTTCAGCCCGCGCCGATCTCTCAGCCTACAGCGACCAGCCAAGCACCTGGGCAACAGAAACCATGCAATGGGCAGTGGCAGAAGGCCTCATCTCCGGCGTCACCAGCACCGAGCTGCAGCCACAAGGCAACGCCACAAGAGCACAGGTCGCCGCCATCTTGCAGCGGTTCCTCGCTCAATGATTAATGTTTAATGAGTAATTAGTAATTGATGTTGGATATCTGCGATCGTTCCGCTTACGCGTCTCGACCGCAGATATCCTTTTTGATTTTTGTCTGCTAGCGTGCTCAAGTCAGAAAATTATTCAGCCTTGAGCGACAGCGAAAGGCTACATCCATTAATCATTAAAAATTACTAATTACTAATTTAATTGTTGTTGGCTGGAGATCGATATGCATCGACTCTGGCCTTTTTATTTAATTTACAGCCTTGCGCAGGATGGGTAGATTCGTTATCATAAAAAGCAAAGGAGGGAGCGCTTATGGCTACGCATTCCTACAACGAAGCAGAGCTCGAGGCCATGCGTCGCCGCAGCTGGGAGCATGGTCTGCCTGAGTATCTTCAGCACGATCTTGATGCCTACAAAGAAGGGCTGGCGAATGGCTCGCCGCTGCTCGACTGCCTCTGGGGCGAGCTCTACGGCAGCATCAACGCTGCTGAGATCAGCGACGGTGTCATCACACCAGCGCACGCCGACTATTTGCGCCAAAAATTTCTCTGGGGAAAGAAGGAGCTGCAATGATCATCGATTTTACATCCTGCCGGCGCATTCTGCACAAGGCTTACAACGGTGCGAACGGCAAAAAGATCGCCATCGTTTACGAGGGCGCTGTCTATATGCTGAAGTTTCCGCCTTCTGCAGAAGACAAACCGACCACTCTTTCCTATACCAATAGCTGCTTTAGCGAACACATTGGTTCGCGGATTTTTCGCCTTCTCGGGATCGATGCGCAGGAAACCTTGCTGGGGACTTATGTGGTCCGCGGCAAAACAAAGATCGTTTGCGCCTGCAGGGATTTTACAATCGAGAAAGAGGGGAGCGGAAAGATCTTTTACGATTTCTGCTCGATCAAAAATACGGTGATCGATTCTGCGCATGAGGGGCGTGGTACGGAGCTTGTCGATCTCGAAGAAGCGTTCAGTCTGCAGCAATTCGTTGCGCCGGATGCAGTCGCACGATTTTTCTGGCGCATGTTTGTCGTTGATGCACTGCTGGGCAATTTTGATCGGCACAACGGCAACTGGGGATTTCTTGTGGATCCTTCTGACAACTGGCGAGCGAGCATTGCGCCGGTTTTTGACTGTGGCAGCTGTCTGTTGCCTCAGGCCGACGAGACGACAATGAAGCTGGTGCTGGCAGATGAAGAAGCGCTGAACGCGCGCATTTTCCAATTTCCAACTTCCGCCATTCACGAGCATGGCAGAAAGATCAGCTATTACGATTTTCTCATGGCTGGTGAACATGACGGCTGTAATGCTGCGCTGGCAGAGATCGTGCCGCGTGTTGAGCTGTCGGCGATCTATGAGCTGATCGATCAGGAGCCGCTGCTCAGCGATCTGCAGAAGGCGTTCTATAAAACTTATCTCACTGCACGTTTTGAGCGTCTGCTCCTGCCGGCGTATAAAAAGCATTGTTTTGCAAATTAGTAATGTTTAATTTTTAATTAGTAATTGTTGTTGGCATTGCAAATGATTAATGTTTAATGAGTAATGAGTAATTGTGGTAAGTTTTTGGCAGGACGCCGCTTTCACGTCGCCTGTCAAAAACTTTTTATTTTATCTGCAAGCGTGCGCAGACAACCGAACATATTTTCCGGTTGTGGATCGAAGAGACACAACCTACCATCATTAAACATTACTAATTAATCATTGAGGGAAAATCATTAAAAATTCCTAATTTACAACTAATTACTAATTTGCACTATGCTTGCAGCAAAAATTCTTATTTCATGCCAGAATGGTCGACCAGCGGGGATGGATGTGATATAATAAATTAGTGTGACCTTTCGCAGATGGATGAGAACAAGGAGAATGAGCGTATGGCTGAAGAAAAACGCACGGAAAATGGCCAGATGACGACGACGGAATTTGGCACGATCCGCCTGGACGACGAGGTGGTGGCGCATGCGGCGGTGATCGCTGCGGCCAGCATCGACGGGGTTGTGGACAGCTTTGGCGCGGCGAGCGAGGGCTTCATCGGCAATGTGACGGATGGCGCGCTCGGCATGCTCGGCAAAAAGAACGCTGCGAAGGGTGTCCGCGTGGATTATAAAAACGACGGCTACAACATTGTGATCAATATCAAGGTGCGCTATGGCTTCTGCATCCCGGATCTCGCCAGCGACATCCAGCGGCGGGTGAAGCGGGCTGTGGAGGAAATGACCGGCGCGAAGGTGCGCGCGGTGGATATTTTTGTACAGGGCATCGATTTTAGCAATATAAACGAAACTGGATTGGGGGATCAACATGCGTAAACTAGCGCGACAAATTGCATTTCTGCTCATTTATTCGAGCGACATGGGCGAGACCGATCACCAGGAGGTGCTGCAGTATTACCTGGAGGACAAGGAAAACCTCGAGGATTTTCTGGAAGCGGCGAACATCATCCAGATCTTTCCGGAGCTTGATGTGGACACGCTGGAAAGCGCGATCGAGGCGGACGACAAGGCCTTCATCCGCAGCACGGTATCGGGCACGATGGAGCATTTGGTCGACATCGACAATCTGATTAACGCCCAGGCGAGAAACTGGAGCACGCTGCGCATGATGAGCGCGGACAAGAACATTCTGCGCATGGGGGTCTACGAGCTCTGCTTTGCGCCGGAAAAAACGAGCCCGGTGGTTGTCATCAACGAGGCGGTGGAGCTGGCGAAGCTCTACGGCGAGGACGAATCCTTCAAATTTGTCAATGCGATCCTCGACGCGATCGCCAAGAAGGCTGCGCGCGATGAGTAATCCAGGCGTGGTCAGGGTTTCGGCGCTGAACGACTATATCAAAGCCCTCTTCGATAAAAACGATGTGCTGCAAAACATCCGCGTCGAGGGGGAGATCTCGAATTTCAAGCGTCACGCGGCCAGTGGCCACTGCTATTTTTCCATCAAGGACGAGAAGTCGGCGATCAACTGTGTGATGTTCCGCTCGGCGGCGCAGCAGCTGCGCACGCTGCCGCAAAACGGCCAGGCTGTGATCTGCCAGGGCAGTGTTTCGGTCTACACGAAAAGCGGCAGCTACCAGCTCTATGTGCAGCGGCTCTTGCCGGTGGGCGTGGGCGATCTGCAGCTCCAGTACGAAAAGCTCAAGGCCAAGCTTGCGGCGGAGGGCGTGTTCAAAACAGAAGAAACGCGCCGCGCGCTGCCGCGCATGCCGAAAAAGATCGGCATTGTCACTTCGCCGACGGGCGCGGTGATCCGGGACATGCTGCGCGTGTTGCGTCGGCGTTGGCCGATGAGCGAGGTGCTCCTGGTGCCGGCTTCGGTGCAGGGGCTGGAGGGCGCACGCTCGATCTGCGCGGGGCTGGCTGCGCTTTACGCGCGGGATGACATCGATATGATCATCGTCGGGCGCGGCGGCGGCTCGCTGGAGGATCTCTGGAATTTCAACGAAGAGCCAGTCGTGCGCATGATCGCCCAAAGCCCGGTGCCGATCGTCAGCGCCGTTGGACATGAGACAGACGTGACGCTGGCGGATTTCGCGGCGGATGTGCGCGCCGGCACACCGTCGATGGCGGCAGAGCTGGCTGTGCCTGATCGCGCCCAGGTGTGGCGAGAGATCAGCGAAGCACGCGCGCGCTGCGAAAGCGCGGTGCAGGCGCTCTTGCGTCGCAAGGCGCAGGTGCTCGCGGGCTATCTCTCGGGCAGTCTGCTGCAGGATCCGGCGCGGCTTTTGGCCAGCTACCATCTCACGCTGGACCAGCGCTGGGCCGAGCTGGACAAGGCGCTGCAGCAAACGATGAACGACAAACAGAAACGTTTCAGTGAAAATATCTCGACGCTCGATGCGCTGAGCCCGCTCAAGGTGCTGGCGCGCGGCTATTCCTTCTGCGAGAAGGAGGGGGTGGCTGTGCGCTCGACCAGCCAGCTCGCTGTTGGCGACGCGCTGACGCTGCATTTTGCCGATGGCGCTGCCAGCTGCACAACGACGTCGATCGATCAGAAGAGGGACGAACAATGAGTGAACAACAACCAACGTTGACTTTTGAACAGGCCATGGCCAACCTGGAGCAGGCGCTGAAGGCGCTCAGCCAGGGCGAGCTGCCGCTGGAAGAGGCGGTGGAGCAGTACAAACTGGGCCTGGATATGGCCAGCCAGTGTCAGAAGATGCTGCGCGACGCCGAAGGCGAGATCAGGATCTTGCAGGATGGCGTCGAAAAAGCCTTTCAAATGGAGGAATGATCATGAGCAAGGAAAAAATGACCGCGCTGCAGCAGCTCGTCGAAGAGACCCTGCCAACGCTTTTGCCTGAAAAAGACGGCTACAACGACGTGCTCGTCGATGCCATGGCCTACAGCCTGCTTTCCGGCGGCAAACGCCTGCGTCCTGTGCTGGCGCTGGCGGCTTGCTCCGCTGTTGGCGGCAAGCTGGATGATGCCCTTGTGAGCGCAGCGAGCATTGAATGCATCCACGCTTACTCCCTCGTCCACGACGACCTGCCGGGCATGGACGACGACGCGCTGCGCCGCGGCAAACCAACCAACCACATCGTCTACGGCGTCGGCATGGCAACCCTCGCTGGCGACGGCCTGCAGACCCAGGCCTTTGAAAACATCACCGGCTACTGGCTGGCGCAGAACAAGCCAGAGATCGGTCTGCGCGCTGCGCATGAGCTTGCCATTGGCGCAGGCAACCAGGGCATGGTCGTCGGTCAGGCGCAGGATCTTCTCGCCGAAGGCAAGCACATCGACGAAGCGAACATGAATTACATCCACGCCCACAAAACCGGCGCCCTCATCACGGCCTCTGTGCGCATCGGGGCCATCATCGGCGGTGCGAACGAGGAGCAGCTTGCTGCGCTCAGCCGCTACGGCCAGCACATCGGTCTGGCGTTCCAGATTACCGACGACATCCTCGACGTCGTCGGCGACGAAGCCGTCATCGGCAAGCCTGTCGGCAGCGATGAGAAGAACGAAAAAGCCACCTACCCAGCGCTCTACGGCCTCGACGCTTCCCGCGCCATGGCCCAGGAGCAGTGCCGCCTTGCTCAGGAATGTCTGACAGGGCTGCCAGGCGATTGCGATGTGCTCCATTACATCGCCGACTACATCGTGAACCGTCAGAAATAACCTCAGGCGACGTTTCGTGAAGGAGGGAACAGGAGAATGTTGGAAGACATCCAGTCCAAAGATATAAAAAATATGACCATGGACCAGCTGCGCGCCCTGGCCAAAGAGATCCGGGCGCGGCTGATCGAGGTCTGCGCCAAAAACGGCGGCCATCTCGCGCCAAATCTCGGCATCGTCGAGATCACGCTGGCGCTGCATTATGTGTACGATTTTCCAAAGGACAAGCTCGTCTGGGACGTCGGCCATCAGGCCTACGTGCATAAGCTGCTCACCGGGCGTAACGACCGTTTCGACACGCTCAGACAGTACGGCGGCGTGTCTGGTTTTCCAAAGCGCAGCGAGAGCATCTACGACGATTTCGGCGCAGGCCACGCCAGCACCTCGATCTCGGCAGCAGACGGCTTCGCTGTGGCGCGCGATCTCTTCCACGAAGACCGCGATGTCATCGCCGTCATCGGCGACGGCGCCATGACCGGCGGCATGGCCTTCGAAGCGCTCAACTACGCGGCGCATCTGCAGACAAAGATGACCGTCATCTTAAACGACAATGAAATGAGCATCGGGCCAAACGTTGGCGGCATGAGCCAGTACCTCACCCGCATGCGCACCGATCCCGGCTACAACCGCTTCAAGGAGGACATGGAATATTTCCTCAAGCGCATTCCAAACATCGGTCCGCGCATGGCAGAAATGGCCGACCGCCTGAAGGACACCGTCAAGCACATGCTCACCAGTGGCAGCTGGTTCGAGGAGCTGGGGCTGCGTTACTACGGCCCTGTCAACGGCCACGACATCGAAGAGCTCATCCATGTGTTTGAAAACAGCAAGCAGTTCGACTGCCCTGTGCTCATCCACTGCCTCACCGAAAAAGGCCGCGGCTATCTGCCAGCGCAGAAAAATCCTGGCAAATTCCACGGCGTCGGCGCCTTCGACATCTCCACTGGCGAAACCCTCGACAAATCGACGCAGCCAAGCTACACCAAGGTTTTCGCCAACACCCTCGTTGACCTCGCCGCGAGCGACAGCCGCATCTGCGGCATCACCGCAGCGATGGCATCCGGCACAGGCATGGACGCCTTCCACAAGGCTTATCCGAAGCGCGCCTTCGACGTCGGCATCGCCGAAGAGCACGCCACCACCATGGCCAGCGCCATGGCCCTCTCCGGCCTCAAGCCTGTCGTCGCGATTTATTCCACCTTCATGCAGCGCGCCTACGACCAGCTCATCCACGACTGCGCCTTGCAGAATGCGCCAGTCGTTTTCGCCCTCGATCGCGCAGGCATCGTCGGCGCCGACGGGCCAACGCACCACGGCGTCTTTGACCTCAGCTTCCTGCGCACCATCCCGAACATGACGGTGATGGCGCCAATGGACGAGCCTGAGCTGCAGAACATGCTCTACAGCGCCATCCACTACGACAAGCTCGTGGCGCTGCGCTATCCGCGTGGTCGCGGACCAGGGCACGCCCTTGTGAGCGACTATGAGCTCATCCCATACGGCAAGGCCGAGGTCCTGCGCCAGGGAACAGACGCCACCATCGTCGCCATCGGCGCCATGGTTGAGCCGTCCCTCGTCGCAGCAGACTGCCTCGCTGAGCAGGGCATTTCCGCAGGCGTCATCAACGCGCGCTTTGCCAAGCCCCTTGATACAGAGACCATTTTCGCTTTCGCAGACAAGCCGCTCATCACCGTCGAAGAAAACGTGCTCGCCGGTGGCTTTGGCAGCGCCGTTCTCGAAGCAGCAAACGACGCCGGCCTCACTGCGCCGATCCTGCGCATCGGCCTGCCGGACCACTTCGTCGCCCACGGCGACACCAGCAGATTGCGCGACGACAACGGCCTCTCGCCAGAAAAGATCGCCGCGCGCATCGCAGCATTTCTCGGGAAGGACTGAGACCATGGCGAAAAAAGAACGACTCGACGTGCTCGTCGTGCAGCAGGGACTCGCTGACACTCGTGAAAAAGCACAGAAATACATCATGGCCGGTATGGTCCTCGTCAACGATCAGAAAATGGACAAGGCCGGCACCAAAGTGCCGACAGACGCCGTGCTGCGCCTCGTCGGTGAACCGCTGCCTTACGCCAGCCGCGGCGGCTTCAAGCTTGCCGAAGCCTTCAAGCGCTTCCCGATCTCCATGCAGGACGCCGTCGTCGTCGATCTCGGCGCTTCCACTGGAGGCTTCGTCGATTGCGCGCTGCAAAATGGCGCCAAGCGCGTCTACGCCGTCGATGTCGGCTATGGTCAGCTCGCCTGGAAGCTGCGCACCGATCCGCGCGTCATCAATATGGAAAAGACAAACGCCCGTTTCCTCACGCCAGAGGATTTTCCTGAGCTCATGGACTGGATGACCACCGACGTCGCCTTTATTTCTCTCACGAAGATCCTGCCTGCTGCGTACAGCATCCTCAAGGAGAACGGCAGCGGCGTCGCGCTGATCAAGCCGCAGTTTGAAGCCGGCCGCGACAAGGTTGGCAAAAACGGCGTCGTGCGCGATCCCGCCGTGCATGAAGAGGTCATCCGTCGCATCCTCGATTTCAACGCCGAGCTCGGCTTCAAAACCCTCGGCGTCGTCCATTCACCGATCCAGGGACCACAGGGCAACATCGAATACCTTTACTGGTTCACCAAGGATCCTGACGCCGAGCCTGTGACAGTCGACGTACACGCTCTCGTCGAAAAAACCTTCGCCGATTTCGGCAAGCGGACCGACTCCTGATGGAAAAGCAGCTCATCTGGCTCGTCCTCGGCGTCGCCCTCGCGCTCCTCTTCGTCAGCTGGAGCCGCGACAAATGGACGCGCCACCAGCGCCGCGCCGTGGCCCGACGCGCTCAGAGCGGCGAAAACCGCGCCGAAAAGCTTCTCGCTCAGCGCGGCTACACCATCCTCGACGCCCAGGTGCGCCGTCCCGTCGTCATGAGCGTCGACGGCGAGCGCGTCGAAAGCTTCATCAAGGCCGACTATCTCGTGCGCAAGGATGGGCGCGACTTTCTCGTCGAGGTGAAAACCGGCAAACAGGCCAACGTGCGCCTGCCAAATGTGCGCAGGCAGCTTTTTGAATACCAGAATATTTTCCAGACCGATGGAATTTTATTTATAGACATGAATAAATATGATATCATTGAAGTAGCGTTTGATGATCCAGCGACCAGCGCGCTGCCGCTCAAGTCCTTTTTCAGTGGACTGCTCGTCGGCGTGCTCCTTGTTGTGTTCATCTATTCCTACCAATGACGAAGGAGACAATGTGATGCATCAGGCTGTAGGCATGTATTATAATATCAAACGGGAGGACACCTGCGCCATCGCGCAGTATGTCGCCGGGCTTTTCCAGGCGCGTCAGGTCGACGTGTTTGCCGGCGACCAGCTGCAGGCACAGCGCGCTGGGATTCCCTATCTGCCAAGGCCGGAGTTTCTTGAGCGTATCACCCTCATGGTCGTCATCGGCGGTGACGGCACTTTCTTGCGCGCAGCGACCATCGTGCGCAACGCCCAGATCCCGCTGATCGGCATCAACCAGGGCACCCTCGGCTTTCTCGCAGAGCTGGAGGTGGAGGAGTTCGAAGAAAAGCTCGAGCAGCTCATCGCCGGCAACTATCGCACAGAAGCGCGCATGACCATCTGCGGCGAGCTCTACCGCGACGGCGCGCGCATCTGCCAGACCGTCGGCTTAAACGACGTCACCATCAACCGCGATCCCGTCGAAAACACCCTCGAGCTCGACGTCTACCTCGAAGAACAGCTCGTTGACAGCTACCAGGCCGACGGCATCATCATCGCCACGCCGACTGGCTCCACCGGCTATTCCCTTTCCGCCGGCGGACCGCTCATCTATCCCGGCACAGAATGTCTCATCGTCAATCCGATCTGCGCCCACGTGCTCGGCACCAACGCCATCATCGTGCCAGCCGCCGGCGGCATCGAGATCCATCTCACGCGCTCCAGCAAAGACGCCTACCTGCTCACAGACGGGCGCTACGCCACCCATCTCAGGCAGGGAGACACTGTGCGCGTGTACAAGGCAGAAACGCCGACGCGCATCGTCCAGCTCGAAAAGCACCAGTTCTTCGAGACCGTGCGCAACAAACTCTTAGACCGCAATTATCGCCGAATGCATTATAGAGGGGGATCAGAATGAAAAACAGAAGACAACGCCGCATCCTCGAGATCGTATCCAACGAGACCATCGGCACCCAGAAGGAACTCGCCGAGCGTCTGCAGCAGGAAGGCTTTGAGACCACTCAGGCCACCATTTCTCGCGATATCAAGGAGCTCCTGCTCGTTAAGGTCAATATCGGCGGCGACCGATATAAATACGTCATCGCTCAGGAAACACCCGTCACCGACGCCAAGCTGCGCATGGTGCTGCGGGAATTTATCCTCAGTTACGATTACAGCGAAAACCTGCTCATTTTGAACACCGCGCCAGGCAACGCCAACACCGTCGCCTCCGCCATCGACCGCGCCCGCTGGCCGCAGGTCATCGGCACACTCGCCGGAGATGACACCGTCATGCTCGTCATCAAGCCAAAGGAAGCAGTGCAGGAAGTTGTTGAGAAAATAGAAGACTATACATCCAGATAGGAGGGATCGACATGCTGGCACGACTTACCGTAGATAATTTCGCGCTCTTAAAGCATGTCGATCTGTCGTTCGACAGCCGTTTCAACGTGCTCACCGGCGAGACCGGCGCCGGCAAATCCATCATCATCGATGCCGTCAAGCTCGTCCTCGGCGAACGCGCCAACATCGCAGACATCCGCGTTGGCGAAGACCACGCCCTCGTCGAAGCCGTCTTCGTCATGGCAGAAGGGCACAGCGCTTTTCAAACGCTGGACGACCTCGGTCTCGAGCATGACGGACAGACCATCGTGCTCACCCGTCAGATCCGCTCAAATGGCAAAAATATCTGCCGCGTCAATCGTCAGATCGTCACCCTGAGCCAGTTCAAATCCATCTGCGCCCAGCTCATCAGCATCTATGGCCAGCACGATTACGACGAGCTTGGCGATCCCGCCACACGTCTCGCGCTGTTGGACGCCATGGGCGACGCTGCCCATCAGGATCTGCGCGCGCAGGTCGTCACCGCTTACGCTCAGGCGCAGCAGAGCGGCCGCGCCCTCAAGCGCGCTCTGCGCCAGCAGGCCAAGCTCGAGCAGGAACTCAGCGCCCTCGAAGAGCGCGTCGAAGAACTCGCGCCCCTCGAGCTCAAAAAAGGCGAGGAAGAAGAGCTCGCCCAGCGCTACAAGCAGGCCGCCCATTCGCAGGATCTCTACGACGCCGCCTACGCCGCCTCCGGCGCGCTCTACGACGCCCAGGGCAGCGTCCACGAAGTGCTCACCGACGCCCTTGAGCGTCTCAAAGCCGTCGCTCAGTACGACGAGCAGGTCAAAGCCTATGTGAGCGATCTCGAAAGCGTGCGCATCGTCATCGACGACACTGCCCGCGATCTCGAGCATTACCGCGAAGGCATCGATTTTGATCCAGCCACCCTCGAAGCCATGGACGCGCGTCTCGCACAGCTCGCCAAGCTGCGCCGTAAATATCAGATGGACATCGACAGCCTCGTCGACGCGCTCGCTGAATGGAAGGAAAAGATCGACCACTTCGCCGACATGGATGCCGACATCGCCGATCTTCGCAAAGCCTACGCCCGTGACCGCGCCGAATACACCGCCCTCGCCGAAAAGCTCCACCAAAGCCGTCTTGCTCTCGGTGAAGCGTTCAGCCAGCGCCTCATCGCAGAGCTCGCTGACATGGCCATGGAAGCCGTGCGCTTCGACGTGCAGTTCGAGCGCTTCGCTGGTGACGCCTCCGGCACCGACACCTGCCTGTTCATGATCGCGCCAAACCCTGGCATGCCGCTGCGTCCGCTCTACAACATCGCCTCCGGCGGGGAAATGAGCCGCATCATGCTCGCCATCAAAACCATCCTCAGCGGCGCCGGCGGCATCGAAACCCTCATCTTCGACGAGATCGACACCGGCATCGGCGGACTCGTGCTCACCACCGTTGCCGATAAGCTCGAAGCCCTCGGTCAGCACGAGCAGGTCATCTGCGTCACCCACGCGCCAAGCATCGCTGCCCGCGGCGACCGCAATTTCTTCATCGAAAAACAGGCGGTGAACGATCTCACCGAAACCCACGTTGCCTTGCTCGATAGCGAGGACGCGCTCGTTCGCGAGATCGCCCGCATGAGTGGCGGTACCGACCCGTGGCAGCTCGAAGCAGCTGCGCGCCTGCGCGCACAGAAGCATTTTCATTAAAACCACCATCGCTCATCCCTCGGGTGAGCGATTTTTTTATGGATTTTTTCAAATTCCTGTCACCTTTCGCCGCCCTCAGTTGTATTATGGGCAAAGGAACCTTTTACAAGCAGGTGATTCTCATGAGACTTCCCGTCGATACGCTCGTCCAGCGCTACCATCAAAATCTCTACGCCGTCGCCTACAGCGTTTGCTCCAACCGCGAAGACGCCGAGGAAGCCGCGCAGGACGCGTTCATCCAATACCATATATCAAAGAAAGAATTTGACAGCGAGGAGCACATTCGTGCCTGGCTCATCCGCGTCACGATCAACAAAGCAAAAAACGCCGCGAAAAGCTTCTGGCGGCGCAATCGCACAAGCCTTGAGGACCAGCTCACCACACTCAGCTTTGAGAGCGAGGAAGCGTCTCAGGTGTTCGAAGCAGTGATGCAGCTCGCGCCGAAATATCGCATCGTCGTGCATCTTTTCTACTACGAAGATTACAGCGTGCGCGAGATCGCAGAGATCCTGAAGATCAGCGAGGCCAACGTGAAAACCCGGCTCTCACGAGCGCGGGCCATGCTCCGAGACACATTGAAGGAGGTGTGGAGTGATGACGAATAAGGAAAAATACAAACAGGCCTTTTCGGCCCTCCAGCCTTCCAACGAGATACGATTGGAGGAGAAGATCATGAAAGAATACAAACGCAAACAGTCCAAACGCATCATCGCCATGGCAGCGATCCTCTGCCTTGCCGTTTTCGCCGGTGGTGGCGGCGCTTATGCAGCGAATGTCGGCGGCATCCAGCGCACCATCCAGCTCTGGATCCACGGCGATCAGACGACCGCCGAGCTCAATGTCAATGATGACGGCACCTACACCGTGAAAATTCCTGACGAGAACGGTGAAACACAGACCATGGGCGGTGGTGGCGTAGCTTTCGACGCCTTCGGTAACGAACGTCCGCTGACAGAAGAAGAGATTCTCGATCATCTCGATAATCCGAACATCGAATACTACGACGACGGCTCCATCTGGCTCTTCTACCGCGACATGGCCAAAGACATCACCAATGATTTTGACGATGACGGCATGTGCTACGTCAAGATCAGCGATGATGACGGTGAGCTCTACGTCACAGCCAAGAAATACGGTGGGTGGCATATTTCTTCAGACAAATTTGCCAGCGCCTGGGAATTTAACAACGACGATTGTGATCCAGCAGGCGTCGCGTACCAGCCAGCCAGCGAGAAGCCAGACGCCGAGAGCGGGGAATAACGCTTGTAAAAATTTGATTTTGCTGCTAAAATGATTATAGATAAAACGTGTTGCGGCACGTAAAAGCTGTACTGCGCTCGGGCAGGGTAAAAAGCCGAGCCTGCAGATGCTCGGAAGGGCATCGAGCCCACGCCAGGGAGATACGGCGAGTCTGCGTCGGGGACTGACAAACCGGCGAGTATCAGATGCTCGGAAGGGCATCAAGGCTGACAGCCAGCATGAAACCGCAAACAGAAATGCCGGGTGACGTAGGTTGCCCGGCATTTTTAGATATGGGTGATCAATATGAAGAAACTGATAAAAAAAGAAGAGCGGCGCCGAATTGTCCAGGAAATCAAAGAGGCTGCAGGAGTATACCGGTCATATTTTGTTGGCAGGAAATTTTTGTTTGTGTTCGATGATAGATATATTGAAATATCATTTCGTAAAGATGCTTTTAAGCACCTCGTGGGCGTGGAAAGTGATCTGTCAGCTAACGCATTTTACAAACTGGCAGTTGAAAATAAATTGCAAGACAGCCAGTTGTATTTTTCAGAACGCCACCCAATACGTTCCTATAAAAAGAAGATCGCACATATGAAAAAATTGCGGAAATTAATCGAGGACCAATGCTTTATGCTTGAAGATGTTGTGACCAATACGGCGAAGTTTCAATTCGCAACCACAGAGGGAACGTTTACTTTATGTATGGGCATCGATCAGCATTCTGGAGATGAAAGACTCTATATTGTCAAATCATTGAGAAATGGAGACGCAAGCGATAAAGCGGCCAGAAAATATTCGATCACCCATATTTTTGCGAAGAGAAACGACGAGAAAATCTACACAGATCTTATCTATGCGACGGATGAAAGGGTGCCAGATTATATTTTAGCCAAAGTGTCAGATAGTATAAAAGAAACGTTGTATTAGTTCTTTTTGCATCATCGAATTCCAAAAACGGAATACAACTTGTAGTTACTGCAA
>OLQA01001264.1_pt1 | contig 22747 bp, 23 predicted proteins | sample 1673151 | NCBI WGS metagenome assembly OLQA01 (sample SAMEA3136760, study PRJEB25190) | human gut metagenome | biome: human gut; feature: human-associated habitat; material: faeces | place: Austria | collected 2013 | reverse complement strand
TGGGGGACGAGAAGCCAGTGGTCCTGTTGTTCTACGGCCCCTCCGGCGTTGGCAAGACCGAGACGGCGAAACAGTTGAGCGACGCCATGGGTGGGGGTTTGACCAGAATCCAGTTCTCGATGTTCCAAAACCAGGAGGCGTTCGACTACGTCTTCGGATCGGAGCACTCCAAGGGTAGTTTTGCCCGAGACCTCCTAGGCAGGGAAACGAATGTCGTCCTTCTAGACGAATTCGACAAAGTGAATCACGGATTGTACAACGCCTTCTACGAGCTCTTCGACGAGGGCGTGCTGACCGACACGTACTACAAGGTGGAGATGGGCAATGCACTTTTTGTTCTGACAACGAATTTCGAGTCCGAGAAAGAAATCAAGCAAGCATTAGGCCCTGCAATGTTCTCGCGCATAAGTGCGTGCATAAAGTTCAACGATCTGACTGTTGATGAAAAGAGGGCGATTGTCGACAGACACTTTGACTACGTTATCGGCCTTCTCGACGATGACGATGCCAAGGTGGTTAGCGACAGGGATGTACGGGGGTGGTTTCTCCGCAACGCCGCTCACTATGACAACGTGAGAATCATGAAGAACAAGATTGAGCGGGCGGTTTTCGGGGTGCTCACTGAACGGCTCATCAATGGTTTGGGGGATGAGTAGCATGCAGATGTTGAAACCTCTGCGAACAACCGATGGTATCAACAAGGGCAAGCGAGGCCTAGGAAAGGCGTGGCTTGCGAAGGACAAGGCCCACCGTGAGCTTCTGCTCGATTGCGTTCTGAAAGTTAACTACAGTGTCCAGGACTTCAACAAGACTATTGAGAACGGTTTTAGCGGTTCGCCTAAGGACGTTGTCTACCTGATTGTGCTTGCGGATTGGATCAGGGACTCCTATCGACGAATCAAGGATTGTTTGCGCGATGATATCGCAAACGGGTTCGCTTTCTCTGACGCAGCTCAACTTGGCTGCTATTGGAAATTCTTCAAAGCGATACGTTCTGCGGTTGTGGCGCACCCTGTGGGCTCCAGCCAGCACCGTGACTACGGATTCGATGGTAGTCGCATTTGCGTTGATATCCGTAGTAAGTCGTTTATGGATGCTTTTCCGATGGCGAAATTGTCCCGTCTGCGTATAGGCGGAATCGAGGACGCCGAGTACGTACGAGATGAAGATGTCGTGCTGGCGACGTACTCAACCGATTTTACCGAGGAAGGCAAGCTGCATTTTCAAAGAGTCTGCCTAGATATGGCTGACGTTCGCGATGCTGCGGAACTTTACATTGATGCGCTTTATGAGCTCGACCATTATGTTGCCGGATTGAAGATGAGGGACTTCCAATAAGACGTCAATCATGGCATCGCCGAGGTTGGCGAACGTCTCATAAGGTCCCGTCGATAGTTTGTGCAAATTCAGCTAGCCGCCGATATGTTCACTTCATGAGCAGAGACGCATCCAAGTAGCGGCGTGAGCGTAAAAACAATCGCGTAGGAGCGAGAAAGCTCCCGGGCTTTTCCCATCCGCTTTGAGGAAAGTCCGGGAGTTTTCCTATTCCTCGTTCTCCAAGAAGGCTGAGGGGTCTATGTCGATTATCGGGTCGTCGGCCGTCGTGGCGGCCTCATCGGCGGCTTTCGGCTTCAGCCTGATTTCCGCCGGCAGGGATTCCGGCGATCGTGTCGGATGTGTTGGTGTAAGCGAAGCGAGTCGGGACAGCTTTGAAGGGAAACGGCCTTCGCCCTGGAATCTGGAATTGCGACATAACGGATTCTTGGAAAGGACGAAGACCGCAATGGAGAGTCTAGCAGAAAGCGTGCGGGAGCAGCCGGCGATGCCGAGGTTCGAGGACGGGCGGTGAACCTGAGGGAGCTCATGAGGCGCATCGCCGAGGACGTCGTGAGCGCGATCATGGACGCCGAGGCCGACCAGCTGTGCGCGGAAGGCGCCAACAGCCGCAACGGCTGCCGCGAGCGCAACCTGGTCACCTGCGTCGGCTATCATGATGATCGGGGCGTCGATGCGTCTCTCGGAGAGGATTGGGACGACTGCTCTTTAGCCGTGTCTTTCGAGAACGGCGAGGCGCTTTGCGCGAATGCTCATCTGAATGAAATTGCAAAAGCAACGGATGTTCAAGTTATTCGCTCTTGACTGTGTGCGAACATGGCAAATCGCCGGGTTGGACCGTAGGTTCTTCAAAACCGTTCTTCTTCCCGTAACAAGCGATGACGACAGATCTGCTTGTGAGAAAGAAGCCGTTGACGGTATCGCTTCCGTGAAGCCTCTGGCTGCGATTTCGAATCGTTGCCCGATGATTGTCGCAAACGCTTTCGGTCCGGAGGTTTGCGATGTCTGCCAACGGCGACGCCGCCAGGCGCGACATGTGGGCCGAGCGCATAGAGCGCTGCCTTGCCGCCGATATGACCGTCAAAGAGTGGTACGCGCTCAACAAGGTGGCGGAGTCCAGCCTGTGCAAATGGATGACCCGCTTCCGCGAGGAGGAACCCCGGCTGCTTTTCCCGCAGGTTGAGCGAGGTGTCGAGCTGGATGAGGGTCACGCGTCGCGGCCCCGGGCGGCGGCGCTGCGAGCCCATTTTCCGCTCCCGGTAGGGTGGAAAGGTGACGGCCGGCATCCTTTCCGAGGTGAAGAAATTGATGATGAAGCGTTAGAGTCCCCGGGTTAAGCGGCTCCAATTGACTTAATCTGATTAAAGATTGTGTAGCCGCAAGCTGCCTGCGAAGAATCGTCCCATTGGGAAAATGCCCCAATGGGACGATTTGCTATCCGACTTAGAGGCAGCTTTTCGGAGCTGGTTCATCGCCAATGACGGTCGGCATGAGTTGTAAGAGCCTTGAAGCCCAAACTTCAGAAGGCAGATAGCTCAACTAGCTAGTCGGAGCATTTCTGCAGGTAATCTTGTTTTTTCGTCTTGACAAAAGGGATGAGCGTCGTGGGCCCGCGCCCCGCGCTGCCGAACGAGGTAGCAACCTACAACGACTACCAGCGTCAAAGGTTGCTGGTGAAGCCGGGTATGACCTGTTACTGGCAAACCCGTCGCAACCGCGACTCGATAACCTTCGACGAGTGGGTTGATTTGGATTTGTGGCCGGCAAGGACGTCGCCGAGATGCTGGGGGTGTCGAGCGCCGCGGTGGTCTGCAATTGGGCGAGAGCCGCAGAAGGCCCGAGCCCGGCGGCGGCGGACAGGGGCCCCGTAGAGCCCATGGGAGACTCCGAGGACAGGGCGTACGACGGCTTCGAGGGGAGCCTCGAGGAGCGCGTGCGCCAGCTCGAGCTCGAGAACGACATCCTGAGGGCGGCGGCGAAGGTTTTAAAAGCCGAAAGCCCCAGCGCGATGGCGAACAGGGAGAAGGCCCTGGTCATAAACGAGCTGCGGGCGACGACGGGGAGAAGCCTGAGAGAGCTCACCGGTTCCTTGAGGATATCGAAGAGCTCCTATGAGTACCAGCGAGCGGCGCTCTGCAGGCCAGACAAGCGCGCCGGGCTGCGGGCGCGCGTGCGCGAGGCGTTCGAGGGCGCGAGCGCCTCGCGCGGCTACCGCTACGTCACGCACGCGCTGCGGTCGGGGGACGACCCGGTCACGGTGTCCGAGAAGGTGGTGCGCCGCATCATGCGCGAGGAGGGGCTGGCGGTCGCGTACGCCAAGAGGAGGGCGAGGTACAGCTCGTACAAGGGCGAGATATCCGATGCGCCCGAGAACCTGGTCAACCGCCACTTTAGAGCCGCGGCGCCCAACAAGCTGTGGCTCACCGACATCACGGAGTTCGGGCTGCCGGGCGGCAAGGTGTACCTGTCCCCGATCCTCGACTGCTTCGACGGCGGCCTGCCCGCCTGGTCGATCGGCACGAGCCCGAACGTGGAGCTCGCCAACAGCAGCCTCGAGGCCGCATGCGGAACGCTCCGCGAGGGCCAGCGCCCCGTGACCCATTCCGATCGCGGGTGCCGTTACCGCTGGCCCGGATGGATAGCCATATGCGAGAAGAACCATCTGACCAGGTCGATGTCGAAGAAGGGGTGCAGCCCGGACAACTCGGCGATGGAGGGATTCTTCGGCAGGCTCAAGAATGAATTCTTCCACCATCGGGACTGGTCGGGCGTGACGATACCCGAGTTCTGCCGCATGCTCGACGCTTATCTGAGATACTACAACGAGGAGCGGCCGAAGGAGAAGCTGGGATGGCTGAGCCCGATGCGGTACCGCAGAAGTCTAGGGCTGGCCGTATAGCCGATCCAAAGAAATGTCCGCATCCCCCTACCATGTTTGAGGGCGCTGGCACGAATCTTTTCGGTACTCCGACAATTCGTTCCTTATTTCCGACTTGGGTGCTTGGGCAGGTTGGGGTTGGTGGCTATTGACGTAAGCTAGTCGGGCATTCCTTCTTTGATCCACTCGTTCATATTGATTTTTATGATGTTGCAGTACTTAGAGCTAGGTGGAAGATTACGAGATGTTTTGAACCAATCTTCTGGGTTTTCATCGTGAATATTCTCCTTGTATTGATCAATTATGTTGTCATATACAAGATTAGAGAGGACTATCGAGCTGGATACTTCTTTTTGGCCGTATCCCGAAAGTTTTGCCGCTTTTGAGACCGCATCGCCCATCCATACCGTTGCGTTTATGCCAACGCCTTTTCGTCCCGCTTTTATCACATGGTCTTTGCCTAGCGCGACGCCTATGCCCGCCTTGATGGTGTCGAATTCTTTGTTCTTCAATATAGCGTTGAGCATCTTGAGGTAAGTATTTATCCAAACTGCCTTTTCGAATACATCATATGTGTCGGATTTCAGTGGAGTGGTATATATCGCGTAAACGCAATCTCCTCGGATTCCTAGCTCGCGCTCCCTGTTGTCGCCTCTGAGAATCTCGATGATTTCAGAGGTAAACGATCTCACTACTTTTGCTACGTACGCCTGGTCGGATCTGGACATAAGGGTTGTTGAATCTCTGAGGTCAACAAATACAGCCATAACCCATGACTCGTAGGCGTTGGTGAAGGTGAATTCGTCGCCAGCCGGCAGCTTTGGCGACTCGATTACTTCTAGTCTGCTGTTTAAAATTTCTTCCACTCTTTTCTTGCCGGCTTTATAGTCGTAACTCATGGCTATACTCCTATCGTAGCGAGAATCGAGAAGACGACGATCGAGGTAATGAGCACATAAAGAGCTCCTGTTGCTCTTCTGTTCCACTTGGCTTTTGTTTTGTAGATCTTTGCATTCACGTATATTTGGGAAACGAGATCGTCTTCTAGGTTGTAGTGGTTATCTGAAAGTCGCTCTTTGAACTTGTCAATATTTTTGTAGGCCGCAATGCCTCCTGCATAGATTAGCGATTCGTCCTCGCATTTCGTTCGAGGGAAGATTGAGGCGAACAATGAAAATACAACCACCACCGTTGAAGTTGCAGTGAATACTATTGCGACTATGCTTACGGTTTTCTTGTCAGCGAACGCGGAGCAAGCGCAGTCTATGAAGGCTTCGTTTGAGAAGAGAATGGCGGCGAATACCGCTAGGATTGCCGTGACAATTCCATTTTTGCTGTCTATGTTTCTGACCGCTTCGGTGGTCCGCTCCAGGATCCACTTGTAATCTTGCTCATCTTTGTTCATTCTTGAAAATCCTTTGCCTCTGTCGGAAGGGGTGTAATTTCGTCGTGGCCGAAAGAAAAGAAATCTTAATTTAGAGTTTAGCAGGTTGTTGAGAATCTCATTCTTGCGTTCGGCGTGAGTACGAAATGGGGTGTGACTATCATCGCTTGCGCGCGGTTTTTGTATCCCCGGGCTTGTATTCCCTGTCGTTGGCTGCCCAAAGCTAGCTAGGGTCCACCGTCCCGTTTTGATACGGTCAGACGCTTGATTCTCGTAGGGGTTCGTCGGAAATTCCGTCCACGGTTTTCTCGTTAGCTATTGATATGTCGGCTTAATCGATAAAGGGCATGCGCAGTTCGAACGCGACCTGCTCCAGAAACATGCTGACTAGGTTGTTGGGGTTGGCGCACATCGTTCTGCAAAATGCCCGCATCTCTGCTTTAAACGCCGTGTCCATGCGGATTGCTGACTCCCACTCGGATGCCGCTGAAATGAGTAATCGTCTTTCTCCGTACCGCCTGTAGCGGGCTTCAGTACCGCCGTCCCAAAACGTGATTATTGCCCTTCGGTACCGCACGCGGCGCGCTTGGGTACCGCTCGCGCCCGCGCCCCACCGGTCCGGAGTTCGTCAATCGCAGCCACGTGATTGTGCTGAACTTCCCGCAGTCCCGCGGCTACGCGCGCTGGCTCTACGCCGAGGCCGGGAGACGGGACCTTCTGGAGCCCGGGGCCTGCGAGCCCCACACCACCAGCCTCATGTTCGTCATAGGCGAGCGCATGTGGTTCTCCAAGGGTTCGACGGCCAATATCAAGATCAGCACACCGGAGGACCTGAGGCTCTTCCGCAGCTGGGTGCTGGCCTCGGCAAATGATTGTTCTCGCCTCGAAGCCTTGGGGGATAATGGAGGCGGGAGTTGATGCTATGCAAGATGGGCTGACAATGCGAATCGACCTGCCCGCAGATGCAGACGGTTATGTAGAGCTTGAGTGTCCTCACTGCGGAGCTCGCTTCGGGCTCAGTTCCGAGGACTTCGAAAGTGACGAGGTCGTCGCCGTGCGTTGCCCGGCGTGCGGCGTCGCGGCCGACTCCTTTGTTCCTGACGAGGTGATTGAACTCGCCCAGGACATGCTGCTCAACCAGATTCAGGGTACCATTTACGATGAGTTTAAGAGGCTCGAACAGAAGACGAAAGGCAAGGCGGTCCAGTTCAAGGCTGGACGAAGGCCGAAGAAGGAGTATGAGGGCGACCTTGTGTCCGGTTTCGACCCCTTTCTCGTTGCCTATTGCTCCGACTGTGGGAGAGGTGTCAAGATTCCCTCTCTTTTGGTGATGTCTTCGTTCGTATGTCCCTGTTGCGGGAAAGGACAGTTTGCCGTGCCTGATGACAAGACTTCGCTGAGGGTGGCGCTATACGAGTTCCACTCCGAGGCCAGCGCGCTCATGCGTGCGGATTACAATGGTCTCGGATCCGCAGTCGAACGATTCATCCTTTTCATCGAGAGGAATCCTTCCATTAAGCCGTTCTTGGACGAGTGCGTCAGTCTGCATCTCCCCGAGGATTTCGATGCGGCCGAGGAGGTTGCCGAGGTAAGCAAAGGTCATGCCCTTTTCGGGCCTTTTCCTCCGGACTACGAGTCTGAGGTCGCCGAGGTCTACCTGATCCTGAAAGAGCTCCTGCGCTCCAACCGCTTCCGCTCATACGGCTTTCTTCAGTGCTACGCTGGGTCATCGAAGAGCCTGAACGACAAGACTTCGGCGTTTCTCGACAAGGTCGCATATAGACTCGTTGACGGTCTTGGGCGGCACCTGTCATTAGAGGGAATCAAGATGGGGCTGCACACTCAGGTTCAGCAAACCAATATCTTCACCAACGTGGAGCGCGCTTCGGCTGTAATCGCCCAAGATGACGCGGTTGTTAGGGTAGACCAGAGCTCCGGCATCGGTGCTGACGAACTCGGCCGGATTCTAGATGCCGTCCTTGCGGCCCGTGAAGGTCTTTCAGCAGACGATGCCGAGCGGGCTGCCGATTTGGTCGAGGGTATCAGGCAAGAGATGGACTTGGCTAGGCCGAAGAAGGGTGTAGTCGATGTGCTCTTGAGCTCCCTGAAGGGGTTGAATGGGGGCGTGCAGTTCGCGTCTGCGGTGGCTACGCTGGTGACATTGTTACTCCTTTGCTCAATGGTTGATTCTGCAAACCGGCGTTTCATTTGAGGTGATGAAGCGCCTCATGTTTAGCGGCTGTTGGGCTTTGCGAGCAGGGTCGTGTAGGCGGCCCTGCTCTTTTTGCTCTCGTCGCTGATTCGATTTCTCCTGAGTAATCGTCTTTCTCCGTACCGTCCGGGGATGGGCGCGCAAATACTCACTGGAGTCAGGCCATCTGAAGGCCGTTCGTGTTTTGGGACGAGGAATTTGTCCACAGCTCGGTAGTGCGGATCGGGTGGTATGGGGGAACGACAATACTATTTGAGCGTGCTGCTCACCTTCCCAGAGCATTTGATTGCCGCACTCGAGAAGAAGTGTGACATTGATAGCCTTTACGGCAACACGCTTGCGCGGGACACGCTGCTCGACGGGCAGCTCGTCGGCATTAAGCGTTTCTGCGTGAGATCGGGCATCGGGTGCTCCAGGATGACCAGGTATTGGGAGTTTGCGCTGTACTGGGGCGGCGGATTGCGACAGCCTGATAGAATGTTTGCAATGCTGACGGATGTCGGAAGGAGGTGCTTGCTGCGTTGAGGGATTTGCTCGATCCCGCCTGGAAAGAATGGTATAAGGCAAAGCATCGTGAATGCTATTTGACCGAATCTGGGGATGGCTTCGAACAGTATGTCACGAGAGCACTTGTCCTGGAGTACCGTGACTTCATTAACCCGTCGCCCATGGGGCAAAGCGGGGATGGCGGTTGCGACGGGATGGCTTGTTCGGGAAGGCTCTTTTTCGCCTGCTATGGACAGAGGGCGAAAGCTTGCCAGGATGCCAAGACGGATGCCAAGCTCAAACATGATTTCGAAAGATCCCTTGAATGTTGGGACGACTTCGAGGAATGGCAGTTCGTGACAAACGCCTCCTTTGGGATTGCACCAACCAAGACGCTGTGCAGATTCCAACGCGAGCATGAACAGGGCTCTGCCCGGCCGCTCAGAATACACGTCATTGAAACTCCCGAAAAGTTCTGGAATGAGCACGTCTCAAATCTCTCGCCTGAGAAATTGGACGCCCTGTTCCCTGGTGCGCCCCATGCGCAATCGGTCGAGCTCGAAGACCTGGTCGAGCTCATTGAGACGCTCGAGAACTCGCCCTGCCCTGACGACAGCGCCTCTGATTTGCGGCCGGTTTCGGATCAGAAGATGGATTACAATCGGGTGGCCGAAGTTAACAGATGCGAGATGAACGTTGGCCGTTTGATGTCGCAAAGGGTGGAGCAGTGGTTCAGCGAGCAGGCCGACCCAGAGCTGAGGGACGAGAAGGCGGCATCCTTCAACCGTATTTACCTGCGTGCCAAAGAGCAGACGGACGAGCCTTCTGAGATTTTCAGCAGAATCTATATTGCTCTTGCCGGCAGGGACTTCACTTTGAGCAAAAGGCGCGCTAACGCCGCCTACGCTGTCACGGCTTACTTCTTCGACACTTGCGACATTTTCGAGCGTGTGCCAGAGGGGGAGCAATGATTCTGCCTACGAAGGGAATAGCGCCCGACAGGAGCATTTTGGGTGTAGGTGGCGACGTCCTTGGGCTGATGCAAGACGAGCCTATCGGCGTTTCGACGCTCTGGGAACGATATACGAAGTACAGGAAGCGGCGTGGGCTCAATGCACCGGTCGAGTTTGACTGGTTCATCTTGGCGCTTGATTTCCTTTATATGATAGGCGCGATCGGGCTTGATTACAGGGGAAGGTTGGTGAAGCAACATGTATCTTGAGAGTCTGGGGTCTGACGACTCGCGCTTCAAGAGGCTGGATTTCCATGATGGCCTCAACCTTGTTCTTGCCGACAAGACGATGGGCTCGGACTCGACTGACAGCCGGAATGGTGCTGGAAAATCCAGCATCGTCAGGTTGCTCAGATACCTCCTCGGCGGCAATGCGACGCCTTGGACCAATATGCTAAAAGACTATTCCGATGAAGAGTTCTGGGCCGTCTTCTCTGTCGCCGGCAGCTCTCATTGCGTGAGGCGCTCTGCCGGCAGTACTGAGGTGACCTACGACAATGTGACCATAGGCGTCACCGAGTGGAGGCTGCGTGTGGGCACCGAGCTCCTTGGTTTTCAGAGGGAGCACGTCAGGCCAACTTCAGGTGAGATTTTCGGACAGCTTGTTAGGGACCAATTTGACAACCCGTTGAAGATCGATCCCCATGAGAAAAACCAGGCTTCCGGTGCCAGGGTCGGCTTTTACTTGGGAGTTTCCGAGGAGGCACTTGCCAAGGCTGCCCAAGCGGCCTCTTTCGAGGCCAACAAGAAAGCTCTCAGCAAGGCCGTCAGGGATGGCACCATCGGCGGTCTCGGCCCCGACAAGGCTGAGTGCAGAGCTGGGCTCGTTGCCCTCGAGCGGGACCGCTCGAAGCTGGCTGAGAGGTTGACTCACTTTAAAGTCGACGAATCCTACTCGGAGCACCAGCGGCTTGCCGATGAGCTGAGCCAGGAAATCGCTCGACTCAATGACAAGGGTGTTGCCCTCAGGCGTCGAGTGGGTGATTTGGAAGCGGCTTCGAAAGCGGCAGTCGAGCCATCTTCTTCTGGTAGCGAGGAGCAGCGTATACGGCGACTTTATCGCGAAGCGGGGATGACCCTGCCCGATGCCGTGCTCGCCACGTTTCAGGAGGTGCTGGATTTCCATAACTCGGTTGCCCGCAACAGAGCCTTGTTCTTGGAAGGAGAGCTACGCGACGCCCGTGCCGACCTCAAAGATAACGATGCAGCCGTCAAATGTCTAGACGGTAGGCGCGCAAGCCTGCTCTGCCTGCTCAACAGCACCATGGCGCTTGATGCCTACTCGAAGGCGCAAGCCGACTTGACGCAACTCGACATGCAGATTGCCAGGCTGAACGACCGCATCGACGATTTCGAGCGCCTTGACGACATGGACTCCAATCTCAAGCGCATGCGGCTTGAGGCGGTCGATTCTATGCGTGAGGAGCTTAGGGATAACGACGACGCGGTGGAAAAGATGACGTCGGTCTTCGTTTCCATCTGTGAGGAGATTTACTCTGACCGTAAGGGCAAGCTGTCGTTCGACGTGGACAAGAAGGGGATCTTGAAGGTCACCCCGAAGGTCGAAGGTGATGACTCGAAAGGAATCAAGGGCGCTGATATTTTCGCATTCGACCTCGCGTGTGTGATTGTGGGAAGTATGAACGGCGTCATCCCGGGGTTCCTCGTCCATGATAGCCACCTGTTCGACGCGATGGACGATAGACAGCTCTGCTCTTGTCTGAACATCGGTGCCAGGCTTTCGAAAGAATACGGGCTCCAGTATATCGTCTTGCTCAACACCGACAGGTTGGAGTCGGCTGAGGAAATCGGCTTCGATAGGGGAGAATATCCCATCTCGACCGTTCTCACTGACAGGGGCGAGAATGGTGGTCTATTCGGTGCTCGGTTCGGATAAGAAACAGTACCCTCTTTCACAATCCCATTCGGGCTTGGTCGATTCTCGCGCTCGTTATGAACGTGAGGGCTTCTTCGTTTCTCCGACGCTTGCGGATGGCTTTCATGGGTTGTGCTTCGCGCACGACTGCGCTCACGGGGGCGGCGTTCCTTTGTAAAACAGCGAGAATAGGTGATATGCATCGAGGCCTGCCGCAGGCACGGCGTGCGCTATCAGCACGTTTCCATCGACGAGGTCTACGGCGACCTGGCCCTGGACGACCCCGTCCGCTTCATCGAGGAGACGCCCCACCGCTCGAGCTCCCCGTACAGCTCCACCAAGGCGTCCTCTGACCTGCTGGTGCGCGCCTGGGCCCGCATCTTCGGCTTGCAAGCCACCATCTCCAACTGCTCCAACAACTACGGCCCCTACCAGCACGTGGAGAAGTTCATCCCGCGCCAGGTCACGAACCTCATCGATGGGGTGCGCCCCAGGCTCTACGGCGACGGGCGCAACGTCCGCGACTGGATCCACACCGAGGACCACAGCTCCGCCGTCTGGTGCATCCTCACCCGCGGCCGCATCGGCGAGACCTACCTGATCGGCGACGACGGCGAGCGCGACAACCTCACCGTCCTGCGCGAGATCATCAAGGCCTTCGGCCGACCGGAGGACGATGACTTCGACTGGGTGCGCGACCGCTCCGGCCACGACCGCTGCTTCGCCATCGACGCCACCAAGCTCCGCCGCGAGCTCGGCTGGGAGTCGGTGCTGTGTTTAGTCAATAGCTTTTGGGCAGTGTTCAGTTTTACGCTACCACTGACAACGAGTGGCTGACCGAGGACGTCGACGACGTCGCGATCCGTTTCCTGTTCGAGCTGATAGAGCGGCGGTACATGTCGCATTCCACGGTCCTCTGCACGCAGTACGCACCCTCCGAATGGCACGGGCGACTCGGCGGCGGCGTCCAGGCGGACGCGATGGTCGACAGGCTGATCAACGGATCGGTCAGGATAGACCTGGGCGATGTGAACGTTCGCAAGCTGCTGTCCTCGAAGGGCTAGAACCGAGACGATACGCTTTGCGCAAAACGCGCGATACGCAAACGGCGTGAGCGCCGATACGCAAACCCCGAAACGGGCGGTGCTCATGCCGCGAAATAATTACCCTTAACTTGCTGTCCAGAAAACTATACCCCCTCCAATCAACTCATCGTGTTTTGGGTTGGATTTTTGTCAGCATCCCCTTTCCGAAACTAACACTTGACCAAACACAGTGCTCGCCTGTATTTGCGCCAGTAGCGGAAGGCGTGAGTTTCTTTCTGGGGAAGAAGTGCTCAGAGATTGCACACGGCATGAGTTGCAGTGGGCCCGTTATGGCTAGAGCCAAGCAGATGCGGAGTAGCACGAACCAGCATCAAGACGGTTCGTAAAGAGTATCGACAAATCCTGCGAGCAAATGCCAGGGGAACACGTTAAGCTCAATAAGGTGCATGCACGTCAGGCGTAAAGCCGATGCCCTCCGAAAAGTCGTTATACTACGATTTTCGACGCGATCGTGTGTTGGAGTGGGGTGAGCCAGTGCGGCAAAATCGGTGAACAATCCGGGTAAATATTAATCCGTTCAAAGCGTGAATATGCTTTGAACGGATTGTAAGCCGAGCCTCCGCCAGAGTGCATCATGTCAATTGCTGCTCCTGTTTTTCGAGGTGTTTGACGACTGACGATATCATTGCTTTAATGCCTTTATTGCTCAGTTGTCGTGCAATTGAATATTCCTGCCCTGAGCCTTGTGAGAGATGCATACAAGCGTTATAAATAACGCCCAGCAAAAACATGACTTCAGGAACATCTGCACCGCTGTCGATGGCGTAGTGAAGACGTTTATCTGTTCCGTGGCATGCAAAGAAGCCCGCGGATAACGTCGTGGGGAGATGTTCGACCGCAAATTGTTCAACTGCAATTCGGAGTCCGCAGCAGACCTTTGCCACATCGTAGTCTTTCTCCTTCAGATACAGCTGTAGCTCTCTCGTCATGGCCTTTCTGAACAATTCGGGCTGAAGAAGCTCAGAGGGAATCCCCTTACCTTCCAGATATTCGGTAGTGGATGCGGACGCCGACGCGTCCGGTGAATAATGAAGGTATTTGTCTGATACCTCGTCATAGATATTGGGAGATTCCTTTTGGCAACGATACCTGTCCACTAATAAAGCACGCATGAATCCAGCAATTTTTGGTTTATCGAATGTTCCGAAATAAGATTTATGCTTTGTCTTGAATCTGTAGCTCCCCATGAAGTCTGGATCAAGATGCGTAAGGATGAGTAGGTATAGATTGCGTCTTGACGCCTTGAATTGCTTCATCATTTCAGAAAGATAGTATTGCGCAACCGCAAGATTTGCATCATCGAGATAATCAAATACCTCATCAATCACCAGCAGGCATGACTCTCTTTCCAAAGAGGCCCTCGCCTTCGCTAGGGCAGCAGCAAACTGCATCAAATCCAGTTCCCCATTTGACGCCGTTCCCCAATCGGGAAAGTCAACAACAAGTGAGCCGCCACTTTCACGTGCCTTTACGCTATGCCTGCTGCTGTTAACGGCATCAAGGAGCTCATTAATGTCCTTCTTTGCTTCTTTATAGCGAAGATAATCCAGATGCTGTCTAATATCTTTCCTTTTTTCTTCAATGAATCGATTGACTTGCAGGGCATTAGCGTAGCGCCAGGAATCATCGGAAAAATCTTCAAATTGATTCAGTACATCGACTATGTCTTTGAGTGGTTTAACCCTTTCGATTAACTCCACCGCAGGCATGCTGCCAACATTATGTGCTGCCATTTCGACGTCCTTGAAATACTCATTTATCCAGGCGCTGTAACGCTCCCCTTCCGTCGAATTGAAGGAGTTGGCACTCTCCACTATTTTTTCAAGAAATTGAGGCGTATCAAAAAGAGGCTTAAGATTCAGAAAACGCTTGCGCATTACGCCTGCATATTGCCGCCTCTGGTCTCGTATCGAGTACTCGAGCGAAATATCCGTTGGAATTTTTGAGTATAGGGTAATCGATTGAATGCTAATTTTTGTCGATCCCAATACCCGGTTGCCTACACGACGATTGGTCATATTCGCATAAAGTTCGGAATGTATAACAGAAACATCCAAGGCCTTGCATATTTCGTTCGTTAGGCCGTCTGCGCGCAGTGAAGTGTTATCGTCGAAGCCCAATATGAGACAGCTGTCATCCCATGCTTCTCCATCGTAAAAATCGGCGTCGTCAAGTCTGAGCCGATCACGATTCAAGGAATCAAAGGCCTTCGCCAGTGAAGATTTCCCAGATCCATTAGGGGCGACGAGGAAGGAGGGGGTGTTAGGAATGATTCTGCAGCTTATGGAGGCTTCCTTGATACCTTTTACATGCTGAACATAAATTGAATTGATCTCTGAGCCAGCGCGCATTATTCTCCTCATCCCTACCTGCCGATTTGCTCTTTTTATCGCCTTGCAAAATATGTCTTAGTTTAACTGATGCGGCAAAGGGGCGCAGTGCCTCGTGAACTAGTCGGTCATGACGAGAATGCGTATCTCCGACCTGCAATGCGCGGCTTGTTCCTCTGCGGGGACGAATCCCAGATGCCCACGTTAAAGAACATCCTCCCCAACAAGGTCGCCCCTGACGCCTCCGGCGAAGTGCCTGGCTTTGCTTATGATGCACTGATGAACGGCTTGCAAAGTCTAGCCCTGAATGCGGAGTGACACACCTGCTAGGCGAGCCTGCCCCAGTATCGCGCATCGTCGCTATGCTTTTTCATGCCCTCCACAAGAACGTGTGCTGGAGCCTCCTTGATTGCGGACACATGCGCCATTCCTGTGAAAAAGATATTTGCGCATACGCATATGCGATATCTTCCATGACGGCTGCGGGCGTTACGGCTACCGTCGCGTTCATTCCGTGCTGAGAGCCGAGGGGACGACCGTGTCCGAGAAGGTCGTCCGCCGCATCATGGCAGAGGGGGACCTGCGTGCCTGCCGCCCGGGAAAGCGCAGGTGCAGCTCCTACAAAGGCGAGATATCGGATGCCCCGGAGAACCTGGTCAAGCGCGACTTCCACGCCGATGCGTCCAACGCGCTCTGGCTCACCGACATAACGGAGTTCTCCATACCCGCAGGCAAGGTCTGCCTGGGCACCATCGTCGATTGCTTCGACGGCAAGGCGGTGGCGAGCACCATGTCGACCTCGCCGAACGCGGAACTGGTGAATACCATGCTCGACGATGCCGCCGCCACGCTGGAGGAAGGCGAGCACCCCATCGGTCACAACGCCGGGGCTGCCGTTGTCGCTGGCCGGGATGGATCGAGAGGTGCGAGAGATACGGAACCACGCGCTCGATGTCGAGGAGGGGCTGCAGCCCGGACAACTCCGCGATGGAGGGCTTCTTCGGAAGGCTCAGGGTGGAGTTCTTCTACGGTCGGGACCGGAAGGGCTGGTCGATAGGGCGGTCCATGGGGGCGCTGGGCGAATACATCGATTGGTACAACGAGAAGCGCATCATGATATCATTGGGAGGACTGAGCCCCGCTCAATATAGAAGGTCATTGGGGCTTGCGGCATAAGGTGTTTTGGGTCGGATTTTCGTCATGTTTTGGGTCGGATTTTCGTCAGCATCCCCCAATGTTCAGTCTGCCGTTGACGCGTACAGCACTTGATGTCCCCTCGCACGACCGATGGGCTTCTTGACAAAAGGATTGCGTGCAGATTCTTGGTGCAGGCGCCTTTGAGCGCCGGTTCCTCCAGTTCAAGATTGTGTGTGAAAACGCCTTGCCGATTAATTCGATAATAAAAGCGAATTAATCTCGAATTTTTAACAGAGGGTTTTCTTTTGATATTAAGCTCTCGATAGCTTGATTCGCCGAGTATCGGTACTTCTACTATAGATAATTTATTACGGTATAAATTAATTTATTATCGATTTATTTGACGTGGGGGAGGGCGGCGGATAGCGTTGTAGGAATTAACCAAGATATAATATTTTACGGTTGGAAATCAGTATTGAATGTTTGGGAATTGAGCATATGTGGTTATCTTTCGCTTTTGCATACCTATTGCTGGTGGCGTTGATGGCTCCCTTTGCGTTGGCGGGTAGGTTCAGCGGTTTATCTTGGGTTGCTTCAATTTGCTTGGCTCCCGTGTGTGGCATTGCGTTGATTGCTGTTTCTGGAATAACGCTATGCGCATTAAGCATTCGCACGGGTTTGATCGGCATGTGTCTAGCTTCTTATGCGTTTGCGCTGATACTGTTTTCCATCTTAAGAAAGCTTCGATTTTCCGGGGCGTGTTCGCCGGTTCTGTACGCAGATTCCCAGAATACGCTTATATTGTTAGCCGTCTTTCTTGTCGTGGCAGTCCTGTTCTATCTGTTTTTCTTTGTAAAGCCGCTGGACGGTCCTTCTTCTTTTATTCAGTTTAGCGATAACGCCTCGCATCTTGCTCGAATCGAAACGATGGCAAAGGACGGCTATTTCTCAACCATTAAAACAGGAATTAAGCCTATTGATTTATTGTCAGTTACCGATGCTGCTGAAAATATCCATAGAGGTTATTATCCAGCGGGTTTCCACATCCTGTCTGCTCTTGTTGTAGGCGCCTTTAGTGTGTCGGCCGTTGTGGCTGAAAACGTCGTGCTCTTCTTTTTTCTCTCGGTTGTCTATCCATTGTCATTTTTCATTTTCTACAAAGTGATATTTGATCGAGGAGAAGTGATTGCAGCGGGTCTCCTTGCCATGGTTGTCTTCATGGCATTTCCTCTCTCTCTTGTTACTTATGGCCCGTTATTCCCAACAATGGCATCGGGTGTTTGCCTTCCGTTGGCTGCTGCCCTTTTTGTTCTTGCTTTTGATTGCAGAAGCAATATCACATTTGATGCAAAGCCACTAATCATTTTTTTTGTAGTTTGCATTGCCTTGTTTGCATTGCAGCCAAATACTATTTTTGCTCTGGCGGTGTTGCTTTTGCCCTATTGCTGCCACTATCTTTATTTGCTTGGATCGGATGCTTCAACCGGGCATCGTAAACCGGCTCGGCGTTTTTTGTATCCAATTTTGTTTATTTTATTTGCTGGGGTCATTTGGTCTGCTGCCTATGCTTCCCCACTGTTTCGTGGCGTTGTTTCCTTTACGTGGGAAAAGTTGCTGACGCCCGAAGAGGCAATCTTTAGTGTTTTTGATTTAAGTCTCAGATGGGGCTTTCCTCAGACTGTTCTCGGTATCTTTGTTCTTCTTGGTTTTTTAAGGTTGTGCTTTGACTCGAGCAGGCGCTGGCTTTGCGTCTCGTATGTTTTAATGGCAATAATCTATATTGTTGGAATTTCGACCGAGGGTTTCTGGAAGCATTTTTTGGCTGGCTTTTGGTATACCGACCCATATCGAACTGCTGCATGCGTTGCTTTATTTGCTATTCCGATTGCTTCGGTTGGGATTGGCTCTCTGATGAGTTTGGCACAGTCTTTTCTTAATAAGGCTTTCTGTGGCAGGGGGCAAAAAGTTCATACAACAATTATTGTCGTGTCTCGTATTGCCGTTTTGATTATTTGTTCTCTTCTTATTATGCAGGATCGATATCAACCGTTTTCCAATCCTGTTAACCAGTTCCAACAGAATGGCGTTGCCGAGACTCGAGCATTGCCGGCGATGCTCAACAATTTGGAGCATCTTAACAAACCTGGAGAGGATGCACTTTTGAGTGCAGAGGAAATTGAGTTTTTAACTGAAGTGAAAGCAGTTGTTGGCAATGACGTTGTTTTAAACAATCCTTACGACGGCAGTGTTTTTGCGTACCCCTTAAACGATATCAATGTTTACTACAAAGGGTTAGATGTTCCAAAGAGTGAGAATGATCGGTTGATTAGAACTTGTATTAATCGTTATTCTCACGATGCCGATCTTGACGCTTCTGTTGAAGCGACGCATGCTCGCTATTTGCTGCTTCTTGATACAGCCAATTTCATTCCCGTTAGCGATAATGCGGCATGGTCAAAGTATGTGATATATCCTGTTGGAGAGTGGCAAGGTTTCGAAAACGCGTTTAAAGATGGTGTTGATGCAGATCTGGTGTTGTCTAAGGGCAAGTGTCGCTTGTATATAATTAATTGATCACGGGAGTGTTGTAGCCAATGACTAAGAAAGCAAGACATTTCAGGTACATGGACGTTCTCAATGTCCTTGCTTGCTTTGCTGTTGTTGTTCTTCATTGCACGACGGTTGTATACGTTAATCAAGGCGACGTGCAGTGGTTTGTTTCAGTTGCGCTGCAGTCGCTGTTTATGTTTGCCGTACCGGTCTTCTTTATGATTAGCGGAGCAAATCTGATCGGATATCGTTCTCGGTACTCTACCAAAGTCTTTTTTCAAAAGAGGCTCAAGCGCGTTCTGGCGACTCTTGTTGGCTTTAGTTTCTTTATTTACGTCCTTAGCTGTCTTGTTCCAACTCAACTAGGTCTTCCGCCGCGGTCTTTCTCGGCCGTTGAGTTCTTCGATCTATTGCTAACCAATCGTATTTGCGACGTTTATTGGTTTATGTATTCGATCTTGATTTTGTATTTGATTACGCCCTTACTGGCTTCTTTTGCCTCGAGTAAGCGTTTGCTGGAGTATGCAATTGGTCTCTGCGTCGTCTCTACCGCAATAATTCCTTTTGCAAATCGCTTTGCGCCAAATCATGATTTGTTCTCAGTGTTTGCCGTACCTTATTTAACAGGCGCGATAATGTACTACTTAATAGGCTACTACATCGTTACGTATTCTCCCCTTGATAAGCGAGGTGGGAAAATGCGTCCGGTTTTCTTGATTGCTGCGATTTGTTCCGTTGTATTTATGGCGCTCATGACCATCAAGACAAATGCGGCGCACACGGTGCTGTCCGGGGCGTATTTGGACTACGATAATTTTTATAACAATTATCTGCACCTTCCGGTTTTGGTGTATTCGGTCTCGCTTTTCATGTTATTTAGGTCTTTGGAGCCCCTTTTTCAATCTGATAAGCATCCGTTTATGGCTGTAATTTCAAAACTATCTTCCTTTAGTTTTGATGTTTACGCCGTGCACATGATGTTTATTTGGGCCCTAGACGTCTATGTTCCTCATAACATTTTTTGGGATGCTGCGATTCGCCCGTTCGTAGTTTTTGCACTTTCTCTTTTGTTTGCTTTTGTGCTGGAGTCCCTTAAGAAAATCTGGCGTAAAGGGCGAATTGCAAAACGCTAACAGCGCGGACGCGCCGTTATGCGGCTGGATGTATTCTACGCAACGCGTTGCTGCTGCTGGATTGTTGCGGCGAAAAAAAGACTAGAAAACGGACCCTATTCCTTCCGACTGGCTTCTTGGAAGAAACGGGGTCCATTCATTTGCAGTTCTATTGTTGCGTGCTAGATTTCGGTGATCTACTTCTTTTTCCTAACAGCCCTTACTGCGGATTTCATCATCTCTCGTCTTGCGCTACCGACCGGTGCGATGGGGTCGATGAATTTGCGCAGCGGATTCTCGGGAGATATCGCATGTTCGTGCATTGTTAGGGGAGAAGAGGAAGTGGCTCTTCCCGGTCCTGCCAGCACGCTCATGAGGGATTCATAAAAAGGGGTCTGGCGAGCATAAGTCCAATAGGCAGCGCTTCGGTCGCACGAGGAGAACTTCCAAGGCTTTTCGAATCCCGCATAGTGAACAATTTTCTCGTGATTGCGCGAATCGTTGAAGGCATCAAATGCTGAAGCGGGTGCAAAAGAGAAGACGTTTGCAATGCGATTATTGCAGTCGATCATGACGTTCCAGTCGTAATCGAGCCAGGTTACGCGGCCTTCGCAATGTGCATTCAGGACATCTTGATCATTGTAGATAAAGCGATCATCAGAAGCGTAATCGAGCCATGTCTCAATTGAATAGAGTTGGCGCATCTCGGCGGTGTTGAGCACAAGGACGCCTGCCTGGAAGTAATCATAGGGGTTTTTCATGCCCAGAACCTTTTTAGCATAGGTAAGGCGCTTGCCGTCTTTCATGTTGAGGTTGCCCAGGAAATCAATATCGTGAGCGGCGGCAAGGAGATTATTGCCCAAGTCCACGCTATAGAGTTCAGAAATATCCCCCTGGATAATCAGGTCGCTATCAAGGTACAGAACTTTATCGTAGTCTGGCAAAATCTCTTGAATCAAGAAACGGTAATACGTTTCAACGCTGATATGAGGGTTGTTAGTGCTCAAATCATGGCGAAGCACGTGTTCGCTTACATCGCAAAAACGCAACGACATGTTGTCAAACTGTCCAAAGAACCTCTGCATGGTCGCTTGATTGTCTCCGGCAATATCCCTATGGAGCACAACTACATCGTAGAAGTACTCTTTTGAGGCATTGAACAGCGCGGAATAGACCGTGGTGGTAAGCATAGGGACATAGTTATTATCCGCGGCGAAAACAACCGGAATAATCTGCTTGCCGCTTGCTTTTGCGTAAGGAGCCGTAAACGACGCGCGGCGATCCGGTCGTCTAAAGTGAACACACTGCAGCTCGGCCATCTTCCAACCTGCTCCCATGCGCTCGTGATGAATGAGATAAATATTAAGCAGCCTCTCGGCAAGATGCCCGGGGGTACGTACGCCTTCTTTTGAATAACGAGACATATCGGTTGTGGAAACAAATTCTTCAAGCAGAGGGAAGAGCCATGCACAGTAATCGTTAAAAATCTCGCGCCTCATGATGAACATGTTGCAAAAACGGCCCACGTGGCCACTGAGAAATATGTCGGCATCCTGTCCATATTCCGGATGCTGCTTTTTGAGGATGGAGACGATCTTGTCCAAATCTTCGACGAACAATTTGTCTGCAGCGGCGTATTGCGAGCGCAGAGTGGCATTTCGTCCGACATAGGTGCGAATGTCCTTACGCTCAGTGGTGATGACGTCGTACTGAGTCACAAATTTTTCGATGCTCTCGTCGTCCAGTGAGTATTTCTTTTGAGATGCCGCATCGATGAAATCGTCCATGATCTCGCCATAGATGTTTTCGTCATGGCGCGTCTCTGAGAAGTCAAAATAGCGACGGTAATGGCAAAAACCGACATACTCGCTCGAGGTGTTTTTCCAGGCCCAGTACTGGGTTGTCAGTTCGCAGTACATGGGATTGAGATCCGATATGTTGTTGCCTTTGTCGTCATGGAAGGCCCAAGGGAACCTGTCATTACGAAGGCTGCAGCCAACTTGAACCGGCTGGAGTATCGAACTGTCAAATAGCTCGACAGGCTTGTGTGTCGAGATGAAGATGCGAATGTTTCGATTTTCATAGCTTTTGCGCTTTGCCCTGTTGACCAAATCGTTTACATGATCGCGAGCTGCGGTGTAGAGCGTCATGAAACGTGATGATGCCGCAACATCATTCGACGCAAGTTTTCTAGCGTGCTCGTACCAATTGAGAGCCATATCATTTGCAGGGGCGCTATTTGCCTGCAGAAGGCCATAGGCCCTGTCGCGAGAAAGGCGCATGAGCTCCTCGGCAACGGGCATTTTGCCCATAACCTTTGCGGCTTCGTCGGCAGCGTCGAGCTTTTGATCTTCCGGCACACGAACGAGCCAATCGTTGAAAAGCAGCTCGTACATTTTTGCAACTGCATCCGAACAGGTCTTCTTGATATCGAAAGCATTGAAAGCGGCTGCAAATGTTCTCATGTGATCGACGTTGGCTTGGAAATCGGAAGCGCTTTTGAAGAAGGCCGATGTCGAGAGGGAAGAGTCAGAATTGACGCCTCGACCCAGGTAATAACGCACGCCAACAATATCGTTGACGGTGTATTGCGAACGCGCGTTTGCGAGTGTGACAAAAGATTCATAGGCGTCTTCGGCGCGCTCAAGTCTGTCGTCAGTCATCGCCGCAAACATTCTGCGGAAGAAGCCCCCCGCATAGACGCGCTGAGTGATGCGCCAGTCCTGAAGATAACCCTTGCGCGCACTAAAGACGGCTTCACATATGTCTTTATTGAACAGGGGGTCAACGGGTGCATTGATGTAGCTCTGGAAGTTGGAAGCTTCGTTGTCGCTTACGCCCGTATTGGTGACCTCGATGCCAAAGTGGAGGACATCGCAGGGGGTAGCGTTGAGATAGGAGTCGAACTTGACGAGGCAGCCGTCGCCGAGTTCGTCATCCGAATCCAGGAGAATGATGTAGTCACCGGTGCTTTTTGCAACGGCAATTTTTCGCCCGACGTGAAGTCCGCGGTTCGTATCTTGGATGAGCGGTATGACGCGGCTGTCCTTTTGCGCGTATTGCTCGAGTATCGAGGCGGTGGAGTCGGGACTCCCGTCGTCAACTACGATGAGCTCAAAATCGGTAAACGATTGAGCCAGGACGCTGTCGATACAGGCGGGCAGATATTCTTCATCTTTATATGATGAAACGCAGATGGAAAAGCGTGGCATGCCGTTCTCCTAACAGGGCTACATGTCTAACGGGCATTATGATAATCTCGCCGTCTGTCACCTAAGGTGACATAACTTCATACTCACTATCCTGATCCATCGCCCGGCTGGCAATCT
>OLQA01001260.1_pt1 | contig 22797 bp, 19 predicted proteins | sample 1673151 | NCBI WGS metagenome assembly OLQA01 (sample SAMEA3136760, study PRJEB25190) | human gut metagenome | biome: human gut; feature: human-associated habitat; material: faeces | place: Austria | collected 2013 | reverse complement strand
CCGAAGCCGAATCCCGAAAGCAACACAGCGATTCGCCTTTATGCAACAGTCTTAATGTTGGAAGAATGAAAAATGTCAAGCCCCTCTACCTCATAACCCTTACTAAGCGAAGGGATAGGAGGCGGAGGGGCTGTTGTATTGTGTAGCGTAGAGCTTAGCGATGTGTCACTAAGTGATGACTACTCGTGTGTCGCTACAGAGACGAAGCTACGATCTCCTCTCGTCTGAGTGAAGACGACCGTACCGTCTGTCAGTGCATAGAGGGTATGATCCTTGCCCATACCCACGTTCTCACCTGGGTGGTGCTGCGTACCTCTCTGACGTACGATGATGTTACCAGCCTTACAGGCTTCGCCTCCAAAGATCTTAACGCCTAGGCGTTTGCTTTCGGATTCGCGTCCGTTCTTGGAGCTTCCTACACCTTTCTTATGTGCCATGATTCCTTAGAGTCTTTAATTATCCTACGATTTGCTTTACTAGTATCTCGGAGAACTGCTGGCGATGCCCTCTGAGCTTGCGATAGCCCTTCCTCCGATTCTTATGAAAGATCAGCACCTTCTCACCCTTGACGATGGGAGATACCACCTCACATACTACCTGTGCGCCCTCGATCGTCGGGGCACCTACTGAGACTGCTCCGTCCTTGTCTAGGAGCATAACCCGGTCAAAGGTAACCTCTGCACCCTGCTCCACCTCGCGGATATGATGCACGAAGAGCTTGCGGCCCTCCTCTACCTTAAACTGCTGACCTTGGATTTCAACAATTGCGTACATTACGTTCGTCTGTTACTATTATTATATAGTCCCGTAAGGTGGCTGCCCACTATCGACGAGCTCTTGACAAACCTTACTTAGGAAGTAAATCGACTGCAAAGGTACAAAAAACTTCACACCCCGCAAGCGTACCCCCGCTGAGAATCGAACTCAGATCTAAAGTTTAGGAAACTTCTATTCTATCCGTTGAACTACAGGGGCCTCTGCATACCTGCACCATAGCGTGTGCCACAGCTCTCTGCAAACCGCCTCGTACAGTCGCAACTGCAAAGGTACGCAATAAAAACGTACCGCCGCACCTTTGCTTCGCAAAAGCCAGGGCTGACGCATTATGTACAATGAACTCGTTTACCTATCTATTCCTCGTCTATCGTTCTGTGTAGCTCTTGAAAATCCGATTATGATGCGTCATCCCTGGCTGAGAAAAGTTGATGCCGGATTGCTACAATAATTTAGAACTGACTACATATCAAAACGGCGCAGCATCGGGGAAAAGTGATCTCCACGTGGATATTTCAAAATCTCCACGTGGGGAATAAAAAATTCTTCGGAGGAATGAAATGAAACTTCGGAAGAATCAAATGAAACTTCGGAAGAAATGAATCACGCCCACGTGGAAAATAAAAAACATCCACGTGGAGATTTGAGATTCCCCACGTGGATATTCGAGAAAGGAGAGAATCGGACGAATTTCCCCGTAAAGATATGTAAATAGAGATTAGAGGTTAGAAGTTAGAGATTAGAGATCCGATCACTCTGATAGCTCCGATGGTTCCGATAGCTAACAGCCAACAGCTAACAGCCAATCCATGGCTGACACATTATACATAGTACCCTCATCTATGTCTTGCTTGTCGCTAATGGGGCGCTTATAGTGCGTCAGCCCTGTCTCTCTGCTTTATTTCTCTGCCAAGAACTGGGAGTGTGCAGTTGAGGTGGTGGCGTTACTTTGTAGCGTCAATTCGCATGACGTTCTTCGCAACATCTCGACCTTTGTTGCCAGGCTCTATGGTAAATGAGACTCTATCTCCTTGCCTTAGCTCGTTGAAGTCTGCATCTCCAGACACATCCGAAAAGTGGAAGAATAGATTTTGTGGAAAGTGCTCAATAAACCCATAGCCTTGCAGGACGTTGTTGATTACACCTACCAGTCTCTCTTTTTTCGGAAGTTCAGGTGCTTTGTAGACGGTGTTTTTGGACACAAAAAGTCCATTGATCAGTGGATCTGACTTTGAGACTCGATTGTCAATGATCTCGTGCATTGCAACTGGGTACGTCACCTCCTCTAGTAACTCTTGAGACGTTTGTGTTTTCATGGTTTTCCCAGTTTCTTCATTCGTGTATTCAAAGTCCCAACTTAAGACCATAACGCGAGTCCCTAGTGTGTTTAGCTTCTTGATTAGAGGGACATAATCTCCGTCTCCAGCAATGAGGACCAACACACTAAATCGCTTATAAAAAGATTGTTCGAAAGCCTCTAGAGCTAGCCAGACGTCAATTCCCTTTTCCTGCTTTCCGCCACCTTGTTTGTTTTTCAAAGGAAGGTAGTGGGTGGTTACACCCTCTGCGCTAAGGATGTCGTCAAACAGACGATCATTAAAGAGCGTGTTTCCCTTTTCTTTTGCTTCGATAGCACTTAATCGGCCTCGAAAGTAGTGCGCGTCAACTATTTGACACTTTCGAGCGTCTATGCCTTCCTCCTTGGCTACTTTCTCTTTGATAAAGTGGTGTAATCCATTGATGTTCAATCGGCTTTTGCGCTCGTGGTAGTAAGTGTAGAAGTTGCTTACGTGTAGGAAGTAGTTCCCGTCATAGAATACGCCAATGCGAGTAAGTTTGTTGTCCTTTTCCATAATAAAGTGATGGTTAGATAGTACTGTAAGATGCAATCAATAACGTGTGATTGTCGTCCGCAAAGATATAGGTTTTAACGAAGTCGTGCAAGTAGCAGAGTGGGGTAGATTTCCACACATTTCAGTGCCAAGTGACACATGGGTACAAACACTGTAGAGGCGGGCAACCAGTCTTGTCGGGATGTCTTAATTGCGGACTACTGGAAGGTCCCTTAGTTGGGAGGGTTGGGAGCTTTTTTGTATCTTTACGGAGCAATCGAAAAACAAGAATACGTTACTATGGCAAATATCAAAGAGTATATAGCGAAGCACGAGGACCGCTTCCACGAGGACCTCTATGGTCTCGTACGTATCCCATCGATCAGTGCACAGAGCGAGCACAAGGCTGATATGCAGCGTGCCGCCGAGTATCTGCGTGACCACCTGCTCTCACTAGGTGTGCAGGAGGCGGAGGTGATGCCTTCGCAGGGCAACCCCATCGTCTTCGGACACTATAAGCAGCCTGGGGCGACGAAGACGATCCTCGTCTACGGTCACTATGACGTGATGCCTGTGGAGCCTCTGGAGCTGTGGGAGAGCCAGCCCTTTGAGCCTGAGATACGCGATGGCCGCATCTACGCCCGTGGTGCTAATGACGACAAGGGGCAGATCATGATCCAGCTCAAAGGCTTTGAGACCGCTAAGGCTCTGGGCTTGGTCGGGGTCAATGTGAAGTTTATCTTCGAGGGCGAGGAGGAGATTGGCTCAGGGAGCTTGTCGCCTTTCTGCCGGGAGCACAAGGATCTGCTGGCAGCGGATGTGATCCTCGTCTCTGACACAACGATGCTGAGCGAGGAGACGCCGAGCATTACGGCTGGTCTACGTGGTCTCGCCTACTGGCAGGTGGAGGTGACGGGTCCCAATAGGGATCTACACTCGGGTCACTTCGGCGGTGCTGTCGCCAACCCGATCAATGAGCTGTGCAAGATCATTGCTCAGATCGTAGACGACAAGGGACGCATCACGGTACCAGGCTTCTACGACAAGGTGCTACCACTCTCCGACGAGGAGCGTGCGATGATCCGCAAGGCACCCTTCTCTGAGGAGGCTTACTGCCGTGCGTTAGACATTCGTGAGACGCAAGGCGAGGAGGGCTACATCACGCTAGAGCGCAACAGCTGTCGTCCTTCCTTTGACGTGTGCGGTATTTGGGGCGGTTATCAAGGCGAAGGTGCCAAGACCGTGCTCCCCTCGAAGGCTTACGCTAAGCTCTCGTGCCGTCTGGTGGCTAATCAGGATCATGAGGAGATCTCTCGCCTGATGAAGGAGTATATCGAGCAGATCGCACCTAAGTCAGTACATGTGAAGGTGACGCCGATGCACGGCGGTGCGGGCTACTACTGTCCGCTAGACCTACCCGCTTACCAAGCAGCTGCTCAGGCGGTCGAGAAGGCTTACGGGGTGGCTCCGCTAGCGATACGCAGTGGCGGTAGCATTCCGATTATTGCAGCTTTTGAGGAGATCCTCGGACTCAAGACGGTGTTGATGGGCTTTGGTCTGGAGGAAGATGCAATCCACTCGCCCAATGAGAGCTTTTCGGTGGGCGTCTTCCGCAAGGGTGTCGAGGCGGTAGCTGAGTTTTACCGACTATTTAACTAAACGGGCATGAGTAGTATACTAATTAAGGAGTCGCTCATCGGAGGGGCGACGCAAGATCTCTTGATCGTGGACAATCGTATCGACAAGATCGGTACGGACCTGCTCCCGATCGATGAAGATACGATCATCCTCGACGGCCGTGACAAGGCGGTCGTGCCAGGACTCTGCAACGGACACACACACTGTGCCATGACGCTCTTCAGAGGGTATGGCGATGACCTGCCGTTGCAGACGTGGCTGGAGGATTACATCTGGCCCGTGGAGGCGCACATGACGGAAGAGGATATCTATGTCGGTGCTTTGCTCGGCTGTGTGGAGATGATCCAAAGCGGTACGACCTGCTTCCTCGATATGTACACAGCGCCTGAGGCGACTGCTCGTGCGGTGCTGGAGACAGGCATAAGGGCTAATCTGAGCTACACGCTCTTTGACCGTGGCGATGCCGAGCGGGCACAGCTGGATCGCGACAATTGCTACCGCTATGAAGAGCTCTTCGCAGAGCTACCTGAGCGAATCGGCTGGAGTGTGGGACCACACGCTATCTACACCGTTTCGGGGGATCAGTTGCACTTTGCTAAGGAGTTTGCCGAGGAGCATGAGATCCCCATTCACCTGCACCTCTCAGAGACAGAGCGTGAGGTGAAGGATTGTATTGCCGAGCATGGTACGACGCCTGTCCGCTATCTAGAGCAGATCGATGCGCTCTCGCCTCGCTGCATCATGGCGCACAGCTTATGGCTGGACGATGAGGAGCTAGACATCCTAGCACGTCACGGCTGTACACTGGTTCACAACCCGGCGAGCAATATGAAGCTGGCTAGTGGTGGACGCTTCCGCTACGAGGAGATGAAGGAGCGGGGCATCCCTGTGGCTATTGGTACGGACGGTTGCTCCTCGAGCAACGACCTAGACATGTACATCGCCATGCGTATGGCTTCGCTCCTGGGCAAGGTGTGGCGCTACGACCCGACAGCGGTCTGCGCTCCCGACATCTACCGCTCGGCAACGGAGGTGGGCTACGCTATGCTGGGACTCAAGGGTGGACGCATCGAGGAGGGCTACCTAGCCGACCTTTGTCTCATAGACCTCAAGGCGCCGAGCATGGTGCCTTGTCACAATCTTACTTCTAATCTAGTCTACGCAGGCTCCTCGACGATCGTCTCGACGACCATCGTGGACGGAGCAATCCTCATGCGTGACCGTGAGATCGTTGGCATGGAGCGCATCATCGAGATGGCTCGTCGCACGGCCCACGACCTACTTCACCGTAAGGGGTAAAGACCTATTCACTATCAAACGAACATAGACTATGGACTTTCAAAAATATCAGCAAGCAGCCGACTATATCAAGAGCAAGATAGCGGCACAGCCCCGCGTGGGCATCATACTAGGTAGCGGCCTGGGCAATCTAGCCGACGAGATCGCTAACCCGACCGTCATCCCATACAGCGAAATCCCCAACTTCGCACACTCGACCGCTATCGGGCACAAGGGCAACTTCATCTCTGGCACGCTGGGCGGTGTCCCCATCGTGGCGATGCAGGGACGCTTTCACTACTACGAGGGCTACCCGATGGAGGTGGTCACGCTGCCAGTGCGAGTGATGAAGCTCCTCGGCATCGAGATCCTCATTGTCTCCAACGCTGCGGGTGGCATCAACCCGAACTTCCACGTGGGTGACCTGATGATCATCAGGGATCATATCAATATGTTGCCCAACCCGCTCATTGGTCCTAACGATGAGAACTTTGGCGTCCGCTTCCCCGATATGACGCGAGCTTACGATCGTGAACTGATTGCGCTCGCTGAGACCATCGCCCAGGAGCAAAAGTTGGCACTCCAAAAGGGTGTCTACGTAAGCCTCACGGGGCCCTCTTACGAGACGCCCGCAGAGTATAAGTATTGGCAGACGGTCGGTGCTGATGCGGTCGGCATGAGCACGACGCCTGAGGTGATTGTGGCTCGCCATGCGGGTATCCGCGTCTTCGGCATGTCCGTCATCACCAATGAGGGGTGGCACTTCGAGGGAGACTACACGAACGATGGCGACGAGGTGGTCGCCGCCGCCAATGCCGCCTCCAAGCGTATGGGTGCCCTCATCGCAGAGCTCATCGCACGTGCCTAACTCGATAGACGAAGAGACGATCGCCTCACAGCTTGCCGCCATACGTGCTGCGCTCCGCACACGTATGGACGGCTCTGTGGCGCAGTCGATGCGGGAGTCGGGACTGGACTACCGCTACAATTGGGGCTGGACACGAGGCTATCTCCTAGAGCTTGCTGCGCAGTACCAGCCCTCCCGACAGCTTGCCGAGGCACTGCGGGACACCTCCGTGCGGGAGCTGCTGATCCTCTCCACGATGCTCTTCCCCCGTGAGGAACTTACGGAGCAAGACGTAGCGGCTTTCCTCGAGAAGGCAATTAATGTGGAGCTACAAGAGCAGCTAGCCTTTAACCTCCTAGCGTATGCGCCGTGTGCCATTCGCTGGGCGGAGGAGGTTGTCACAAGCGGCATCGCAGATGAGTCGAGGCTCTACGTGGCACTCCTGACCATCGCAAACTATACGAAGCGACAATCTGATAAGCCTTTGCCTGAGAAACTGACGGAGGTGCTGGAGTCCTATGTCTCTGCCGAAGAGCTACCGATGCCTTGTCGCCGTGTGGCGTATGATCTGCTGGTTACATTAGAAGAGCGCACTGCAAGCAATGAGTGACGCATACTTTATTACAGAGGTGTCGTGGGAGGTCACCAACAAGGTGGGTGGCATCTACACCGTCCTCTCGTCACGAGCGGGCGAGATGATGCATCGCCACGGGGCGGAGCAAGTTCTTTTCGTGGGTCCTCGTCTTCGACCGACGGAGGAGATGGTAGACTTTCGCACGAAGACCTTTTGCACCACCCTGCCCAGTCACATCTCGCTACTGGGCGTGGAGCTACCGATCACGCAGGGCTACTGGCTCACGCCTGGGGGTGAAGCGCAAACGATCCTCGTGGACTACAAGCCGCTCGTCATAGTCCGTGATCAGCTCTACTACCTCATGTGGCAGCACTACGGCATCCAGTCGGACCTCGGTTATGGCGACTACGACGACTCCTGTCTCTTTGCCCTTGCAGCTGCCGCGACACTGCTCGCTGTGACTCCGCAGCTCGCATCGCCTGGGAGTCAGCCGATAGCTATTTATAATGAGTGGATCACCGGCATGGGCTTGCTCTATCATCACCTGCAGCAGCCTGACCTGCGCTCGCTCTTTATCACCCACGCCACGACCGTGGGACGCTCTATCTGTAGCAATGGCAAGGATCTCTACCGCTACTTTACGGGCTATCACGGAGATCAGATGGCAAGCGAACTGCATGTCGAGGCGAAGCATGCACTAGAGAAGGCGGCCGCCCATACCGCCACCATCTTTGCGACGGTCAGCGAGGTGACCGCTCTGGAGTGTACACAGCTTTTGGAGCGTACGCCGGTGGTCTTGCCGAATGGCTTCCACGCATTGGCCACAAGTCGCTTTAAGACGAAAGCTCGCCAGCGACTAATAGACGCGGCCAGCCGGCTTTATGGCAAAACATTTGCTCCTAAGGGCACGACGCTCGTCGCTACCTCAGGGCGCTACGAGTATCGCAACAAAGGGATCGACCTCATTGTTGCCTCGCTCTAGAGCCTCCTCCAGCAGCAAGCGAAGCTTTCGTCTGACCTCATCCTTTACTTCTTCATTCCCGCTTGGGTTGCCGAGCCTAGAGCCGACCTCACCTATCTGCTCTGTGATACCGACCCAGAGAGCGGTATCACCCCGTTACAGTATCCTTACTTAACGCACTGGCTGCACAACTTGCGAGAGGACACCCTCGCCGGACGCCTCGGCGAACTCCTCGAGAGAGGAGCGACAGCGCAGCACATCTATCCGATCTTCGTGCCCACCTACCTCGATGGTCATGACGGCATCCTAGACCTGCCTTATTATGATCTGCTGAGTGCCCTCGATCTGACCCTTTTTCCCTCGTACTATGAGCCGTGGGGCTACACGCCGCTAGAGAGTATCGCCTATGGCGTGCCGACGGTGACGACAGACTTGTCTGGCTTTGGCCAGGCGATCCTAGAGCTTTATAGCGAGCCTGCTACGGACAGCCTGCAGCACGGTGTACAGGTCATTCCACGTCGTGATCATGACGACGCCTTTGTGACAAAGGCACTGGCGACGATCCTAGAGCAAGCTACCGCAGGACTCCCGAAGGCGTGCTACAAGCAAGCTCGGCAGACAGCCGCCCAAGCGCTCTGGGCACACTATTACAACTATTATATAGAGGCTTACCGTCAGATGATGACGCTGAGCTAGTTGATCAGCTGCGTGCGACTATCCTGATCGGTTCTGGCAGGCTCCTTCTCGGAGCGCGGCACCATGCTCTGGGCGAGGTAGTCAGGACGATTGGCGTAGATGTATAGGACGCTACCCCCCTTGATCGCGTCAATGATCGGACGCGCCAGTGCACGAGGCACTGCGGGGCAACCGTAGCTACGCCCGAGACGTCCCTGTCGGATGATCTGATCATTCACATAAGCGGCACCATGTACGACGATAGCACGAGCCCGTGCCTGATCGTTGTACCCACGCTCCAGCCCGTCGAGACGTAGCGAGTAGCCGTTGCTCCCGCTGTAAGTCTCATTGGTTAGGTAAAAGCCCAGAGAGCTCTGATGAGAGTTCGGTTGATTGGAAAAAGAGGTAGCGTAGTTCTCCCCACTACCACGTCCATGCGCGCAGAGCGTAGCATAGAGGAGCTTACCCTGCTCCATATCGATAACAAACATACGCTCCTGAGTCGAGGGCTTGGAGAAGTCCACAATGGTGAGCCGTGAGCGATGCTTATTTGAGATCTGATTGTATCCCCGCACGCCTAGGCTAAAAGCCTCAAACGAGAGCCTCCCCTCCAGTCCCATCTGCTGGTAGAGCTGATTGATCTGCTGTCGCTCTGCAGAGGTAGGTACGACCGTCACACGGTGTCCCGTGGGCGGTATATCCCACAGCGAGACATCAGACCCAGCTACGTAGCTAGGCATGAGTATCATCAAGATTATCAACCATCTAAGTGAAGAGCGGTGAAGCGTATGCATATCTAGTAAAAGGCTCATTAACGCGCCAAAGGTACGAAAAAGAGATTAGATGTTAGAGGTTAGATGTTAGTTTCTAGTAGCACTAGCACCCCTAGTGCCACTCTCTAAAAACGCAGTCGGTCGGCACACATTGCTGTGTACCGACCGACTGATAGTGCTCGACTGCTTAGAACCAGAACCACGGGTAGTCCCAAACGAGTCGGGTCGTATTCATAAGCTTTTCCCAGTTGTAAGAGGAGGTGGTTCTTGCCCCATTATAGCCAACCGTAATAACAGACATCGTTGGCTTGAACACGCTCTCAGGGATCTTTAGATAAAACTCGTAAGAGAGATTGTTCTGACTGATGGGCGTGTCACTGAGCGTTAGATAGTTGGATATATTGACATACCTTCTCGTATCATCATCGTAGATATTCCAGTATGGTTGACTATTATTGGGACGTCCGTAATACTCGCCATTTGAGTAGTGTAGGAGTTGTCCCTTGACCTCCACGCTAGTAGCTGTGAACACATGCTCATCACTTGCCATCCACTTTTCCAAAGTTTTGGTTGCACTAACGGTAAAGGAGATGTAGCCGTACTCAGATTGAACCTGATATACACTCTTTATCGTTACCTCCTGATTCATATTCGCAGGAGCCTTCTTCGTATCATAGGTTAGATAAAACAGTCCATCGGAGTTGGTGGGCTGGATGTAGTACGTTCCTTGGGGGACGGCGTTACCTTTCTGAGTGAAAGGACTGGTGCTAGGCATCGGCCGCCTTGTATTAGAGGTGCCAGGATCCTTGAAGTAAAGGCGTATAGGCTTGGACTTGTAGGTCGAGGCACTGGGATAGATCGTCTCCGTCTCGTAGTAAGGGGAGGAGAGGACGATATCGTGGCTAGGGGAGGTTGTCCCATCATTGACTAGCATAGGGATGCGTACGCGCCCATTGTGACGATCGTAAGAGTCTGTCTTGACGATATAGCGGTAGTAGACCTTGCTGCCACGCTTGACGATGGTTAGGTTCTCCGTATTCCCTTTTGTATTCCTTGGGGAGAGATCTGGAGCCTCGATGAGCACCTCAAAGGGGAAAATACCCTTGGGCAGATTCTTGTATATATCAAACTCGAGGAACTTATTCCCTGGTTGCGAAGCATCATCGACCAGCTTAGCCTTAAAGAGTAGCGGCTTGCGTATAGTAATCTCCACATTACGTATCAGGGGATTGGTAGCACCAGTAACAGGCTTGCCATCTATACGCTCATAGGTGTATAGATCCTTAGGATTGGTGGGGGGCGTATCGTCAGGAGCGTAAGAACGTAGTCCAGCTACCTCAATGGAGTATCGCTCGACAGCATCGGAGGGGATGTTTTTGACCTCGATGCTAAAGTGGTCGTCATTGCCCCTACGCGTGCTTATCTCTGTCTGTGTCAGAGCGCCCATGTAGAAGTCATTGTCACTCCACCGCTTGTAATACCTGATATACTGTGCACCAAAGCCTGCTCCCGTAGCACTCCCATAGGGTTTGAAGCGATAGTTGCTATCGGTGATGGCAAAGCTGGTGTTAAAGTTATACGTACCAGGACGCACGATGAGTATCTGGACGGGGTCTGTCTTGAGTGTAAACATCTCATCAGATACCTGCGTGAACTCCTGTAGCTCGATCGAGGAGAATATATTATTGTGCGCAGGGGCTGCTATAGCCTCAGCCATCGTCGCGTAGCCGTCCGAATTGACCGCCGTGATAGTCACCTTGTAGTGATTGTTGCGGATGATCGGGAGGACGCGGTCGCTGACGATGTTTTCCTCGGTGCGCTTGGCAACGAAGTCTACCTTGTAGTAGCGGGTCGCTGTGGATCCATTCTTGAGCTGCTTCTCTCCCCGAATGATGAGGAAGACCTTCTTGTCCCCGTTGTTTTGATGCTCAAATAATCTAAACTCAGCATCTGCTGGGACGATATGCTCAGGGATGTCATTAGGGATGACCTCCACATCGGGAGGGGTCGTTGCCTTGGTCGGTGCATAGGGAAAGGAAAAGGCGTAGTTGTCCATCACAAAGGGAGCTACTGTGCCACTCTTATGCACATTGCAAGCGGTAAAGCCTGTCAGCTTGAAGCCATTCGTTGCCGGAGTTTTATTGACTACTGTGATCTTGGCATGGCAGCGTAGGAGCTTGACGACCTTACCTTGTAGCGACTGCCCATCTAGCTTATTTAGCTTAACCTGTGCCCACATCGGGTCAAAGGCCTTGGTCTTCCCGTTATTGCCATTGGCAGACTCAATGCTTGTCGTCAGGTTCGGTATAATCGCTCCAGCCGAGTTGCCCACGAGGAAGTAGTCTTGCGTCTGTCCGGTCCAGTCGTAATTAGCCACGAAGTGTAGGTATCGGGGCTTGTCACTCTGTATGAAGGTCGCCTGGAAGCTCTTAATCCTCTTGATGGAGCCTTTCTTGCCATCAGGGAGGAAGGCGTCATCACCTAAAGGATCAGCCGAGGCAGGATCTCCTAGCACAGCATCTGTCGAGTAGAGAAACTCTTGATGCTCGTTGAAGACCAATATGCGTAGCGAAGTGATCTTCTCTACCTCGTCATCATTGATAGATGCACTCCTGAGTGCTAGGTCGCTCAGATCATCAGCGTGTAGCCCTAGAGTTAGCGTGATCGAGTCGCCCACCTTACCCTCAGGTATGAGCATGCCACCCATAGGCTCCCGGACACACCCTGCGAGTAGCAGGAGCAGTGGCAGGGCTATATAATAAAGATATACTCTTCGCTTCATAAGGATTAGATTACTGCTCGTCATACATATATGTGTCAAAGATGGGGCGGACATAGACTGCGGGGAAACCATCTTCGTACGAGTTTTCGAGACCTCGTTTATTGACCATTTCCTGAAATGTGATAACCTTATGTTGTAGGAAATCATACACCATACCCTCCTCTGCTACCCAATAGTAGGAGCCAAAGAGCAAGCCCTCAATCTCTGTTTTCTTATCTATCTGCATCTCGTCAATGAGCTTCATCTCAGCAGAGGTAGGGATACGCCACCGCCCTTGATACTTGAAGTCTTTGTAAATGGTACGCCATTCCCCAGAATAGGGCCCTGGATAATTACCTGTTATGTTATAGAACTCTGTATAGTTGCCATTTGTACCAAACTCACCCTCGAAGTAGTCGAAGCAGCGCGTCTGGGCGTCCCAATAGTACGCTGCGAGGTTTTGTGTTTTAGCCGTTCCTCCTTGGTAAGCGAAAGTGCCATTATCGTAGTTTGTTGGGTCGGTATAAGGATCTTGAGCACCCCAAAATCTGCTAGACAATGGACCGTAGTAAGGAGCTTCAGCTGAAAACATCTGCGAGGAGAACCTACTCTCACGACTCATGGTGCTGGGCACATCCCCAGGCATTTGAAAAGAGTATAAAGTCATACCATGCTGGCTGGCGATGATGAATTGTGGAGAGATGAGCTGGTTGGACATGTGATCAGTCTTAGTCCGACCCTTGGAATCCACTGGCGAGCCAATGCGCTCACCCTCTCTAGGAACTACCGTTGTGATCTTAAAGTTCACCTCGTTGATCTGAGGAGAGATTCTCTTTTCTCCCTGATACTTGCCGAAGATGCCAATTGTGGAGTGATACCTAAAGTCAGCGTAGACGGGTTTCATATTACCATTCTTGTCTACGTACTGCTCCCTGCCATTGCGGAAGCCCTTAGAGCGTTCGCTCGTGACATACCTATTGGGGTACTGCAAGACGTGCACTACTTGGCTTAGGTTACCGCCCTGTTGCTTTACGGTGAACTCAATGTGATACGGGATATAGTTGACCGGTACTGGGTGCTGGATCGTGATGACTCCATTGGATAGGTAATCCGCTGAGGGGGTAATCACGATGCCGTCCCAGTCGGACGTATTAGTCCTACGCTTACTTTCGTCCTCCGTTTTAGTCCCATTGATTTTGTAAAGCTTAGACTCCGTCTTGCTAAACTCACGACGGTAGTGTACGCCACGCTGGTCGTAATATTCGTACCAAACGCTCTCTATCTTAATATCTACGGGAAGACTGGAGGCATAGGGGATGGAGACCTCATCGACATCCGCCATGATGGGACGCCTGTCATACACCTCGAGGTACTGCGCCTTGAGGAGCTCGCCATCGACGGCCTCAATTAGGTTCCACGGCTTGATGGCTATAGCAGCGGTTATGTCTACGGGGGTGTCTTCGTTGAGACTGCCTAGGACCTCGATGGAGGTGAGGACGTCATAGAGATGGTTGCGCTCCAGCTTGTGGAGCATCTCGTCGGTGACCTCACCGAGAGCCTTACGGTAGTTCACCGGTATGCGGTAGTAGTAGTTGACCCAAGGGTCTGTCGCTGCGGCTTCTTTAGGACGCATGGTCAGCTTGAGACGTAGGAAAGTCTCATTTGTCGAGGTGCTACGCCAGTCATGCTCGTAAGCGTAAAAAGGCACTGTGCCGTAAAACTTGCCGCCTCCCTTGCTATTCTTATACCCTAGAGCAGTGAAGTCGGTCTCGGCCATAGGACGATAGGCGGAGTTGTGCCAGTCGCTACCATTGGGCTGGTAGGGTGAGTCACTCCGTACGACTTTCGTCTTCTCTGGATAGCGTACGAGACAGACTTCAGGTGCGCTGCCCGGCTTGACCACGTAGGGTGTCTCAGTGCCATTCTGATAGTCCTTGACTTCGATATGATCGATCCTCAGTCGTATCTTGGCTGCCGCACGATAGAGTTCGATTGTCCCTAGCTCTGCTCTAGGGTTTTGAAAGCCCCAAGTGACGGTCGTCCGGAGTGCACCATCCATGAGGAACTTATCTTGTGGAGCTATCTTTCCGTTTTGTGGAGCTGGGTTGAGCTTGCTCTGATCGTCCTGTATTAGCTTGTAGAGAGCAGCCTTCGTCGTGACGCTTGTGGCTATAGGCTTGCTGGCATTGACCACAGTGATATAGTCTAGCTGCTTGTCCTCGAGCTTAGGAAGGTCATCCTTGGGGATAATAAAGGTGGCACGACTGCCGATCTCGCTACCCGTGAGCGCCTCTTGCCTGAGCGGCGTGTAACGCCCGACGAGATTGCCTGTTGCAGGGTCAAAGACAAAGAGCTCTATGCTCTCGATCTTGTTTTCATTTAGTATGCTGACGCCGTGGAGCCCGTTCTCCTTGTCACCCTCCTCCTCGCCTACGTGGCTACGGAGCGTGGCCGTGGTCGTCTGCTCGGTGTGTTGCGGTATGAGTGTGAGCTCGAGAAGCTTGCCATCTCCCTCGGAGATGTGCAGAGCATCGTCTGTTCGCTCACTAACGCAACCGGTGAATGCCACACAGATGCCCACGAAGGTGAGCATGGTGCAGAGGACTATGCGTACACGGGTCTGGATATTATGTCGAAACATTGTCATTGCGAGTCTTAGTACATTACTTGTTTGATACGCCACCGCTGAGAACCACCGCCATCCATGTAGCTGTCACGAGTTCTCTGAGGGTTTAGGTCTAGCTCCTTGCCGTCGACCGTGATGTAAAACTGAGTGTAGTATGGTTCAGTGGTAAACTCCTGTCGGGGCTTGATCTGGAATGTATAGGTCTTGGGAGGAACACCACCGACGATGTCTGGCTCTACCTGATCGTAGGTCTTGCCCGTAAAGAGGTAGTTCAGTCCGTTCGTGATGGAGGCTGACCAGATAGCACCTATGGGCTTGGTTATCTTAAAGGTCACCTCGACGATCTCGTTGTGTGAGAGGAGTACCTCCTGAGATATGTCGTTTAGATCACGTGTAGCATTAGTTTTTGTATTGACGACCTTGAGTGTACATGTATACTCCGGTAGTGTGAACTGCAACTCTGACTGGATCAGTCGCCAGGGCATCACCTTAAAGTTTATGACTAGGTACTTACCATCGGCAGGTACATTGATGTCGTACTGATAGTGATGGTTGCGGACGATGCTGTAGTCGGCTTGATTGCTTAAGACATTGCCCGTAGCGACATCTAGGTAGGTGTATTCCGACCCTGGGGTCATGTCTTGTGTGTTCTGATTGGAGATGATAGGGATCTTGTGCACGACGCCACTCACCATCTCTATCTGTATGTAGCTGGGAGTGCCAATGGGCATGTCGCTGTTCGAGTTCCAGCCTAGTGTAGTGGAAGCCTTCCCGAGGAGTCGCTCCGGGATGTACATCTTGGCTTGGAAGCTATTGCCCGTGATGGAGCCACTACCATTGAATTGCTTATCGGTTAAAGCTACAGTGGCAGATTGACTATTCTCCATAAAAGAGTGTTGCTTAGCTACATTGCAGATCTTGATGCTCTTGATCTTGCTAACCCCATCTCCCGTGAGGTTGAGGCTGACCTTGGCTGAGGAGCGTACTAGATTGACGGTCTGTTGCTTTGTGCCAGTCTCGGGGCTGTCAGACCAATTGCTGACAGGCTCGAGAGGCTTCGACGTATTTGTCGTCGGAGTAAAGGGCTTGGGTACGCTCACACTCCCGCCAGTGGGTATGATTTGGTTCTCATAGATACGTGCCATCGGGAAGAGACTCTTCTCCGTGCCATTCATGACGGCACCATTGTAGAGTGGTGTGCCTGTGTTACGGCTCTGGAAGCTCTCGAGATGCTGTAGCGTCGTCTTCAGGTCGGCATAGTTCTTCAAGCCCTCTAGCGTATTCCTCCAGCTCTCAGGGTAGTTTGCCACAAAGCAAAAGTGGTACCGTGCCCCCTCCTCGGGCTGTAGCTCCATGAGAAAGTATTGCTCCGTCGTGAAGTGGCTCTTGACGAGTAGGCTCTGAGCATCTGTAGCTCCCACCTTATAAATCAAGACTGCTAGCTCGCCTACATAGTCTTCATAGTCCTTGGAGTCAGACTGTATAGAGGGATTGTTGCCCTGCTCACGCAGAGAAGTGTTGGGGAGTTCTATTCCCCCCATTGAGAAGCGCAGACAGGTGGTCCGACTAGGGTCATCGTCAGGTACGGCTCCTCCGTTCATCCGCTGGCACGATACAGATAGTAGCGTGCTGCAGAGGAGAGCTAGGAGTGTGATGTATAATGTATTGCGAGACATAATAAGCTGAGAGCTGTATGTGTGTTAGGGAGGGAAGTGGTGGATAGTGCGAGAGGGTGGGGAGGCCCTTAGTATCTATTGATCAGATTGACTGGGAAGGAGTGTATCTGATAGTTGTTGATGAAGATATGAATCACGAGATTATTATCCTTACGCTTATCTTCCAGCTCTAGGACGATGTCAAAGTCGTGGGTACACTCTAGGTTTACGTTGGGGTTCTCTAGTAAGACCTTCCCTAGGAGGTCCTGCTCGAGGAAGTCCTTCTTCTCCTTCTTATTGTGTAGACGTAGGAGGTTGTGGTATCCACTCTTGAGCTCCATGAGTGTGAAGGAGAGGGTTCTAGCAAACTTATCTTTGTATAGCTCTACGCCTGGATAGTTGAGGGTCGGAGTGCCTAGTGGCATGCGTCGGTTGATGAGGTAGGTGCCATCGGCCGAATAGGTCAGTATGTCAAAGTCGTCAATGTCGTAGCGGTCCCGTACACTCTCGTGGAGTCGCAGGGTAATGTTGATGCGGTTGGTCACTTCTAGCATGTTGATGGAGACATTGGCAAATACGGTACCGTACTCCTTACGGTCTGGTAGAGAGACGACACGGCTCTCACCTTGCCATACCTTATGCTCCCCGAGACTGATGGCCTTATCATTCTCGGCACGTAGACGTAGCATGACATCTTTCTTGGTTGTCGTGCCCTCTACGAAGTTCCCCAGGGTGAAGTATTGGTCTGGCGTGCCGCCCCATGCGATGAAGGAGTACTGTCCATTCTCGACGGGAGGAAGCTCGACCTTGTACACCTCAGTCAGATCCACCCATCCAGTCACCTTCTTTACTGTGACTAGCACATCGTTTAGGTCGAAGGCGAAGACATACAGCCCATTTACCTCACCCACAGCCTCTGGTGCTTCCATACAGGGGGTCTGATTGTAAAAACTGATGTACACCCCTTGAGGGCACTCCTCGAGATCCTCGTAGATAATCTTGCTACAAGCGGTGGCGAGTGCTAGGAGAGTGAGTAAGGGAAGTATAATATGGTGAACCCTATTCATAGCTCTGATGTTTGATAGAAGTGATAAGAAAGGACTACAGGGGGGCTGGATGCCTCAGTGAGATGGGGGACCAACGCCCCCTGTAGTCGTCTGTTGTGCGATCTACTCAGCCTCTATATTAGGATAGAAGCTGGGTCGATGATTAGTAACGGTTGATAAGATCTACCTTATAGCTGTGGATCGTCCAGGGGAGTACCTGCAGCTGTACAGAGAGGTGAGTCTTCTTCGTCTCGAGAGGCTCATCAGGCTTGATCTCATCCTTGTCTGCTACACCCATCTCGCCGAAGCCAGTGATGTGTGCATGGTAGACCTGGTTGCGTACCGTAGGAGACTCGCTGATTGTCTTGGTCAGGTCGTTATAGTCGACGTTTGGATTCAGCCAGATGTAGTAGTACATCTCACCGTTCTTGTACTCCTTAGCGCTCTGCTTCTTTTCGGAGGTGCTTGTTGCGTTGACATCCATAGCCTCAGCCTTCTCCTTGGTTGAGTAGAACTTACCATCAGATAGGCCTAGGTAAACAGTCTGAGCATCGGTGCCAGTAGGAGCAGCGCCATCGATCTGGTCTACGGTGAAGGTAGCCTTGATCTCAAACATGGTCGTGTTGCCCTTCATGTACTTGCCAGCAGCGTGTGTGACAGGGAGGACGAACTTGCTAAACTTCTCATCACCTAGAGCTTTCTTGACTTTATCAACGGTGTTATCTGTTGCAGTGATAGCAGCCTTGTAACCCTCAGCGTCAGAGAAGAGCATCTTGTTTGCACCCTCTGTAACTAGGTCAGCCCAAGTGCTAGATGTAGGAGCGAAGTCATAGACAGGAGCTGCGACCTTCCAGTCCTTACGATCCTCTAGGACGTTGAACTGTAGGGCGCTACCAGTGACCTGATAAGCGATATCCTTGACGGTAACCGTTGCGGTCGTTTCCTCTTTTGTGACTCCCTGAGCATCTGTGAAGGAGCGCTTGACTTCGATCGTCTTCTTGACCTGATCGTCTACAGTAACGATAGCACGAGATGCGACACGTGATACGCGTACCTCGACACGGTTAGCCTTACCACCGATAGCGTCTTCCTTGCTGACGTTAGGTGCGATCGTCATGTCCACAGGAGCTTTCTCGTTGGTCATCAGGACGATATCCTTCTCAGCCTCGTACTTAGCTACATCAGCGATAGCAGCAACGGCAGCGACAGCCTTCTGGAACTCTGCGTCGAACGTAGCTCCATCAGAGGCCTTCTGATCGAGGATGCTCGTGACCTTGCTGTTGACATCATTGATGACGACATAGACCTTTACCTGATCACCAGACTTAGCCTCTACAGCGAGGTTAGGAGCGAGGATACCGTTGTTGATACCCCCGAAGCTAGTCTCAGAGAACTGATTTGAGCTGATCGTGGTAGTACCATTAGAAGTGGTGGCTACGTAGACCTTGATTGCCTTGATCACGTCACGACCCTGCCACTCACCATCTAGCTTGTTGTGGTCATCAGGTAGAGCACGCGTCTCAGGTGCTGGGAAGCGGACGGAGACACCTACGTAGGTGTCGCACTGACCGTTTTGGAGTGCAGCCTCTTGTCTGTCACTCTTGCAGCTTGCTAGCCCAAGCAGAAGTGCTGCAGAGGCCAGAAGAGCTGTTCTCATTCTTAGTTTCATCATTGTTAGTTGATTAAATTGTTATTATGAAGTACTGTTTATGTGCTTTGGATTGAAGTTTGTCTCCTATTATGGGAGGGGGCTACAAGCTTTGTAAGAGCTTCTCTAGTTCGACTAGATTGGTCGCAGCCTCTAGGCTACCCTGAGCCTTGGCCTGCTCGAGATAACTCTTGGCCTGCTCGTAGTTGCCTAGCTTACTATAGGCGACACCTATATTATTGAGTGCATTGGGGTCGTGCTGTAGTTTGCTCAGACGATCTATGGCGACCTGATAGCTACCCGCCTCGATGTCAGAGGCACTAGCGTTGATGATCGCTACAGGCTCATTGGGATACATACGTGTAGCTATGTCAAAGACCTGCTTGAACTCAGGCGAATCAGCTGGATAGCTCTTAGCGACGAGATACATCTCGTTGAGGCTGAGCAGGCGTGGATTGACCTTGATGACTTCACGCGCCTCAGCTACGTCAAACGCCTTGACCTCATAAGCGACCGTGTACTCCGTACGACGTATCTGCGGGTAGTAGTCACGCAGCATAATCTGATAAGTCTCACCACGGGAGAGACGCTTGAGGTGTGCATCACGCGCATCGGGATTGTCGACCTCGTCGATGATGCGGAGTATCTCGTCCTTGTCCTGGATGAAGGAAGCCGCAATGACCTCACGGGTCTTGACCCAATCCTCACCATATCCAGAGACCTGGAGCTGATTAGTCGGTAGGCTGTAGCGCTGCGCTAGGTACTGTGCGAAGGAGTTCGAGCGACGCTCTGCCAGTGCCTTGTTGTAGCTGAAGGTACCCTCCGGAGAAGCGTATCCTACGACAGAGAGTTGTGTCACCTTGATATTCTTGTCCCCGGTTATCTCATCCATCACCTTACGCACCTCAGCTAGGACCTGTCCATTGTTCTTGTAGTTGGAATCTAGGTCGTGCTTAGCCGAGCGGAAGTTGAGCACTGCTATATGCTTGTCGGCACGCGCCTTGACTGGCTCAACTTCAGGAACGATATAAGAGAGCTGATAGTTCGGTAGGTAGGGATCTGTGAGGAAGGGGGTACGGAGCACCTGTGTCTCCTCAAGCTTGAAGCAGTCGGAGCAGCCATAGACACGCTCCACGAGGAGTAGATCGGCCTGACTCATCCACTCCTTGCGGGGGATGGTATAACTATAGGTGACTCGCTGGGCGGTACCATTCTTGCGGCGTAGTGACTGGAGTGCTTCTGTCTCCCACTCATCACGGATGCCGGTAGAAGCTTTGCGCTCCTGTACGATGCTACGCTTACGCCCCTCAATCTGTACTGGGGGGAGTAGCTCGACCACCTTGCCACTGTCCTTCAAGCGCAGTGCTGGTGAGAGACGTAGCAGGTCGTTAGAGCGGATGTTGAGTCCATCGAGGACTATGTCCATCTGTACGGTCACGATGTCTGTCGCTTTGCGCACCTCTAGATGGTCTACTGAGATTTGATGGATATAAGGTCTCTGAGCCGTGAGAGCAGCTGGGAGCGTTAGTAACAGTGATAGAGCCACTAGGGCGTATTTAATCTTGTTCATAGTCGAGCTGTTCGTTTAGGTTAGAAGAGATATATGAGCGACATCGTGGCACGTGTCACGCCCCAGTAGTTGTATGCGCCCTCAGCCTCTTTGGTGCCACAAGTAGCGCAGGGAAACTTCTCGTACTGTATGCGTGCGTAGCCACCTCCTATGGAGGTCTCTACGTTCCAATGCTTGCTGAGTATCCACTGATAGCCATAGGATAGGCCAGCACCGTAGAAGTAGCCCTGGAAGCGATGATTGTTGAACGCTTTGAGTCTCCCGATGGGGATGTTGATGCCTCCTATATTATATTGTCCTGTGTGGAGGTGTAGTCCTAGGAAGTGACCATTGAAGACATCACAGACCCACCAGCGTAGCTCCGGCTGGAGTAGCCAATGCTTGTAGCGAGTGTCCTCGTCAAAGGCCCATAGGCTCCCGCCGCCACCTATCTCTAGCGTGAACTGCTTGCCTAGTCTAAACTCGGCTGCAGCGTTTGGTGCTGTGGTGGCTCCATAGAGGAGGTTAATCTTGCCGGCTACCTTCTGCGCCTCTCCCTGCTCAGGCAGTAGGAGCAGTAGGCAACCTGTGATGAGGGCTAAGAGTGCCCTCTGTGTGTTACGATAGTGATGCATCATAAGATAGATAAAGCGTATGGGTGTGTATCAGATAGTGTATGTAAGCAAGAGGTCTCTCTGACTAAACGAAGAGGTAGCTTAACAAGTGGTAAATAGATTAAGACACGACAAATGGGGTAGAGCGACTGTGTCGCTTTACCGATTAGGAGGCTCACAAGATGGATAAGCCCTTGGGTTGTCGGAGGGCGATGTGTGGTGAGAGCGGTAGGTGACGAGACGGAGCGGTACGAGTTACTCTCTCTCTCTCTCTCTCTCTCTGCGGATTTTCCGTGCATATCCGTACTCCACGCAGTCTGCTCGCCCTCACGCTCTTGAAGAGACAAAGAGCGAGTGAAGGCGAGGAGCCAACTAGATAAGGGGAGCTGTGGGGAGGAAGGTTTCAGCGAAACATTCGCCTGTTGCTCCTGAAGATATGATATGCCAAAAGATAGGTTCACTAGATCAGTAGTTGTTTTGGAGTGCACGGGGAATTGTAAAATTTCATAGAAAGACGGTCTTCTTCTGAAACTTTGATGCAAAGGTAGAGAAAAAATTTCGGGCCTTGTTTGTCAAATTCGATAAATTGCTTGACATCTTCGATCACTCGAAGCGACTTCGGCTTATTTTTTTTGAGTGTGCTGGGGGAGACTTACGACTAAATCGTTGTGTGTCAAAGAGCTTGCGATGCTCACGTGAGAAATCCGAAACATCCACGTGAATATCCGAGTTGTCTGCGCGCTGATACAACGGGAGTCTGAGTATAAAATACTTTCACTGGCTGTCAGATGATCAGTGCAGTCTACTCGTATAGTGTAGAGCCGCCTGTCATCAATGAGGCGACCTTTAAGGATATTTACGCTCCCGAGGATGCTACGCTCTATGTTAAGGAGGAAGCTAAGGAGGCTTACAGCAAGGCTAAGGGCTGGAGTATCTTTGGCCATATCGTTGAGGAGGACAACCTCGCTGTCGCTACCGTCGATGCGCTCGACATACAGCTCTATCCGAACCCGACACAGAAGCTACTCCACGTGGCTGGTGCAGTCGCTGACAGTGATATCCTGCTCTACGATATGACCGGTACACTCGTTGGTACGGCTCGCACAGACGCTACGGGTAGTGCTGTGGTCAGCCTCGCTAGCTATCCCGCTGGTACCTACGTGGTACGCCTGTCTGGTACTGACCGTCTAGTGGTCAAGCAGTAAGATCTGGACGTGTAGCGTCTGTCGCTCTTGTGGCAGGCGCTACCGCTCTGGAGAGAGGCTCTCGGGCTATCATACGGAGGGGGCTCTATCGTGTGAACTAGTGGAGCTTTATCCGAAAAGAAAAAGGTGGCGAGTACCTCGATCGTGAGATCCTCGCCACCTTCTTCCTTAGAGAGGTCGATGTGCTCATTATATATAATGTGTCAGCCATGGATTGGCTGTTGGCTGTTAGCTATCGGCTGTTAGCTGTTGGAACCATCGGAGCTATCAGAGTGATCTGATCTCTAACCTCTGACCTCTAATCTCTAATAACATATCTTTACAGGGAAATTCGTCCGATT
>OLQA01001252.1_pt1 | contig 22885 bp, 23 predicted proteins | sample 1673151 | NCBI WGS metagenome assembly OLQA01 (sample SAMEA3136760, study PRJEB25190) | human gut metagenome | biome: human gut; feature: human-associated habitat; material: faeces | place: Austria | collected 2013 | reverse complement strand
GGCTATCCGGACCCTCAAGCCCAGTCCGTAGTCGAGACGCTGACGGCAGGACAGATCCGGGCCGCGCTGTATGCCTCGAAGCTGGTCTCGTATGCGCAGGGATTTTCGCTGATGCGCCGCGTGTCGAAACTTTACGACTGGCGACTGGACTACGGAACGATCGCGAGGATATGGCGCAACGGCTGCATCATCCGCTCGGCCTTTCTCGAAAAAGTGACCGAGGCCTTTCGGACCGATCCCGATCTGCGCAGCCTGTTGTTCGACGATTTTTTCCGGGACAAGATTGGACAGACTCTGCCGGCATGGCGCCGGGTCGTGGCGCACGGTGCGCTGGGTGCCGTCGCCCTACCCTGCATGAGTTCGGCCCTGAACTATTTCGACGGGTTGCGCACGCTCCGTTCTCCGGCCAATCTGCTTCAGGCCCAGCGCGACTATTTCGGGGCGCACCGCTACGAGAGAATCGACCGGGACGACGGGACGACGTTCCATACCGACTGGACGGGCCGGGGCGGAAATACCAGCGCTGAAAGCTACGAGGCATGAGTGCGAACAAGGAATCATACGACCAATTGCTGGTCATTTTCGGTGCTTCGGGCGATTTGACCTCCCGTAAGCTGCTGCCGGCCTTTTCCGAGCTTTTCTCGCGAGGGCTGCTGCCGGACCGCTTCGCGATTCTGGGTGCCGCGCGAAGCGATTTTTCCGACATCTCGTTCCGACGGTCGCGCCGTCAGGTATTGAAGGGCGACCGCGCGGACGAATTTCTCGGGAAAGTCTATTACCTGCGTTTCGATCCGGCCGATCCGAGGGCCTACCCAAAGCTTGCGAAGCGTATCGTCCGGCTCAGGGGGGAATTGCGTCTGCCGGATCGGATACTCTACTATCTGGCCACGCCGCCCTCCATGTATCCGGTGATCGCGCAGGGTCTTCTCGAAAGCGGACTGAATGTACCGGAAGGGGAAGGCGGATGGCGCCGGATCATCGTCGAAAAACCGTTCGGCAGCGATCTGGAGACGGCGCGCAGACTGAACGGACTGCTCCGAGGAATATTCGCCGAGCGCGAGATATACCGGATCGACGCTTGAGCGTCCAGTGCTTTGCCTTTTCGGCAGCGGGCTCTTGCGGACCGAACCAATTCGGGACCAAGGGTGAGCTCCTCAAAAACAACCCTGTGAGTTGTTTTTGGGGGGCGTGTAACGAAAATAAGAAGCCGAAGAAGCAAGCTTGCTTGCGCCGCGCGGCGACTATATTTTCGGAAGGGCGGAAACGCCGGTTCGAACCGGGGCACTCCGACCAGCTTCGGCAGTCCTTATCGGGGCTGCTGTTTTTTTGCCTTTTTGGCAGCGCCCCATCACACATGGAGAACAAAATGATTTTTATGAAAGGCAAGCAGCCCCTCTCTGCGCATTTTTCCAAGCTCCTGCGAAAGCCCGCTGCGCTCCACAGCAAGATAATCCGCAAGCTGCTGCCTTGAAAAAGGAATATCAAACGCATAGGTTCCGTGCCGTTGCGCTTCGGCGGAAAGATAGGAAAGCAGCTTTGCCCTTGTGGTGCGCTGCCCCATATGCGCAAGCTTTTCACCCAGGCGCAGGTTATTTTCGGCAAGCTCTCCGAGCAGATTACGAATGATGCGGCTGTGATGTGCACAGGCAGACGGGCAGAGTGTCAGGATACGCCGAACATTCAAAAACAGAACATCGGAGGTTGTTTTTGCCGCCACGCTGACATTCAGAACTGCCCCGGAGCAGGCATAAGCGGCGGCAAAGGTCTGCCCCTGCCCAAGCTCGGAGACGATTGTTCTGTTTCCCCAAACATCCTCCTGCATCACCAAAACGCTGCCCCCGAGAATCAGCCCGATTGCCTCCGTCGTATCCCCGGCGCGCAGCACAAATGCATCCTTTGGATAGCTCTCTTTTTTCGGCGCAAGACAGCGCAGCATCGCCGTCAGTTCCTCCTCTGATATTCCCATAAAAAGCCCGGAGGAGCAAAGAAGCGGATAAAAATCTTTCATAAAAACCTCTTTTGTTGAAAATTCAACAGACTTATTATGTGAATTTTACTATAATCAAATCGAAAAAGCAAGGAGGCATTATCATGAAAAGAAAAATAATTGAAATAGATCAGGAAAAATGCAACGGCTGCGGCGCCTGTGCCGCTGCCTGCCATGAGGGCGCAATCGCCATGGTCGGCGGAAAGGCAAAGCTGATGCGCGACGATTATTGCGACGGGCTCGGAGATTGCCTGCCCGCCTGCCCGACCGGGGCGATCACCTTTGTGCTGCGGGAGGCAGCCGCCTATGATGCGCAGGCGGTGCTGGCAAGCAAGCAGGAAAAAATGCGTCGCGAAGGCATGCGGCTGCACGGCGGCTGCCCCGGCATGCAGCTCAAAACGCTGCGGCACACGGAAGCATCCGACTCCGCTGCTGCGCCTGCCGTGCCGCAAAGCCGCCTTGGCCAATGGCCGGTGCAAATTAAGCTGGTACCTGTTTCCGCTCCGTTTTTTGATGGTGCAAAGCTGCTGATTGCCGCCGACTGCACGGCATATGCCTATGCCGCCTTTCATGAGCGGTTCATCAAGGGGCATATCACGCTGATCGGCTGCCCGAAGCTTGACAGCGCAGACTACTCCGAAAAGCTGACGGAGATTCTGCGCAGCAACAACATCAAAAGCATGACCGTTGTGCGCATGGAGGTGCCATGCTGCGGCGGACTGGAGCATGCGGCAAAAACCGCTCTGCAAAACAGCGGAAAATGCATCCCCTGGCAGGTTGTGACTCTCACCGCAAGCGGAACCGTCTTAGAATAATCCCTCTTTTTGCCCCTGCAGCACGGCTTGCTCCGTCAGCATTCGCTCCAGCTCCCTCGCTGCCGCGCTCATGGATTGCCCTTTCCGTTTGATCAGGACAATGTCGCGCTGCGGAATCCGTTCTTTCAAATCAATTTTGCAGATGCCGTCTCCATCCTTCAGAAAATCCAACGGAACAAACCCGACGCCGAGATCGGCTTTCACCATCGGCAAAATCTGATCTGCGGTAAACGCCTCAATATCCGGCATATACGGTATGCCGTGCCGGGCAAAAAATGCGGAATAAAACTGAAATGATTTTGTCTCTTTTCCGAGGGAGATCAACGGAAATTCCGTCAATTGTGCAAGTGAGATCCGGCCCTTTGTCAATTTTTCGAAAAACGGACTGCAGATAGCAACCTCCGTAATCGGGCAAAGGGCTGTCTGCACCATGGAAGCGAGAGAGACCGTAGGGGTCGTAACAACGGCAATATCCGCGTTTTCGTTGCCGAGCGCCGCAATCGCCTGCGGCGTTGTGTGATTGCTGATTCGGATATGGATGCCCGGATATAGAATTCTGTATTTTTTGAGGATCGGCAGCAAAAGGCAGCGCAGCGCCACTTCGCTGGCAGCAACATAAACCGTCCCGCTTTGCAGGCTGCGGTCTTTGGTCAGCTCCGCCTCCGCGGCATCGATATGCTCCATGGCAATTCGAATATGGGTATAGAGCCGCTCCCCGTCCGCCGTCAGCTTCATTCCCGTTCTTGAGCGGATGAAAAGCGGACATCCGAGCGCCGACTCCAATTTTTTGATCGTTCTCGTCAAATTCGGTTGATTGCTCAGCAAAAGCCTTGCGGCAGCCGAAAGATTGCCGCACTCGGCAACATAATAAAAAATACGATAATACTCATAGCTGATATCCATTGCTCTCTCCCCAATATTATGTCAAAATGATATGGCTTTCATATAAAAGATACATTTTAAATATGATTTATTTTGTATTATACTATACCCGATATCAAAAGTCAATCGGGGCTTTTTGCATGGAGGGAACGCTCGCTTTCCCGCGGCTCCGCAAAAAGAAAGCTGGATAGGAATATGGAATCGTTTTTCGAAATTTTAACGGTACTGATGCTGGATGCAGCTGCGGCCGTTCTGATTTTCGTCATTCTCAAAGCGGATACTCTGCCGAAAAGTGCATACCGCTTTTCTGCCGCCGCCATGGCGCTCGGCTTTCTCATCGGCACCGTCGGAAAACGCCTCCTCGATGAAAACTATCCCGTGATGCTGCTTTTTGCACTCGGATTCATGCTTTCCTACACAGCTTTTGTATTTACTTTTCCGCAAAGGAGCAAACGCCCCCATGAAAGCCGTTAAACCGTTTCACGGACAAATGTCCGACAGCTTCCGCGCGGCAATCTGCATCATTTTATCCGGCGGGTTTCAGGATGCCTATACCTATACCTGCCGCGGTGAAGTGTTCGCCAATGCACAAACCGGCAATATTGTGCTGCTCAGCACCGCGCTGTTTCGGCAGGAATGGCAGACCGTGCTGAAATATCTGATTCCGGTCATCTCCTTTCTCATTGGGACCGCGGTAGCTGAGTGCATTCATCTTCGCTTCAAAAGCTACGAGAAAATTCATTGGCGGCAGATCATTCTTTTGTGTGAGATTCTGCTGCTGCTTGCCGTCGGATTCCTGCCGCACAGCCTTGAGCCGCTTGCCAATGCGCTTGTCTCTTTTGTCTGCGCGATGCAGGTGCAAACATTTCATAAGGTGCGCGGGCATGCCTATGCCAGCACCATGTGCATCGGAAATCTGCGCGCGGGAACAGAAGCGCTGTGCGCCTATTTCCGGGTGCGCAACAAAGAGATCCTGCGCAAAGCCCTCACCTATTTCGGCGTGATCCTTGTGTTCGGCGTCGGCGCGGGGCTCGGCAGCATTCTCACCGTTGCTCTCGGAAACCGGGCGATCTGGCTGTGCTGCATACTCTTATCCGTCAGCTTTTTTATGATGTTTGTGCATGAAAAAAAAGAAGCATAACAACGCGCTTTCGGCTCCCGCCGCACTTTTGTGCCGCGGGAGCTTTTTTCATTTTCAAGAAAGCGCATACGCCTGCCCAAGTTGACATTCCCCCGAAAATCGATATAATAGAACAAAACGACACTCTTTTTGGACCAAAAGAACAAAACCGCTGTCTTTGCGGACAGCCTCAAACTATGGAAAACGCTCTGGAAATAAGGCGTCTGCCTGTTGCATCGGGTGCGCCCCCGGCTCTCTGCATTTGACAGGCAGCCGGGGTTTGTTTTTCAAAAACAGCAAGGAGAACATCATGTTTACAACGGAACACCTGATCTGGATCGGCATCTGCGCCGCCTTTGTGCTTATTATGAACCTGATTTGCCGCCGGCTGAACCTGTCTCTGCGCGTCGTCAGCCGCATCATGGCAGCCGTCTGCATTGTGAGCGAGAGCAGCAAGATCATGAGCAGCATGCTCGAAAATCAAAGTGGCGGGCGATATCTGGATCCTTTGGCGCTGCCCTTTCATCTGTGCAGCCTCATGCTCTTCGGCGTTTTGTTCATCGCCTTCGGAAAAGACGGCAAAGCGAAACAAGCCATGATCGATTTTATCGCCGTTGCGGGAACAATCGGCAGCGTTTGCGCTATCCTGATTCCCTCCAACGGCACGGCTTTCAACGCGCTCGATTCCTATCAATGCTTTGTCTATCACGGGGCGCTGCTTTGGTTTTCGATCTATCTCATCGCATCGGGGCATGCGCGCTTTGGCGCGCGGGTATATTTGCGCAACCTTTGCATGCTGCTTTCCCTGGTGCTGCTCGCGCTGTATGCAAACAGTATTTTGGCGGCATACAATGCCAACTTTATGTTCCTGACGCAGCCGCCGATGGAAAACCTGCCGTATCTCAATCTCAATCACGGATGGTATGCGTATTTCTTCCGTCTGATTGCGCTCGGACTTACCCTGTTCACCCTGTTTCAGCTGCCGTTTATGCTGCATCGGCATCGCAGAAAAGACGCCTGAGCCGTGCACAAAAAATTTTTGTGATTTTGCAAGGAATTTTGCCCGCAAGGTTGTATAAAAGGTGAAGGGGGCGGACGCGCCCCCTGAGAAGGAGGAAGCCCTATGGATAACGGCGCCCGTAGCTACCGCCGTTTTCTGGACGGCGACAAAAGCGCCTTTGACGCGATTATGCACGAATCGTTTGACAGCCTGGTATTCTTCATCAACCGTTATGTGCGGGACAGCCATGCCGCCGAGGATATTGCCATCGATGCTTTTTCGGATCTGATCGTGCATCCTCATCGGTACAATTTCAGGGTCACGCTGAAAACCTATCTGTTTATGCTCGGCCGCAGCCGCGCGCTGAACTACATAAAACATCATGCGCGCATGGTTCCGACGGATTTTTCCGAAGCGGAAGAGCTGCCCTCTCCCGCCAAGACCCCGCAGGACATCGCCCTTGCAAATGAGCAAAGAAGAATCGTGAGCGCAGCGCTGCGCAGCCTGCCGCAGGAGATGGCAAGCGTGATCCATCTGATCTATTTTGAAGAGCTGTCCTATGCCGAGGCAGGCAAGGTGATGAAGAAAACGCCAAAGCAAATCGATAATCTGCTCTATCGCGCAAAGAAGGAGCTTCGCGCCGTTCTCGGAGAGGAAGGTGAGCAGCTGTTATGAAAAATTTTGAACAAACGCGGGCAGAGATATTCCGCCGCAGCGAGGAAAGGATCAAGGAGCGGAAAAGAAACCGCAGGCGCGCGCTTGCGCTGTGCGTTCCGCTGTGCCTTGCGGTGCTTGTGTGCTCCGCCCGCTTTCTGCCCTTGCTGTTTCCCTCGCAAAACGATACGGCACCAAACGGCACAGACGGCATAAAAATGCCGCACCAAGAGCTGTCGCCCGCCCTGCCCGACGCGGAGCATCCGTTTGTTGCATTCACGGTACGGCAGGCTGGAAACGATGCCGTTTGCGCCGAAACGGAAAGCAGCGCAGCGGTGGATGCCGCGTTTAGGCAAATCTGCGCAGCGCTACTTCCGCAGGAATCCTATGCGGACCTTGTCGGTGCCTTTTCAGCTGACAGCCCCGCCATGCGGGACGGCGAAATCCTTCCACCCTCCCCGTCCGCAGCGGCGCAAACCTATCTCATCACCCTGAAAACCGCAAGCGGCGCAAGCCGCACCTTTGCCCTGTGCGAAAATACGCTTTCGGACACTGCGCATGCCGCCAAAGCTCATCTGAGCGAGGCGCAGACGGCGGCACTGAAAGCCGCACTCGGGCTGCCAAACTGAAAAAGGACAATAATTCCATGAAAAAGAAACATCTCATTTTGCCGCTCTGCATCGTCGGCGGAGCGCTTCTTTCCTGCGTTGCCGCAGCATGTGTTTTCGGCGCGCTGTTTTTTTCAAAGGGCTACGGCGTTTCCGTCGGAAAGCTTCGGCTGGAAGAGGGCGCCGCCTATCTGCAAACCGACGATATGACACTGTCTCTCTCCGATGGCACCCGCGACAAAAACCTGTTTTCCGACCTTCGCAGCGGAGACAAAATTTTGCTGCTGCACGGCGCGCTCCGCGAGACCTATCCCGTACAGACCGACGGGTTTTACGCTCTTCGCCTTGCAAAAGCCGAAAATTCCGCCGCTGCAAAGGAGGCGGGCGCCTCCCCCTCTCATACGCACGCTCAAACCGAAAAGGAACGCAGCGAAAGCGGGCAGCTCCCCGTTTCCTGCGACAATACCGAAACGACCGTCACCTTTGAGGACGGTAAAAGCTATACCTTTGTCTGCGATAATTCCGTTGCCCTGACCGATTTGCTCGCACATCTTTCATATGATCCGGACATGATCTGCAATTGCCGGCCCGAATACAGCGTTTGCACGGAGTTTGGCATCTGGGGTGTCAACCTCACCGAGCGCTATGCCCGCTGCGGCGACGGCCAGGCTGCTCTGACGGAACAGCAGACCCAAAAAATCAAAACGATTCTGCAATGGGCAAAGGAACACTCCACGCAGGAGAACAGCCAATGAAAAAATCAAAAAACGCATCTGCACGCATCTGCGCCGCGCTGCTCGGCGTTTTGCTGCTCTGCATGCCCGCAATGCAGCTGACCGGCTGCACTGTTTCGGCGCAGGCAATCGATTTAACGGAGGGCATCCAAAGGGGTACCGCCTATGCTTCCTCCCTCACCGATTCCGAAAACGCTGCCGCCGTCGATTTTGCGGTGCGCCTGTTTCAAAACACCGTACAGCACGGCGAAAATCTGCTGCTCTCCCCCTTTTCCGTGCTGTGCGCCCTCGGAATGACCGCAAACGGCGCGCAGGGAGAAACGCTCTCGCAAACGGAAGCCGTGCTCGGCATGAAAAAAGAAGAGCTCAATTCCTATCTGCTCGGCTGGCAAACGCATCTTTCGCAGGGGGAGCGGACGCAGCTGCACCTTGCAAACTCCGTTTGGCTGACTGCAGACAGCCGCCTTACGGTCAACAAAAGCTTTCTGCAAACCAATGCCGATTATTACGGCGCAGGCATTTACAAAGCGCCTTTCAATGACGCAACCTGCAAAAGCATCAATGCCTGGGTCAGGGAAAAGACAAACGGGATGATCCCGAAAATTATCGATGCCATTCCGGACAACGCCGCAATGTATCTTGTCAACGCGCTTGCCTTTGAGGCAGCCTGGCAGGAGCCGTATCAAAAAGAGCAGATCGCGGACGGTATCTTTATAAAAGAGGACGGAACAGAGCAATCCTCCGCTTTTTTGCACAGCACGGAGCATGTTTACCTGGAAGACGAATCTGCCGTCGGCTTTGCAAAATACTATCAGGGCGGGCAGTATGCATTCGTCGCGCTGCTGCCAAACGAGGGCGTGAGCCTTGCGGAATATATTGCCTCCCTGCGCGGCGACAGCCTGCATGCGCTGCTGAAGCAAAAAAACTATGCCGAGGTTGCGGCAGCCCTGCCGAAATTTGAGACGCAATCCGCCCCGGAGCTTTCCGCGGTGCTTCGGAAAATGGGCATGCAAAATGCCTTTTGCGAAGCCGCCGACTTCGGCGCGCTCGGGCATTCGGATGCCGGCAATATTGCAATCGGCAGAGTTTTGCATAAAACCTTCCTGAGTGTTGCGGAGCAGGGCACAAAGGCAGGCGCGGCAAGCGCCGTAGAGATGATAGATCGTGCGGCGCCGAGCCCGGAGGAGCCAAAGCGCGTTGTTTTGGATCGCCCGTTTGTCTATCTGCTTCTCGACTGCAAGACCGCCGTTCCCCTTTTCATCGGCACCATGACCGATCTTTCGCAATAACCGAAAAAACAAACAGGCTGTCGGCTTGATTCAAGATCAGGTCGGCAGCCTTGCTTTTTGCTCTTGCCTTTTTTGCAAAGCCCCTGTATAATAAAGGGGAAAGCGTTTCCCGCAAAATTCGAAATTCGACCGAAAAAGGAGACCGTCATGAAAGAGCCCTCCGAAAAGAAGCTTCATCTTCCCTATCAGCACAAGGCGACCGCCATTCTCTTCCTTGTGCTGCGTTTTTTTGTCGTGCTGGTTATGGTGCGCAAGCTGTTTTTGCATGAATGGGAAAGTGTTTTCATTTGCGTACTAACGTTGTTTTTGTTTGTGCTGCCGAGCATTGCATCCTCCATTCTGAAGATCACGCTGCCCTCCGTGCTGGAAATCATCATCCTTTTATTTATTTTCTCCGCGGAAATTCTGGGCGAGCTCAACAGCTTTTATATCCGCATTCCCCATTGGGACACCATGCTGCACACCATCAACGGCTTTTGCTGCGCCGCCGTCGGCTTCGCCCTTGTGGACATGCTCAACCGCAACAAAAAATTTTCCCTCAAGCTTTCCCCGCTCTATCTTGCCATCGCCGCATTCTGCTTTTCCATGACCATCGGGGTGCTTTGGGAGGTCTTTGAATATTCCGCCGACACATTTTTCGGCAAGGACATGCAAAAGGATACCGTCGTCTCCGCAATCAACAGCACCATGCTCGACCCGACAAAAAGCAATAAGGTCGTGCAGATTTCGGATATTTCCGATGTCGTGATCGTGCACTCGGACGGCTCCGAGGAAGCGCTCGGCGTCGGCGGCTATCTTGATGTCGGCATCAACGATACCATGAAGGATCTCATCGTCAATCTCATCGGCGCCGTCGTCTTTTCCGTTATCGGCTATTTCTATGTCAAAACCAAGGGCAAAGGAAAATTTGCCAAGGAATTCATCCCGCAGGTGGAACCCGTCCCGCCGCAAAAAGCAGGCAAGGAAAGCCGAAAATAACTTTCAAAAAAGCAAAAACCTCCTTGCGTGTTGCCAAATTCGACGCTTTTGAGGAGCCTGCCATGAAAACGAAAAAATCCGAGTTTCCGGCCTTTGTTTGTAAAAATCACGGTTTCCTCCCTGCACAGACTTCTATCCGTGCCAAACGGGCTGCGGTATGTCCTTTTACAGCTTTTCAGTTCCGCCCTCGGCGTTTTGATCTCATTCGGATACATACTGCTTCCGGGTCTCATCATCAATGAATTAACGGCGGAAATCCATTGGCGCTCTCTGCTCCTTAAAATTCTTCTTCTTGCGCTTTGTCCTGTTGCAAATCATTGCTGCAATTTGGATTCCTTGGTAAACTCGCTTCCCCATGGAGAAAACACACAGATTTACAAAAATATCGCCCCGGGCGGCTTTGACCCCTCCGGTGGAGAAGCACAGAAAATTGCCATCGCACGCGCTCTGTATTATGATCGCAAAATCTGTATTTTGGATGAACCGACCGCTGCCCTTGACCCAAACGCAGAATACGAAATTTATACGAAATTTCACGAATTGATTCAGGGAAAAACCGCTGTTCTGATCACGCATCGGCTCTCGGCTGTACAGCTTGCAGATGTTGTCGCAGTGTTTGACAACGGCAAGCTTTCAGAATACGGCACGCACCGCGAGCTGTATGAGCAAGGCGGAAAATATAAAGAAATGTACGACAAACAAGCAGCCTTTTGTGTAAAATCGGATACCTCTGCCGCTGCGGAATAAACATTTGCCATCGAGTCGACTATGGCTCAATGGCACACCGAAAAGGAGCAAACAAAATGAAAGAAAACCGAAAACTGCTGCAGGAGATCATCACCGACATCCGCCGCGACATGACGGATGAAGAGGTTTTGAACCTGTTGGCGGACAGCAAAATCTCAGTCGACCCGAATAAGAAGCGGGAAAGATATACCGTCGGGCAGCGCGCTGCCGATGCCATTGCGAAATTTGCGGGGAGCTGGGCGTTTATTTTCTCCTTTTCCGCCGTTTTGGTGCTGTGGATGATCGTAAATATTCTGCTTGCCGTAAAGGCCTTCGACCCCTATCCGTTTATCCTTTTGAATTTGGTGCTCTCCTGCGTGGCGGCGATTCAGGCGCCGCTGATCATGATGAGCCAAAACCGCCAGGAGGAAAAGGACCGCCGCCGCGCGGAAAACGACTACAAGGTCAATCTGAAAACGGAGATCATGATCGAAGACCTTTACGATAAAATCAACCTGATTTTGAAAAAACAAGCGACGCTTGAAAAAAAGCTTGCGCAGGAGGAAACAAAAAAATCGCCCGACAAAACGGAATAAAACGACGCGCGAAAAAAGGGCGCGGCAGCCGCAAAATGCGATTGCCGTGCCCCTCTTTTATTTTTCTTCCGATTCCTCCGGCGCGTCCGTTTTGTGCGGATGCACCTTCACGGTAATTTCATGCGTCATAAATTCGTCCGCTTTGGTTACCGTAATGGTGAGATTCTGATAGTCGAACGAATAGCCTTCTTCGGGAATCCGCTCAGCGCGCTCGGTAAGCCAGCCGTTGACGGTCGTCGCCTCGGTTTCCTCATTCTCATCCTGCTCCAGGGAGAAGAATTCGAAAAAGTCCTCCACCGTCGCCGTGCAAAGCACGCGGTATGTATCCTTTTCAATTTCCAGAAATTCCGAAATTTCCTCGTCGCGCTCGTCCCAAATCTCCCCGACGATCTCCTCCAAAATATCCTCCATGGAGACAATGCCGGAGGTTTCGCCGTATTCGTTGACGACAAGCACCAGGTGATTATGATCCGTCTGCATATCCTTAAACAGCAGATTCAGATTCAGCGTTTCCGGCACAATGACCGGCTGATGCAGAATGGATGCCAGCGTAAAGCCGGGCTTTTCATGCGCAAGAAGATAGTCGCGCGTGTGCAGGATTCCGATGATGTGATCCTCCTCGGCGTCATACACGGGAATGCGGGAATATGCCTCGTTTTCAATCACGGAGAGCACCTCTGCCTCGCTTGCATCCTCCTTGAGGCAAACGACCGCCTTCCAGGGCGTCATCACATCCTCCGCGCTCATGCGGTCCAGCTTGAACACATTCTTGATATATTCGATATCATCCTGATCGAGCGTGCCGTCGCCCGCGCCCGCATCCAGCATCAAAACGATATCCTCCTCGGAAACCGCTTCCTCCTTTTCATGCGGGTCAATGCCGATCAGGCGCAGAACGCCGTTGGTCGACACCGTTAAAAACCAAATGATCGGCCGCAGGATCGTCGCCAAGAATGAGATAATCCCGCAGACGGCGTTTGCCAGCTTCTCTTTATGCTTCATGGCGATGCGCTTGGGAACAAGCTCGCCTAAAATCAGCGTGAAATACGACAATATCACCGTGGTGACAATGACGGCGATGGTATTCATCGTGCCGGCATACTGCTCGGAAACATGGAAAACACGCATGAAAAAGCGGCTGATGTTTTCCGCGAAGTTATCCGCGGCAAAAGCGGAGCCCAAAAAGCCCGCGAGGGTAATGCCGATCTGAATGGTGGAGAGAAAGCGCGTGGGCTCTTCGATAATACGCAGCATTTTCTTTGCTTTTTTATCGCCCTCATCGGCAAGCGCATGCACTTTTTTCTCGTTCAGGGAAATCACGGCGATTTCCGTCGCCGCAAAAAACGCGTTGAGCAAAATCAGAATGAGCTGTAACAGCAGCTGTTTTACTATGTCCATATAGAAAAAATCAATCCTCCGAATTTTTATTGTGTTTCATATGTCCGCTCTGCGCTCTCACAAACGCCGAACCGTGCCACAGCAAAAGCGCAGCGGCGGCAGCCGACGCCGGGCAAACCGCGGGGGATTGATTAAGACCGAAAAGATACTACTTCGGGGAAGGGGTTCCATTGAAATAACCAACTCCTTTTTTTCATGATATTGATATAAGAGTTATTATATGCGAAAATGCCTTTGTTGTCAAGTGTCGGCAAAAATATTGCCGCAGAAATTCCAAAAACATGAAAACGGCGCCTTGTTTTGCAATTTTGCGCAAAAGCGGAACGCATTTCCGCGGTTTTTCTCCGAGGAGCCATTGCATACTATGCGCAAAGACCAACAAAAAAAGGAGACGAAAATCATGAAAGCAGGACGCTTGCAAAAAACAATCGCCCCCTGTGCGCTTGCGCTTTTTTTGCTGCTGTCGCTTTTTTTGCACCAAAGCTTTGGCGCGCTGAAATGCTATAACTGGTATTTCAAGAAAAACGAAGAGCATAAGCAACCGCCGCTCGACAGCGAATTTTGGATGATTGATCAATACGAAACATATTATCTTGACCGCAGCGCAAACGATACGGACCGCGTTCTGTATCTCACCTTTGATGCGGGCTATGAAAACGGGAATGTGGAAAAGGTGGTGGATGCGCTGAATGCGCAAGGAGTGCCCGGCGCATTTTTTGTGCTTTCGCATCTTGCAAAAGCCAATGCGCCGCTGCTGCAGAAAATGGTGCAGAGTGGCCATACCGTCTGCAACCACACTGCAAACCACAAGGACATGACAAAATGCGAAAATGCGCAGGCGTTTGCCACAGAGCTGGACACACTCACGCAGGACTGCGCCGCAATCGGCGTTCCGGTGGCAAACTATTATCGGCCGCCGCAGGGGCGCTTTTGCGAGAAAAATCTTGCATGGGCAAAGGAGCTCGGTTATCGGACAATTTTTTGGAGCTTTGCCTATTGCGATTGGGATAACGACAAGCAACCCGACCCCGCCGCCGCGCTGAAAAACATTTTGGAGCATACCCATCCCGGCGCCGTGATCCTGCTGCACCCGACCTCCGCAACCAATGCGGAAATTCTTCCGAAGCTGTTGGAGGAATGGAAGGCGCAGGGGTACCGCTTCGGCACGCTCGATGAGCTGGTTGCGCGGGAGCATGCGCGGCGGGAAAAAGAAGCAAACGAGCCGCAAAGCAATTACCGCACCAAAAAACCAAGCTCTGCAAAGGAGACCGCATAATGCGCCGCGCGCAGCAGCATCGCCCGCGGCGCCTGCCGGCCGCGCTGCTTTGCCTCTTGCTGCCCCTTTTCCTCTGCTTTGGCAGCGCCGCCTCCTATACGCCCCTGCGCGACCCGAATGTTTACCGCTGCCATAAGAACAACTGCCGCAAAATTGCGCTGACCTTTGACGACGGTCCGCATAGGGAATATACCGCGCAAATTCTTTCGATTCTGGAGCAATATCACGCGCGGGCGACTTTTTTCGTCATCGGCTCCAATGCGCGCGCTCATCCGGAGCTTCTGCAGCGCGCACAGGCTTTGGGCTGCGAGATCGGCAATCACACCATGGACCACACCGCCCTTTGCTCCATGGACCTTGCCCATCTGCGCCGCGAGATATTGGAATGCGAGCAGACAGTCGGGCAGATTCTTGAAAGCCGCCCGCTGTGGTTCCGTCCGCCGCAAGGCTATTGCACGGCGCAGATTTCCGCCCTGGCAGATGCGCTGGATTATCGCGTTGCCCTTTGGTGCATTGATACGGAGGACTGGAAGCACCGCAGCGCAGATGCCATTTGCGATACCGTACTCTCACAGATCGAATGCGGGGACATTGTGCTCATGCATGATTTCATCGGCGGGGAAAGCCATACGCCGCAGGCGCTGGAGCGGCTTGTGCCGGCTTTGCAGCAGCAGGGCTTTTCGCTGGTCACCCTCTCCGAGCTCGTGGGCACGAACTGAAAAAAGCAGGGCTGCAAGCCATAGCCTGCAGCCCATGTTTATTTTTTCGGAATCAAAATCTAGACCGCCCTTTTTTTGCGGCACTGTTTATTTTACCCCGAGCTTTGCAAACAGCAGCATCGGCAGCATAAACAAAAGATGATACAGCGCGATTGCGGCGGAGGGCAGCGTAAAGCTTTGCCCGAAGAAGATCAGCAGCGTGAGAACGGCAAGGCCGATCAAAATTGCGCAGATCTTGAGCACCGTATTGCGGCGGATGCAGCGCAGCACCTTTTCGCACAGCGCCAGCGCCTGCAGCAGAGACTTTGCAGAACCCTTGGAAACAACGCCGGAGCCAAGCCGCTCCACGCTCTCGCTTGCGGTGGGATCCTCACGGCGGCGGCGAATCGTTTTCACGGGATAGCGTGACATATGGATTTTTGCGGCAAGCATGCCGTCGTCGATATTGGGGTCGCTCGTCTTGATTGCAACGCAAACGCCCTGGCGATACAGCTCTTTGAGCACCGTTTCAAAATCCGAATCCACGGAATACTGCACAAACATCTTTGCAGCCATTTCCGTTTCATATGCCATAAACAAAACAGAGGCGTCGTAGGAATTCTCCATGGTCTGCTCTTCATCGCGCAAATGAATGCTGTACCCATAGCGGTTCATAAAGCTTGCCTTACCGATCAGAATCAGGCGCCCGTCCACCGTCGCCTCGATCCCGTCGTCGTCAATGCGGCGTATCTCGGTGACATCCGAATGGCCAAGCTCCGCCGTCGCCATGGAAAAGACATCGGCAAGCGGGCCGCCGATGCTGGAAAATACGCTTGCGGCATTGTACAGAATGTGATCGATACGGTTTTCTCCGTATACCTTCACCGAGCGCACCTTCACGCCCCATGCGGGGAACACATCGGCATCGGTAAAGGAAATCACGGAGGCGTCGGAATATTCCGCAAACGAGCCGTCTCCGAGAATGGCGCTGTCCTTGGCAAACGCGCGCGCAGCCGCCTCATAAACCGGCATGCCGAACGAAACAAATGCGGAAACGGGCAGCACCGCCATTGCGGCGACATAGCCCATGTTGACCGCCGTATATACATCCTGCTTCATCAGATACGAAGCGGCGCCGAAAGCAACGCAGGCAAGCAGCATCAGCGGGAAAACGACCCGCAGCACCTTTTTGTATGCCGGGTATGCGTCAAACCGCTCATAGAAGCCTTCCACAAAGGAGGTGCGGCGGATGCGGAACATCGCCGGGGAATCCGGCAGATATTCCGAGAAGGTTTCAATCTCCTGCTCCGCCTCTTCCCGCGGGAGCGGATCGGCGGCATATTTCGTCTTTTTGGAGGAAACGACCTTAAACGCCATGATCTCCCGCTTTTGCCGCAGAAGCTCATGCATAAGATTTAAAAAGGCGCAAAGCCCCACCGGGAAATTATAAAGGCGAACGCCGGCAGCAGGCGACAAAATGCAAATCGCCGCGCTGTATACCGTTGCGAAAATCAAGCCGAGCGCCGTGACGGTATCCGCCACGGGCTGCTTGTGAAATGCTGCGCGCAGCCCCTGCCAAAGCTGCTTCCAGACAAGCCCGCAAAGCAGCAGGGTGAGCTGATAATTGATCAGGGTATGGATCACGGGATATGCCGTGCTGTCCAGCGCCTGCGGCAGCTTCATGCCGATCCAGAAAGCGTTTTCATATAAAAACAGAAGCACCAGCAGCACCACGCCGAGCACAACCTTCAGCAGTGTTTTGCCGTATCTCTTTTTATAGCCTGCAAAAATTTCCTTATTCTGTGCGGCCGAGACATATTCCGTGCGGGCAGCCAGGCGGGATTTTTCTCCCTTGGCGCGCACCATACGGTCATAGGTATCCTCGCGGCGGCGCGCAATCTCTTCGCGCAGCTCCTGCGCACGCTGCTGCCCGACCTCTTCGTTCAGCTTGCCGTCCTCGCCGAATGCCATCATCAGTTCAAGGTCCTGCTGGTCGAATTCGCCGGCGCTGCGCTCAAGATCCTCCGTCATAGAGGCAGTGAGCGAATCCTCCATTGCCGCGGTATCTCCGTCTGCAATCTGCTCGGAGGCGGCATGGTCCTGCGCCTGCTTTTCCTCGGGGCTGATAAACGCAAGCGGCTCTTCCGCTTTTTCTTCCTCCGGATGCTCCGCGTCCTCGCCGCGCTGCGCCAAAAATTCCATGAATTCCTCGTAGGAGCGGTCGCCCTCCGATTCCTGCTCGGCAATCAGCTCGTCCAGCCCCAGTGCACCGGCGGCGCGTTCGGCGCGCTCTTTTGCGGCCTTTTGCGCTTCATATTCTTCGGCAGCCTGCTTGGCGCGCAGCTCCGCCTGCTCTTTTTCCGCTTGTTCCGCCTGTTCGCGGGCGCGCTGCTGCGCAGCCTTTTCCTGCTCGGCGGCAATATCCAGAATTGCCTGCGGATAATCCGCAACTTCCTCTTCCAGATATACCTCGGATTCCTCGGGCGTGGTCGATTCCGCTGCTTTCGGCTCATCTGCTGCCTGACCGTTTTCCGCCTCGGCTTGCGTCTGCCGTGGCTGTGCAGGCGCATCACCGTACCCGGTGTCGTCCTCGGCATCGTCCTTGCCGCCGACGGGCGTCTGCTCCGTCTGTTCTTGCGGTGCGGCAGTAAAGCCCTGCGGCTCTTCCGCAGTCGCAGGCTCCGGCGCGGGTGCTTTTGCAGGTTCATATTCCGCCGCTGGCTCAGCTTTGATCGGCTCCGCCTCGACAGGTTCTGCTTCGATCCGCTCCGCCTCAACAGGCTCCGCCTCGGCTGATTCCGGCGCGAAGGCGTTCTCCCCCTTGGCAGCGAGCTCGCCGTTTAAATATTTACGGATGATCTGCGCCATAGCGGCATCATCCATGTCGTCCGTGATATAGGCGGAAATCTCCCCCGCCATTTTTTCAAGCACCGCCTGCCGTTTTGTCTTAGCACCCTCGGGGCGGTCGGTCTGCCCGTCGCCAAGGTCCGTCTGCAGCTGCTTGAGAAGGTCCAATGCGGACAGGTTTTCGGAGGCACTTGTCTCTTGGTTGTTGTGCGCCATAGATCCATTTCTCCTTTTTGATTGATTACCGCGTACCGTCGGCGGCGCGGGCGCGGCGGGCAAGACTGATCACAATCGCCGCTGCCGCGGATACATTCAAAGAATTCACTTTCCCGTACATCGGGATACTGACGACAAAATCGCTGCGCTCACGCACAAGGCGGCTGATGCCCTCCCCCTCGCTTCCGAGCACAATGGCAACAGGGCCGGAAAAATCCTGCTCAAATACATCGGTTCCGCCCGTTTCTGCCGCGTAAACGAACACGCCGCGTTTTTTCAGCTCCTCCACGGCGGCGGCAATTCCGCCCACACGCGCGACCGCAACATGCTCAATCGCTCCTGCGGATGCCTTTGTCACCGTCGGGGTCATGCCGCAGCTGCTGCGCTTGGGAATGATCAGCCCGTGAACACCCTGCGCCTCACAGCTGCGCAGAATCGCCCCGAGATTATGCGGATCGGCAATGTTTTCCGCAATGACAAAAAACGGCGGCTCATTTCGCTGCGCCGCAATTTCAAACAGCGCATCCAAATCGACATATTCCTTTTGCGCCGCCATGGCGACAATGCCCTGGTGTACCGCGCCGCCGCTGAGGGAATCCAGCTTTTGCCGCTCGGATTCAATCACGGGAATCCTGCGGTCAAGCGCCTTTGCAACCAGCTCCGTAATGGAGCCTTCGCGTTCTCCGCGCTGCACAAAAATCTTATCAACGCTTCTGCCGCTTTTCAAAAGCTCCCGCACGGCATTGCGCCCGATGACGGCTCCGGGAGCCGCCTGCGCTGTCCATTGCTCCGTCTGCCCGTCAGCCGTTTTGCGGCGCTTGCGATATGCGTTTTGCTTCATATTTCATCCATTCTCCCGAAATTCGGTAATCGCGAAATTCGGGCTTGTCCAAAGATACCGTTACACGATTCAGTATAGCATAAAAAATTCGGTTTGTACAGGGATTTTTCAAATAATTTCGACAACTTCCGCTTTTTCCTGCCCTTCCCGATTTCGGAAAAACAAGAAATCTGCGCCATGCAAGGCACAGACTTGACAGAATCGCCGCCCCGTATTACAATAACTGTGAAAACAGAGAAAACAAACGGGGGGCATCATGAAAGAAAAAGCGACCATTGCAACCGCAGCAGATGTTGACCGTATGCTCACGCGGATCGCGCATCAGATCATCGAAAAAAATCACGGCATCAACGGCCTGTGCCTTATCGGCATCCGCACGCGCGGAGTGCCGCTCGCCTGCCGCATTGCCGAAAAAATTTCAGCAATCGAAGGATCATCCGTTCCCGTCGGCGCGCTGGACATCACCTGGTATCGGGACGATCTGAGCGTCGTCGCCGAAGCGCCGCAGCTCGGAAAAAGCGAAATTCCCTTTTCCGTGGAGGGGATGACGGTCGTTTTGGTGGACGATGTGATCTACACCGGCCGTACCGCCCGCGCCGCGCTGGACGCCGTGATTTCCCTTGGACGCCCGGGGCGCATCCAGCTTTGCGTTTTGGTGGATCGCGGCCATACGGAGCTGCCCATCCGCCCGAATTTCGTCGGCAAAAATATTCCCACCTCGCATGAAGAAATCGTCGCCGTGCATCTGAGCGAATGCGACGGGGATGATAAAATCTGTATTTTGGAAAAAAACCGAACCATCCCTATGCAAGGTAAGTAAAAAGTAAAAAAGAACACACCCGCTTCCGCCGTGCACAATTCAGTGCGCCCCGCGGAAAAAGCGGGTGTGTATTTTTATGCCTTTTTATGCTTTGGCTTGATATGCCGCGATCCCGCGCAGCAAACGATCGATTCCGTCCTGCACGCGGCTGCGCGGGCAGGCAATATTCATGCGCAAAAACGGCGCGCCGCCGACGCCGTAAACCGCGCCCGCCGTGCAATAAAGCCCGGTTTCCCTGCGCAAAAAAGCCGCAAACGCCGTAGCGTCCGCACCGCACAGCGCCGTGCAGTCGATCCAAAGAAGGTAGGTCGCCTCGCTCGGAACAAGCAAGAGCGGTGTTTTTGCAAGCGCTGTGCACACAATCGCTTTGTTTTCAAATAAATAGGCGCGCAGCGCGTCCAGCCAGGGTCCCCCTTTGGTATATGCCGCCGTAGCTGCCGAAACGGCAAAAGCATTCGGCTCGGCGACCTCGTCGGTATTGATGGCGCGGTTGATCTTATGCCGCAGCACAGGGTTTGCCGCATAAACCGCAGCGCTCTGCAGCCCCGCCAGATTAAATGTCTTGCTCGGCGCAATGCAAACCACGCTAATGTCCCTGCACTGCTCGTTCACCGATGCAAACGGCACATAGGCTTTTCCGGGATCGGTCAGATCGCAGTGAATTTCGTCGCTGAGCACCGTGACATGATGCTCGGCGCACAGCGCACCGATGCGCGCCAGAGTCTCTCTGTCCCAAATCTTTCCGATGGGATTGTGCGGATTGCAGAGCAGCATCAGCGTCGTCTGCGGGTCGGCAAGCTTTTTTGCAAGATCCTCAAAATCAATCGAATAGGCGCCGTTTTCGTAACGCAACGGGCACGGCAGGATGTTTCTGCCGTTGTTGTATACGGAATTGAAAAAAATATTATATACCGGCGTCAGCATCACGACCTGCTCCGCAGGCGTGGTCAGCTTGCGCACGGCGGAGGAAATCGCAGGGACAACCCCCGTGCAGAACATCAGCCACTCGGCGGGAATAAAAAAGCCGTGTCGTGTCTGCCACCATTGCCCGATTGCCGCATACCATTCCTGCGGCACAATGCTGTAACCGTAGGTGCCATGCGCCGCGCGGCGGGCAATCGCCTCCATAACGGCGGGCGCCGTTTCAAAATCCATATCCGCCACCCACATGGGCAGCTCCCCCGGCGCAACGTCCCATTTCAGCGAATCAAAGGGGCGGCGGTCAATTTCGCGGTCAAACTCAAATGCGCTCATGCCTGCGTCTCCCCCTTGCACAAAATCACGGTCTTTTCGGGGTCGATACGATCCTTTTCCAAAATCAATTCGCCGATGCTCTGCGCGCGGATCGTCCCGCCCGCGGGGTTGAGCACGCTGTCAATGCGGCTGTCGATCTGTGCCTTGACCGTGGAATATTCAAACGCCAGCGTGGTATTGATCAGCTTGCAGTTTTTCATCACAAGATTTTCAATATAGCACATGCCCTGCAGGCTTTCCACCGTGCAGTTGATCAGCGTCAGATTTTTGGAGTTCCAGCCAAGATATTCTCCGGAAATAAACGAATCGTATACCGTGATATTCTCGCTGTTCCAAAAAGCATCCTTGGAAAGCAGTTTTGAATTTCGGATCGTGACATTTTTTGCGCCGTCGAAGGTATAATTGCCGTAAAGCGTGAGATGATCGACCGTCATGTTTTCGCAGTTCATCGCAAAATAATCGGCGCGGCACGCCGTGACGTTTGAAAGGCGGACATCGCGGCAGTTCCAAAGGGTTTCCGCCGCATCGGAGAACGAAACATCGTCAAGGCGCAGCCCCTCGCACCTGCGAAAATTCTTCGGCGCCTCGATCAGCGCGCGCTCGAGTGCAATATTTTTGGTATACCACACACCCGCGCGCGCCATATCAAACCAGGTGCAGTCCCGCGCCGTGACATTGCTTGTATACCAAAGGGGATACTTCCAGCGAAACATGGAGGCCTGCAGCTCTATATTGCTCGCATGCTTCAGGGGCGATTCGCCGTCTTCAAAAATACAGTCCGTATAGCGCTGCCCGTTTGCAAAAAATTGCGCGCGCTCTGCGGTATAGATCTGTTGCCTGTTCTCTTTCATGTGCTCTCCTTTTCCGCGTGGTTGTCCGTTTTTCCGCGTGTCGTTTTCTCCACAAAATAATCAAGGCAGTCAATGCAGCTGCAGCTTTTATGAAATTGCTCCAGCAGCGTTTTCCGATGCGCCTCAATCAGCTGCCTTGCCTTTTTTTCATCGCCCGCATCGCATGCGGCAAGATACTGCGCAATCGTTTCTTCCGTGCAGCCCGCATCGCGCAGGGTTGCGACGATACGCTCGCGCGTCATGTCACAGCATCCCATAACATCCTCCCCGGTGCTTTGTCCCGAATGGTTTTTGATACAGCATCTTTATTATATTCCCCGTTTTGTATAAAAGCAAATACCTCTTTTCTATGCTTTTTCATGCTTGACAGGCATTGGATTGACTGTTATACTGAATATATGAATGATGCGAAAAGAGGCGCCTATGGAAATCCGGGTTTTGGAATATTTTCTTGCCGTTGCGCGGGAGCAGAATATCACGCGCGCGGCACAAATTCTGCATATCACGCAGCCCACTCTTTCCCGCCAGCTTGCAAACCTTGAGCAGGAGCTGGGAAAACCGCTGTTTGACCGCTCAAAGCGCCGCATCACGCTGACGCAGGAAGGCATGCTTTTGCGCAAGACTGCGGCGGAGATCGTTTCCTTGGCACAGCGCGCCAAGGGGGAAATCGGCAGCTGCCGCAAAGAGCTGTGCGGCGATCTTTATATCGGGGCGGGAGAATCCGAGTCTATGGAGCATATCATCTCCATCGCCGCCAAAATGCAAAGAGCGCATCCCGATGTCCGCTTTCATTTCACAAGCGGCGACAGCGGTGATCTGATTGACCGCCTGGATGCGGGCCTGTTTGATTTTTGCATTCTCTTCGGCGATATCGATCAATCCCGCTATGATTATCTGCCCCTGCCGTATCCTGAAGAATGGGGGCTGCTTGTCCGCGCGGACGACCCGCTTGCAAAAAAAGAATTTCTGACGACAAAAGAGCTGCACGACCTGCCTCTGATCCTATCGCGTGCGGCAATGCAGTCGCCGCAATTCTTCCGTTGGATCGGCAAAGAAGCCGCACAGCTCAACATCACCAATACCTATAACCTGATCTTCAACGCGGCGCTGATGGCAAAAGCGGGCATGGGCCATGTGCTGACGCTGCGCGGCCTTGTCGACCCCGCGGTCGCCTCCCTGCATTTTTTGCCCGTGCGCCCGCGGCTTTTCCTGCCGCTGCATATCGTCTTTAAAAAATACCGCACACTTTCCGCCGCCGCGCAAGCATTCATCGATGCGGCGGAAGCACACTGCAC
>OLQA01001242.1_pt1 | contig 22985 bp, 19 predicted proteins | sample 1673151 | NCBI WGS metagenome assembly OLQA01 (sample SAMEA3136760, study PRJEB25190) | human gut metagenome | biome: human gut; feature: human-associated habitat; material: faeces | place: Austria | collected 2013 | reverse complement strand
CTTCACGGAAGTCAAAGGAAGTGGGCGCGATGAAGTCCTTCGTGCTGAGTCCTGTCCGGGCAACCATATCGAAGGAAAAGCGGAACGGCTCAAAGGAAGCCCATGTGATATGGTTATAATACCAAAAACACTCACAGAGAAGATTACCTGCATGAAGAACACCACAGATGCACATTTTCGTAAACGGATGATTTTGTGTACAAAACAGCACGGTGTTCCGGCGTTTTCTCACAGCTTTTGTTCAACCATGCCATTCTTCGGCACCGACCGCTTTAATCCGCCGCAGCTTTGTGTGCAACCGTCCTTTTACTTGAGTTTTAGATAAACCCAAATCGAAATTTTACACTTACGTCGGCGTAACCTTATTGTGATTACCGCAATTTCTTCCTCAGCGTGTGTTTCAATGCGGACCGCGTCGCCGCCTTCACGGGCGGCGTGGATAGAAATACCGCTGTCGGCGATTATAAGCGCAATGTACCGTCACTGCATTCACAGGTGGTATGTATGCAGCGCTTCGCCTGTGTGATTTGCCTTCGCTCGGAATCTTCATTAATCAAAAACAGGGTTACTGCATTTTAGATGCAGCGACCCTGTTTTCGGAAAAAACTGTTATCGGTGAGCAGCGATACTCGGCTGATAACGTATATAGACTATCACATATCGCGATGTTTGTCAAGAGTTTTCCGCTGAAAACTGCCGGGAGTGTTTTGCCGAACCGCTGCCCGGAGAATTGCAGACAATCCAAATATGACAGACTCGGCTCCAGGGCACAATTGCTTTCGCGCAAAAAGAGTGAATTCGACAATGGTTTTTGCGGAAGCTGCCTTAAATTCGCATATAATAAAATAATGATGCTGTGCGCACAGTATTACAAATACTGACGGAACCGGAGCACTGCAGCGCAGATCAAGGCTGCCGCTGTGCCGGCGAACAAATATAATGCTTAACATGGGGAAAAACCAAGCAAAGATTAACCATCGCAAGCAGGCGAACAAGCATGGCGGAAACGGGCATATAACTGCATTTGCCTTTTTAAAGCCGCCTGACAGCAGCTTCCGTTTTATCATCCGCAGCTTAAGAATCTCTTCATGCTTTTTTTCAGTAGATGTATATAAATATCGACAGAATTTTCGGCTCAGCACATAAGCCCGAGAACTCCGTCCGCGCGTCGGGCTTGAACCGATTCATTTTCCTGCACTTGTTTTGCCATTTATAAAGGGTGGATACAATGTTTTTTCGGTTGATTCCGGATCGGAGCATTAAATCGGCTCTGAATTTTTGTGAAAAAACTGTTGACAAAAGCCGTCTACAGTGGTAGACTAAAAAACAGTCTACAACAGTAGACAAAAATCGCGGAGGAGTCATTATGAAAGAAATTCCGAAAATACATGAAGGTGAATACCGTTTCTGCCTTATTCTATGGGAAAACGAACCGATATCCGCAGCGCAGCTTGCAAAGCTCTGCTTCGCGGAACTTGGATGGAAGCGAACAACGAGTTATACAGTGTTGAAGCGTCTTTGCGAGCGCGGTGTGCTGAAGAACGAGGACGGCGTTATAACTTCCATTATTTCGAAGGATGAAGCTCAGGCGTGTGAAATCGATGAGCTTGTTGAGAAGCGTTTTTCGGGTTCGCTGCCGGCATTTGTTGCAGCTTTCGCAAAACGCCGGGATATGTCGGAAAGGGAGTTGGACGAGGTTCAACGTATGATTGACAGCATTCGGAACGGAGGCGGAAAATGAGCGTGGGTGAAGTCTGCATTTCGGTTATCGATATGAGCATATTGGCAAGCATGATAATTGTTATCGTGCTTGTGCTCAGGTTGTTGTTCAAAAGAGCACCGGGATGGATTCGGGTGCTGCTTTGGGGTATTGTTGCATTGCGGTTAATTATTCCGACAACGATAGAAAGTCCGCTGAGCCTTGTTCCGGACAACTATCCTATAGAAAATTTCAGAGAAAAACTCTATGCTGACACTATTGACAACACGGACGGGGGAGAGCCTCTCGTGATCCGCGGATCGGGTGGGTCGAAATCCGAACGGGAAGATGCTTCAAACGTGCCCTCCGATGCAGGAAAAACTGCCGAAAGCAGCGACACAGGTGAAGAAGCAAAAACGCCCGGTGAAGCGGGAACACAATCAAAGGAGAACGATTACGACACATCGCTGACAATTCCGCTCCTGCGAATTAATTTGCCCGATGATTACGAGATTGCATGTATTTGGCTTGCAGGTCTGATTGTCATGCTTGCATACATGGCAATAAGCCGCATCGGTTTGGGCAGGAAACTGCGTGAAGCCGTGCTGCTGCGTGATAATATTTATCAGAGCGACCGAGTTAATTCGGCGTTTGTGCTTGGATTTTTCAAGCCGCGTATATATGTTCCGTTCGGCATTGAAGAGCGTGAACTTGAAACCGTAATTGAACATGAGCGGGCGCATATACGCCGCCGTGATAATAAGTGGAAGCCGCTTGGCTTTGCTATCCTCGCGGTGCATTGGTTCAATCCTCTCGTTTGGCTGTCCTACGTGCTGTTTTGCCGCGATATTGAATTTGCCTGCGATGAAAAGGTTATAAAAAAGCTTGACAACGAACAGAGAGCGGACTATATGCAGGCATTGCTTTCGTGCAGCGTTAGTCGCAGTCGTTTCAATGCCTGTCCGCTTGCCTTCGGTGAAGTTGGTATTAAAGACCGCGTTAAGACCGTGATGAATTATCGCAAACCGTCAGTTTGGGTGATTCTTATTGCCGTGCTCGCCTGCGCAGCGCTTGCGGTGTGTTTTTTGACCGGCAAAAAGACAGGTGCGGAATTTGAAATGAGGGGCGATAATATTGCGGATATTGATCCCGACTATATTGTTTCCGAAATTCGAAAAGCGGAAAAGCTGAATCCTGATGCGGAGATCTACACCCGACCCGGAGGATTTTCATTGGACATGGATTCCGATTTTGAACTTTGGGACAATCAAACAATCGTTTTTTACTTCAAACGGCAGGATGGAATGTATCGCGAACAATTGCGGTTTTTCGGCGATTCGGATATGTTCTTCCTTCCGGGAGAAAGCCGTGTTGCCGCACCCGAAACGGTATATCTTCTTGAGGATTATCTCAACGCACTGAAATACATGCCGAAGGACGAGATTCGCCGCATGTGTCCGAATGCGGATTTATACCTGATTGATTTTGTGGGCTTCAGTGAGGCTGAAGAGCTGAATCGAGTTATAACCTACAGCAAGGACGGAGTCACCAATCTCGGCGAAAAGCTTATCCATATCGTTATAGGACCAATGCATGGTTCGGATGAGGACGGTTATTCCGGCACCGGGGACGAAATGATTCATCTTTTTTACGGCACGGAAAGCGCGGCGGATCAGAGCGGTACAGCGGCAGAGCTATGGTTTGATGCATCCGGCGGCAGTACCCGTGTTGAGAAAAGCTTTTTGCAATTCCCCAATGCCGTTTTCAGCTGCACGGATTCGGCAGTTGAAGTTAATAACGGCAAAACGACCGTGCTGTACGGAGGAATGCCGGTCAGGGATGCTTATATCTGCGATATAAACGGTGACGGAAGCCCGGATTTTTGCTAAACGATCAACATCGGCTCCGGAATTGTTGACAGCCGCGTTATTATCTGTGATTATGCAAACGGTAAGATTTATGTAATTGAGGATAGGGGTAAGACCGATTACATGCTCCGAACGGATAATGCGGGTTTGCTGTGTTTGGACAGGTTCGATTATAACAGCGTAAACTTGATTTCATCTGAATACCTGACAATAAAGCCCGAATACCCCTGTCTGCCGCTCGGAGCGTTTAAAAACGGCTCATTCACTTGAGGCAACTGTTTAATCGTCCGAAGCTGCTTTTTCTGCCGCGTCGATGCATGTCGGTGCGGGGGGAGCATGACGGCGATGAGCACGGCAACGAAAGAAAAATTATATATATCCACTTCTGCCGTTTCTGCTGTTGACAAGCGGCAGAAGTTCTGTTATAATCGTATCGTTGCGAACGAGGAGAGATGTCCGAGTGGTTTATGGAGCTGGTCTTGAAAACCAGTGATGCCGCAAGGCACCGGGGGTTCGAATCCCTCTCTCTCCGCCAGTTTTTTAACAGTATATTAAGTTGGAGAAGTACCCAAGTGGCTGTAAGGGGCTCCCCTGCTAAGGGAGTAGGCTCTGCGAAGGGGCGCGAGGGTTCAAATCCCTCCTTCTCCGCCAGAAGTCCACCGTAATTTTGATAGAATTACGGTGGACTTTTTAAGCAATGTAAATAATTGAATCCACATACAGGAGTGCGATTTCATGCGTGAGGTGCGATTCCATATTCATCGGAAATCCGCATTTGCGGGAGCTCTTTTGCCGTATCGAATGTACATTAACGGTCAGTACATCGGAACAATACGCAACGGAAAATCACTGGATGCAAACGTTCCCAAAGCAGGCGTTTATTATATTGAGGATGATATTCTGTTTTCGCGAAACGCTGTGATATATGATAATGGGCTATCCGAATATAGCGTTGTAATAAAGCGAGCCGGAGGGTGGCGCACGGAATCATACAACGAGTTTTACATGGAGAAAGGTAACGTCTTGGAGCAACTGCCGTCTTTCCACTGGGAAAAGCTCTTTGAACTGCAGCAATCTATGTCTCAGAGTGAAAGGCTGCTCGCCCTTAGCGTGGAGTTTTGGATGTCCGCCATGGACGATTTGCAGGAGGTCCTTGCTTCAGAACATCTTTTTGAAATCATAGCCGCTTTACAAACAATCGGTGCACATAAGTATCACGATTTGCTTCTCAAAATTATGAATGACGATTTTGGTGATGTCCGTTTTCCGTTGGACGATAACCGGATCGAGCAGATGCAGCCGAAAATCGAGGACGCAAACCGGGCATTTTGGAAAAATAAGGGCGCAGAAGCGGAGTTTCGTGGAGCAGTCACGAATTTTCTGATAACAAACCTGGATGCTTCTGGCCACGTTTTTGAAGGAATAGATCAGTCATGAGAAATTTTTCCACAGAGGGGGTGCATTTCCGAAAACTACTGCACCCCCTTTTGCGCCGAAAATGCCGGCGGTCTTGCCTTTTTGCGTGAGAGGATCGCACTGCATCCCCTTTTGCGCCGAAAATGCACCCCCTTGAAATTCTATTAAAGTTAGGGTTATTTGCCAGATGTCCACCGTGATTTTAATCGAATTACGGTGGATTTTTCTATGTTCGAAAATCGCTTGAAACGGTTTGAAACAAGTCCTTTAAGCTGTTTCAGCACAGGCGTGATCCGCTGCGGAGAATTTCTGCACACTTTCCTTGATAACGGCGCAGTTCAGAAATTTGGATGGCAAGTGCAATCAATTATAGGGTATTAAAAGGGAACCCATGCGATACAGCCATAATATCAAAACCGGAAAGGTCAATATCAGTCCGGTCGGAAAACACCCAAAATGACAGGCGAATGTTTTCAGATTTCCGGAGTCGGATGTTGGCGTAACAGGAGGCTTGCCTTGACGGCTTAAGGAAAAATGATACAACTGCCGGAACGACGGCAAACGGAGCGCAGCGTATATTTTTGAGTTCTGCTCTTGCCATCGGCTGCAAAGCCGGATCATTTTTCCAAATGGCGGTCAAAGGTGCGGCCGGTTAGGCAGCGAGCTTGGATTTTCCCGCATTCTGACCGGGGGTATTCCGTCGGGATTGAAGTTGCTGACTCTAATTGTGATATGGTACGCGAAAATAAATCGCCGGATGGCAGTTATGACTTTTTCTTTACTTAATCTGTACGAAAGTCTTTCAGATATAGCTATAGCAGCTCGCTTTTCAAAAGACCGAAGAAGTTTTCCATCACGGCATTATCGAGGCAGTTACCCTTTCTGCTCATGCTTTGCCTGATTCCGTGATCTTTAAGCAGCTTCTGGTATTGCTTGTGCTGGCACTGCCAACCCTGATCGGAGTGCAGGATCGGCTCTGCCCCGCGGGACAGAACCGACAGTGCCTGCTGCGCCATGTTCATAACCATGGACAGCACCGGTCTGTCGCTGATCGTGTAACTGACTATATCGCTTGAACGAAGATCGGGTATCGGTGGAAGATAAAGTTTCTGTCCGAAGAGAGCGAACTCCGTGACGTCCGTAACCCACTTTTCGTTCGGCGCCTTAGTGCTGAAGCCCCTTTCAAGAAGGTTAGGCGCGACCTTGCCGGATTCACCCTTGTAAGAGTGATATTTCTTAATGCGTACCTCACATTTCAGCTTTCCTTCATTCATCAATCGCAATACTGTTTTATGATTGATAACATAGTCTTTGTTGTGCAGCTCCATGGTTACCCTTCGAGAGCCATACCGTCCCTTGTTCTCCTTGAATATGTCTGCGATCTGTTTCTTTATTTCGCTGTACTTGTCCCCATCCTTCATATGCTTGATGTAGTAATAGTACGTAGAGAGAGACAGCTTCGCTATATCCAACAACAGCGTGATCTTGCGTTCATGTCTCAGTTCCCAGATCACTTGCGCCTTTTGTCTTGGCGTTCCTCTTCGAGAGCCAAGGCCTTCAATTTTTTAGGTAAGCATTCTCCGCTCTCAACCTTTGTAATTCCGCTATCAGATCCTCTTCGACCTTCGGCTTGAACTGTTTCGGAGGCCTGCCGGTACTCTTGCAGTACAACCCTTCCGGACCTTCTTCGAGATGGATGCGCTCCCACGACATGATTCGATGATGGTCACATACATCGAACTCCAGTGCCGCTTCACTGTAACTCATTCCTTCTTTCGGCATGGTTTCAACAACCATCTGTTTGAATTTACCTGTGTATTTCTTGTTCGGTATCCCTTTCAGCATATAAAATCACCCCACTTGATAACATTATACCACATGTCTAACAAATGGGGTGCAGTTCAGTTTGCCATGACCCAAGTTGAAATAGTCAGGATTATTAATCAGAATTCTGCCTGCCGGAGTTAATTCTCTCAAGTTAAGCAGTATAACATAACACCAATGCTGTTCTCGACAACGTATGTCCTGTTTGCACAAATCCGCATATGATTTAGCACATAATACTGAGAGCTTTTTTCATCTCTTTAAAACTCGTTTATAACTAAGTATATATGACGGCATCATATTTTGTCGTCATAGTGCATTCTGGGAGCTCGTAACCTTTTTCTGCCGTTGGTATTCATCGCCTTATCGTCTTTTGAGTTCAATCCGCCTTTGCAGCAGGGAATTGATATTCATAACTGCCTTGTTCATTGCATTTATTCTTTCTTCACAATCATCATTTTCAAGCTTGCCTACAGCATCGGTTAGGAAGCCAAGCTGTCCGGCGATACTATTCTCACAGGCGATTACTGCATCGTTCCCATAACCGAAGTCGCTTTCAACATACAGTTTTTCTTTTAATCGGTTGACCGCATGCAAGAGGGAGTCCAGCTTTCGACTATTCGAGAGAGTCTTTATTTGCCTAAGTAACTCATATACATTCTGAGTCATCAGATACGGTTCTTTGTTTTTCAGAACAGCGTTAACACTAACAGCATCCTTCTCTTTAACATTATGCAGCTGTTTTCCGACAGCAAACAGCGATGCTGCAAAGCTTGCAATCCATATCCACCAGAAAACCCTTATACCTACGATACTATATGCTTTAGATAATATGACATTCGAGTCACGTAAAGTATCAATGATATTCTGCGGATCCGAAAAAATCCAATCGAAAAATGAGACAACCTTACCGTATATGCTTGGAACCACAATAAAGAAAGCGACTACTCCGATTAAAAAAACAACAACCGGAAATACGAAAACAAATTTCTTAATTGTTTTTTTATCTATCGCAGGAGGATCTTCCGGTTTTATGTTGTCATATTGCACCAAACCTGTAACTTTTTCGTCTACCGTATGGTCAGGCACGGTTGTTGTGTTTTCACATTTTCCTCTTTCGTCGGTCATTACTGCGTTAACATCGGGAACAGGCTCGGAAACAGCCTGACCGATGGAATCAAACAGGTGCTTGTTTATCGAGCTGCTCTGTTCATCAGTGTCGGTTCCATCGGATTCAACTTTAGGAGGTTCTGCACCCAAGGTGGAAGCATATTGTTTTTGATTTGGTTCATTTGAAGAATGAGCAGACAGGTTCGTTTCAAGTCCTATACTTTCTTTAAGCACATCAACCTGCGTTTTTTCAATTGCAGATCTCAATGCTTCAATGAATTCATCCGCTGTTTGGTATCTATCACGACTTCCTGAAATGGATTTTACAACAACATGACCGATTTCATCGCCTCCCAACGATGGCAGATCCGGAATCTCGCCGCGCATCCTAGCTTCAAATGCATTGTCCTCATCCTGTGCATAGTATTGCTCCGGAAAACTGGGCAAAAAAGGATTCCTGCTGTAATTCAAGAGCCTGTAGAGCACAATCCCAAGAGAGTACAAATCAACGGATTTGGTATAGCCCGCTTTTCCGAGATAAACTTCCGGCGCAAGAAAATTTGGAGTGCCCTTCAGCGACTCTGCTTTCGAGCTGTCTTTAAGAACTTTTGAAACACCGAAATCGCCAATTTTATAGTCACCATTGTCGGACACAAATATGTTATCATCCTTGACGTCACGGTGAATAACACCACTGTCGTGGCATAATTTAAGACCGCTTAAAATATCCAGCCCAAGTTTGCAAACATCTTGCACAAGAAAACCCCTGTGCTTAATATATTCTTCGACTGGAGTCAGATATTCCATCAATATAAAAATGTCATATCGTTTCGGTTCACTTGTTGTAATTATATCATTTTCATAATATCTTACAACATGGCGTGAGTCTTTTTCTGAAAGAAAATTGAGTACTTTAATTTCAGAGACGATATTATCAAGCATTTGAGAAAAATAACTCTCAGCCTTTGATACATCACCGCCCATCGAATTCAATACCGAATTATATTGTTTTTCCGTCGGAATTGTGATGTGTTTTAACGCACGGATATATTGACCTGCGGCGTTGGACTTAACAACTTTGTAAACAGTGCCGAATGCACCGGAATCAATTTTCTCGCTGACAGTATACCCTGAAATATTTTTGCCAATTATGTTCATTTGCGCCACAAAATTACCTCCTGAGTTTTATTATCATTATCGTTGCATTGTCAGAATATTGAGATGCAACAGCTTCATCAATAAGTCGTTTTCCAGCAGCCTCCGCGGTCTTCTCCAAATTGAAAATTTCCAGTATTCGTTCATTCGAAACAGAGTCTGAAATGCCATCGCTGCACAAAATAACAAACCCTTCATCTGCAATGAGGTAGTATTCGTCAGCTCTTAAAGTATATCCGCTCTGATAAAGTCCAATATATCGATTTAGATTCTTGCGCGCAGGGAAACTCAAAAGCTCTTTTCTGGTCAAAAGACCCAAGTCAAGCATGCGCTGACCCTCCGTATTGTCTTTTGTGATTTGAGCTATTTGTTGATTATATAAATAATATGCGCGACTATCGCCAACGTTTAATACCGCATACTTGTCACCACAGGCAACAAACAACACGAGAGTCGCTCCCATTCCTCTCATTTCACTGTTCTCGTTGCTCATAGCACACACTTTTTTATTGATAGCTTCAATTACGTATTGAAGGCAAGCAACAACATCTTCGATTGAATTATATTGTTGTATTTTTTTTTGCGCTGCCGCAAGCATTTCGACGCAAACTTGGCTTGCAATCTCTCCGGCATTGTGTCCACCCATTCCGTCACTGACAGCATATAATGCTACTCTAGACGAGCTCTTACCGCAAAAAAAACAGCAATGCCTATCTGACATTCGTCTTTGCATATCGGACGTCAGATAATTATTTTTAATCAGAAAATTGTCTTCATGAGTTAATCGTTTTCCTATGTGAGAAAAACAAACCGCATAGAGTGCATGATCAGTCATACAAACATTATTGCTCTTAATGTTGCCTTTTTTTAGTCATTTTTAACTTCTTTTTTGCTGTACAAAATATTAAGCGCTTCGATAAAAATATCCCGTTCAGGGTTTGTATATCCGCGGAAGATGATATCATTAATGTCACCCTGATTAAACAGATAATTGTTATCTGACCCGAGATATCCTTCCGGGTACGGGACAGCCAAATAATCGTACATTTTGTTTTGCTCGGCATTAACTTGCAATACACCAATGATAACGAGTTTCTTTGTTGCGTCTTTCAACAGGACGACGCTTCCTATCGGTAATAAGTCCTTCATGTTTCCTCCTATACTTACGTGGTTAAGCTAATCCACCATTTACCAATCGCATGACCAACTTTTTCGCCCAGGATTTTGTATCCCTCTGCTGCCATTTCATAGTAACTCATTTCGGGATTCCCGTCTCCGCCTGCTGCTTTGTCTACCCAACCGAACACGACATCATCCAGTCCACCTGTTAATGCGTGTGGAATCGCATACAAACCGGCCATCGCAACATCGATTGCGGTTGCTCCGGTATCAGCCGAATCCCATTGTCCATCAGCGAAATAATTACCGGCGCTTTCAAAACCCTGAGAAACAGTTTGAATTCCTGCTTTGGCGATGGCGGTATAAACATCCATAGCACTCCATGGCCCCGCTTTAATTTTAGTTAAGCTGTTTACATTCCCTATATGCTTCAAAGAATAGCCCGAGGATATTATTGAAAACAAATCCTTTCCGCTTTCAACATAATCAGCCACAATGCTTTGCCAGCTTTTGCCGTCTGCTCCATTGTTTGCCGTCATCAGGGTTGACGCAAATCCCAATATATTGGATGCCAGACCTGCTATCATTACATTTCGTTGTGCTAATTTGCCAAAAAACCCTGTACTAACGCCTTCAAACATGCCCTGGAAATAATCGTACCCTTCTTTCCATAAACCAATGCTTGATGTTGTGAGATCGCACAAGTCAATTGCTCCCGTTAAACCCGCTTTATCTCCGTTGAAAAAAGAAGCAAAATCTTCAACATAGGAGATCACCTTTTCGAGAATACCAGCTTCATCGTTATTCTCAAGCGTTTTTCCTCCGCCTAACAGTGCTTGCAGCAAAGAAAGAGAACCACCATTTTCGTCAACTTTTTGGAAAAGCCAGTCAAACTTTTCAATGATGAAGGATTGACAGCTCTCTAACAAGCTAAGCTCCGCTTTGTTTGTATTCAGTTCAATGTATTTTTTGTGGGACTCTTCAATAAATCGCTGATACGCCTTTAACGCTCTTGCATACCGCTCAAGTTTTCGTTCAATGTACCTGGCTGTGTTGGATATATCAGATTTGCATCGAATATCCCAATCAAGTTGACGATGAATATTCTGAATGTTATAACGTAATTCATCCACTTTAGAGGCAGCCGTTCCGCACTCGATTCCGATTCGCTCCAATCCCGGAAAATTCACATAAATCCTTGGCATACGTAAAAATCCTTCCTGTTGATTCTCCTCGGAGAAACAGTTCACTGTTTCTCCGAGGAGAACCGATTATTAATGAGCTAAAGCGATTAGAAAACCTTGCCCTGTTCTGCTGCTTTTTGAGTTCCCTCGCGTTCCGCTGCTTCATACCCTTCTGCTGCTTGATTTAAAAAAGCACTGTATGCTTTAATGTCCTTTACAATAGTGTCAAACACATTCTGCATGCTTGCAAAACGCTCCTTTGCTGTTTCAATTGCCTCGCCCTTCATCCTGTTCGTGGTGGCAGTAACCTCTTGAAGCATCTCTGCATACAGAGTTTGAATGGTTACGGCAGCGTTTTCGATGGTCCTTGCCTTATCTCGCATTACTCTGGAATCTACAACAACTTGTGCCATGTTTTTTCTCCTTTCCGAATCAGTTGCCTACGCTGAGCGCGCCCGCCTTATTCTTTACCTCATTTTCAACGCTCTTCACTCTTGCGGCATATTCCCTAAGGAATTGCACATAGTTATTCAGTGCTTTTTCAGCCGCAGAGAAATCATTTCTGTAACCTTCAATTCTGTGATTGAAAGTGTCACTTGCTTCGCCCTTGTAATTAATACGCAAGTCAGAAACAGCAGCATAAATGCTGTCATAAGCCTTTACGAATTCCTTTGTTTTGTTCTCAACTTTTACCGCTGAGGATTCGATTTCTTCCGGTGTTACATCAAAAATCGTTGTCGTCATAAAAGTTCTCCTTTCGGTTTTAACATTTAATATGGTAAACGATGATCAAGCGAACCGTGCACAAGAGTGATCTTTGCGGATTGCTTGCGCAGAAAACTAAACCGTGCCTGAGTTCCGGATTGACCAGCGGTTGCCTCAACATTTATTGTCCTGACTTCAGCGCAGCAGCTCTCTCCTCTGCTTGCCGATCTGCCGATTGGACTCGATCGGCACAATACTTGATAGTTGATGCTAAATCAGTCATTTGTTTTTGAGTTCGGAGCATTTCCGAACTCAAAGTGTGCAGTTTTCTGATAAACACATCTGCCGCTTGGCCTTTCCATATTGCGTTGCAATCTTGTTCCAATTGCTCCAGCGCCCTAACTTGAGCAGCTAATTCCAACGCACCTTTTTCAATAGAGCCAGCCTGAGAAATTACTTTAGCGTAGTTAATTCTGTATGTCACCGCATAACACTCCTTTCATTACATCAGTAACAGTCGTGCTCCATCAAAAATGCCGAGCTGAGCGAAACTACATTCCGGCCGCAGCACCTTGCTGTCACTAGTATCGAACAGCATTGCGTTGTTGCAACTCTCCGAAATTCCGTATTCTGAATTCAATATTCGGATAATCAAATTTACGGCATTCTTGACTGACATGTTGCACGGAACCGTGAAATCACACGTGATATCCAACGCCGGTATCCTTACTGTTATCGATATTTTTCCCATAGAGCTCACCACCTTATCTCAACGTTTTTTTCTTTGCTGAAGAAGTAGCATCCTCGTGGCTTTACGTTAGCGATAAACGGCAGTGTTTCGATCTTTGCTGAAGCAAGTTCGTAAGTTTCCGAAAGCAACACATAGTTTTCAGCATTTACAACCAATGACATGAATAAACCGTCATTATTTTTGTCCCCTCTCACATTGAATCCGCAAATAAAGCAAATCTGGTATTTGGGAGAATCAATATAGTGAAATACCTTTCGCATAAATGCCGCCTGTTCATCGGTTATCATATTGAAAAATGAATTAAACTCAGCAACAATAATAAACATCCGTTCATACCGCTCATCATTGCTTTCCAGTCTTGAATTAAGCTGAGGTTTAAGCTCATCAATGAACAAATCAAGCTCTGAAGCTTGGCTAATATACCGATATGATGAACATTCTTCAACAATATCCTTGAATGAAGCATTGCTGTCATCTATAAAGATGATTTTTCTATCATCGTACTTGGTTAGATTAGCCAGTATTTGCCTGTAGAATCCTTTTAATTTCTCCAACTCGTCTGCACACACGCACAGTTTGTAGTCTTTGGTCAACGTCAAGCCATAAGTCAGTGCACCTGACTTTGACAACCCAATGACAAGATTTTTGCCGTCGTCTGATATCGGTTCAAGTGGAATACACCGCGGAACCTGTAGTCTATCTCCTGCAACTTCGTCTGAATCATCGCCAGAGCAGCCTAAACACACAGGGGCATACCCGTGCCAATTATTAGCAAGTTTTCGGTATTCACGACATATTGCTTCGAGGCGTTCAGCTTCATTCTCCCTGTCAAGTGCAATTGCTGTTTGAAATTCAACAATTTCCTTATTTATTACAGTGATACCACGGCCGCTTATGTCTTCTGGAATAATTGGCGGACGAACGTTATGGATATCCATGTAATTGCTCGGATCATTCATTTTCAATGTAAAATAAGATGATATATATTCGGTTATTTTATAATGTATTGAATTCCTTGTGCTACCCGTTATAACGAAATAAACACCATACGTGCTGCTGTTGCTGATAATTTCAGCAAACTCATCAGCAATATTTATGTATTTATCCCTCAAAGACGCAAAATTATCAATCAAAACCAATATAGCCGGCAATGCTGACTTGCATATAGCACGATAATCGGCAAATGTACTACAGTTTTTCTCTGCGAAAATATGTTTGCGTTCTTCAATTAATTCACGCAGTACTGTTGTCATTTCTGATATTTTATTTTCGTCATCGGCAAACGCAACACCCCCTGTATGCGGAAGAGCAGCCAAATACCCGAGATTTCTTCCACCGAAATCGAGCGCATATAAATTAAGTTCGGCTGGCGTATAACGATACCCGCAGACTAACGAATAAACCAATGTCTGTAAAAATGCTGTTTTGCCCATGCCGGCCGCACCATACAAGCCAACATGACCCGTTTTAACGAAATCGATTGTGAGCGGCTGCTGTTCTTGAGTACGAACATAATCGATCAATCCGACAGTTGCTGTGCACATTCCTTTCCTTCCGAGTTGTAATGAGCTCAAATTCACTTTTGTGGGCAACATGTCAAGCCACAACGGTTTTGCAGCACAATGCTTCTCTTGTCCAAGGGTAATAATTCTCGAAACAATTGCTTCAAGCTGGGTTTTGTCCGAGTTCTCCCTTGACAAGTCAATTTTTGCGCTATTAATCGGGTTAGCTGTGTTATCCGTCATCTCCACGGTGATCTCTTCATCCGGCATATAGGTTTTTGTGGGAACATAGTCAGCCCCGCTGTAACCGGACTGAATGCATTCATAAATCTCATCATATCCTACTTGCAGGTATAACCGCCCGGGATTCTTAATTAACGCAGAATCCGGCTTGTTAATCATATCTATGCTGTCCTGCTTGTCCGCCACTTTTAAGCATACTTTGAATCGCGCATTGCTCATTATCTGCGGGTCTACTATGCCGCTTGGTTTTTGAGTTGCAAGTATTAAATGGATTCCAAGACTGCGCCCGACTTGCGCTACATTAACAAGTTGCGACAAAAATTCCGGCTGCTGGGTTTTCAGTTGGGCAAACTCATCAATAATGATCACCAAGTGGGGCAAAGGTGAAATAAGCCGTCCGCCCTTATAATACTTATGATAAGAATTGATATCCAATTTATCAACGCCGAGGGCGGCGGCCGACTCATTAAATATTCTTTGCCTGGATTTAATCTCTGCATCCAATGAAACCAATGCGCGATAAAGAATATTACCTGACAGATTGGAAATTGTAGCTGCCAAGTGAGGGAGCGCTGGTGAGGACGTTTTTGCTATAAACGGTCTGGCCATGTCACCGCCTTTAAAGTCTACCAGCACGAAAGCAATCTCATTCGGACTATAGTTGATTGCTAACGACAGGACAAATGCTTGCAGGAATTCACTTTTGCCGGAGCCGGTAGTTCCTGCAACAAGTCCATGACAGCCATGATATGCTTCATGTAAGTCCAAACTAAACACTTTGCCGCCCGCCATAACGCCGATAGGCGCAGCCAACGATTTGGCGGAATTGCTGTTATCCCAACGACCCTCGATATCAAGTTCATCAACGTTTCCCGCTTTATACATTTGCAAGAAGGAGATTCGATCAATCATTCCGAGCGAGCGGGAATCGCGCTTAATTGGAAGACGAGAAAGTTTTTTTGCAAACATAAGAAGGTCGCTTGATTCAACAGTATCGAGAGTAAACGGTATAAACCTGTTCCCGTTTTTGTTTTTAATATAGTACCCGGTCCTGTTGTCATCGCTCTGAATAATTGTTTTGCATGCTTTCGGTAATTTTGTAATGTTTCCATATGCAAACAACGCCGTGATACCTACTTTATTGTCTGCATCATGCAAATACCTGCACAAAGCTTCTTTTTCGATCAGCTCCGGTTCAGTAACAATTACAACATAATGTTGAACAGCTATTGCCGATTTAGCCTGTAAATCCTCACGTTCTTGAACTATTTCGTTGATTTTGTTAAATATGAAGTGAACTTCTTCCTGTGTTGTGGCAAAAAAACGTACCTTCTTGTCATTGCTCCATATATGCGGTACGTTTTTAAAACCATCAAAAGAATGCGCTTGTTTAGGCGGAGCAACTATCACCAGCTTCACTTCATCATATGAATGGAGTGAGATTATGTTCAAAATTATCTCACTCAAAATTACACGGATGTTTTTCGGACTGCCGATAATCCCAATCGTATGATTGTTCTGTATATCGAGTGTTAACGGAACATTGCTTAACATTCTATATTTTTTCGAAAGGTCAACCGGCAGCTTACGAAGTTCATCCTCGTACAGCTGAAAACCTTGTTTGGGAGTTTTCAGTTGCACCTCAAACTCTCTGCTGCCCAATCCCATGCGCACAACAAGAAAGTCATCATCCTCGAAGGAACGTTCCCATAAACGAAGTTTATTGTTTTCGCTGTCCAATATGGCGCAGAGAGCCTTGGGGGATGGATATAACGAATCGTTTAAAATGCGAACAGTTCGTTCCTTCTTTGAAATCAACTCTTTCTCAATATCGGCAATATACGCCAAATATCTGTTTTTTCTGTAGCTTTCTTCCGATATTGCTCGTTTTTTTTGATAATTTCTAAGCAAGGAAGGCCACATAATTGAACCTAGCAACGACCCAACCGCCATGGCACCACTGGCAATAATTGTTGACCGCCCTCCGCCGCTGATTGCATTCGTAATTGAGGAGACAAGGCTCACCAACATAACCAAAGACATAGTAAAGCTTGGGCCTATCGCAAGAATTGCTGGTGTTTTATCTGTTGTAAACGGGCTCGGCGGAGCATCAACTTCTATCTCGTCTCTCTCTGCAGACTTGAGAATTCGTGGTGTGCTCACAAAATACTTTCTATCCTCTATGTTGTTGGTAGGCGTTTTGACTTCGAAAGATGTCATTAAAGGCAGTGTACTCTCTGCACACAAATCACGGACAGCAATAAACTCACCCATGTACACTATTGAAAGCCCCATTACGAAAATCTCATCAAAAGGTTTCAACTGTCTGGAATGGACAAGGTGGTTGTTAACATAAATGCCAACGTTCCTCTTCAAGTCCTCAATAAATGCATTTCCGTTACCGTCTGTTCGTAATGCTGCATGTTTATCTCTTGAAACATAATCGCTCATATTGTAAGAAATATCATTAATCTGCATCCGTCCAATATAATAATTTGTTTCTTTTGCTAAACGATACTTTCTATAGCCAGTGCGAACAACCGAAGTGTCAACAAGCAGTATTCTCAGCGTGCAGTCGTTTGTTTTACATTTAAAAATAAAATAGCTACCGTTTTGCACGCTGCAATTATTGCATTGACAACCATTCAATGTTACATTATAGTTGTCGTTGAATCCTTGTTTGAACGTATAGGAAACGCCTGTCTCGCCACTGTCCTGTGAAAATGGTATGGTAAAATCCGCCGGAAGTCCTAAAGTCTCTCTATACAAAGTGTTGTTCTTGTTTTTTAAAACATCACTCATCGTCCTCGAAATCGCTTTATCGTCAACAAAAAAGGTCACAATAAAGTCTGTTTTTAGAAAGTTGCCTGATTTTTCCATATTAATATCACCCTGGTATAATCATGATTACAGCTTTTTTCCACAGTTTCCGCAGAACTTCATACCTGCATTGTTGTCAAATCCACAAGCCGGACACTTCGATCCGCAAAGCATCCCTCCGCATTCGCCACAGAATTTCATGCCCTTCTGAACTTCTTTTCCGCAATGCGGGCAAATAATTGTGTCAGCAAGCTTATTCCCACAATTTCCGCAAAACTTCATTGCTGAGTTATTCAGCGTTCCACACTTTGTACAAGTGATTTGTGCATTTGCAGGAGCTGTGTTCATGTTCTGTTCAATCTCTGCGAACATACTTCCAATATTGCCCGCCGATGCAAGCCCCATGCCTAAACCTATTCCTGCATTTGCCGCTCCGCCCGCAGATTGATTTTCTGCAAACTTTTCAAGAATATCAAGCGAGCGGCGTTGTTGATAGAATTCGTGTCCTAATGCCAGTTCTTCTTTGTATTTTCGAAGTTTTTCGTATTCATCAGGATTTGGAGCAATTGACTCACAATAGAAATTAACGAGTTCAATACCAAACCTGTCAAATTCATCATTCAGGGCATCCTGAAATGCACTTGATAGTTCTGATAAGAATTGTGAAATTTCCAAGAAAGAGATGCGCTTTTGAATCATATAAGCAGCAGTTACGGACTTAATTTTTGAGTTAACCACTCCGTTGAAGTATCTTAAAACGGACATTGGATTCGTTATTGTTCCGCCAGGAACTGCTCCGATAATCCTTGTTACAAAGAGTCTGGAATCATTTATTGTTATTCCATACTGTCCACGTGCACCGATGTTCAGAATCAAACCATACTTTGGGTCTTCAAGTGGGATCGGAGTTGAAGTTCCCCATTTCATTTCAAGGTTGGCCGTCTTGTTAATGAAATACACTTCAGCAGAAAATGGTGTTTTGCCTCCGAATGGCAGATTCACAAGTTTATTTAATATTGGCAAGTTTCCAGTAGAAAGAGTATGCGTGTTCGGGCCAAACAGATCAAGTGCTTTGCCCCCTTTAAAAAACAGTGCTTCCTGACCCTCATTTACAATAAGTTGCGAGCCAATGACAAATTGCTCCGATGGACATTTATAAACAAGCCACTGGGATCCATTCGAACTTCCATCGAATTTTATTCTGTCAATGATAGCCATTTCCACACCTCTCAACCCACTTGTTTAATGCGCTTATTTAATTCAGACATGAACACACTATAGGAATTATCTTTGGATAAAGTACGGATGTATGATAAAACCTTATTCTTGGCAGTTTCACTTTCATTCTTCGCAAGTCGGTATGCATTCATGAAAATATCCAATACCTCTTCAGCGTGTGCAGGAAGATGCTTACCGAAAATGAAATTACCTTCCAATTGGCACCACCGTACACGAATTTGCCTGAACTTTGCCATTGCAAAATAAGCACGCCAATCGTCAGGACACAAGTCTACTGCCAATGACGCAATCTCGGATTCATCACAACCGATTACTCCGGCAACAAGCTCAAAAATCTTATGCCGCTCCTTCCGAGAAGCCACATTGAATGCTCTGATAAAAGCTGCTCTCAGATTGCTGTCAGGGAGATATCGTACCATTTCGATGTACGTTTCGGACTCTTGCTTTTCTTCGGTTGCGGCATTGTATGCTTTAAGGAAAGCAGGCACAACAGAAAGATAACCCGATCGATCGCCACCGGTTGATGCATAGCCAAGCCATGCGCTCCAGCAATTCGGTTCGACATCAATAGCTTTTCTAAATTTGGCATTTGCTTTTCCGTCATCCCCTAAATCCATCAGTTTATAGCCATCATTAAGCAATTCTTCAACGTCTTTGCCCTCATAACCATAAACGTGCTTTGTGATGTTTTGAGTTATATTTTGAATTATTTGATCTTCTTTTATAACAAATTGCGCAAGACAATGCTCGCATGTCCCGACTTCATGCGAATTATCCAAAATGATATTTCCGCCGCATTGCGTACACGTAAGACTGATCTTTGCCATATTTAAAGCCTCCAATGCGAGAAATGTAAGATGGGATTACTCCCATCTTACACCCTGCTATATTATTGATTAAGCATTATTTGTCGTCATCAGTTACCGTCCTGGTGCTGGATTTATATCCGCTGTTGCTCTGCTTAAGCTGCAGTTGGTTGAACGCAGATTCAGCTGCAGCCTTAGCAGCTACAAAGTACGCATTGCGCTTCTGCTGTTTGAAGGCATTGTCCATCATTGCGGCCAAGCCAGCAAAAATGCTGAGTTTCTCCTGGACCATCAGATAAACTTCCACATACAGATAGGAGCCGACTGTAGTGTTTGAAATTGCAATCTGGGCTTCACTATCGATCTTAACGACAACACACTGCTCTCTAGTTGCGCCGAGTGCACCCAAAAGACCGCCGCCGCTTGCCTTAATGGTGGTAATTGTGGCCTGCAGAGGATACTTCTTCGCTTGGAATTCCTGCAGAATAGCCTGCTCAAGCTGATCTCTCTTTCCGCCCGCTTCATCAAAGATGTAGCATTCACTTATGCCGGTGAACTTTGTTTTTGCCATGATTCGCTCTCCTTAAAATGTATTTATTTTCCCAAACAGTCTAATTCTACAGACTGATTAAGGCTCAATTGATTAAAACTCACATAACATCACTGTTGTGCCCTAAAGATTTTCTAACCGTAATTGTCTTTTGATAGGCACTGCTTGATTAGACTAACATAACGCTCTAGGAATATTGCATCCAGTTGAACTGTTTTATTCTCCCTTAGCACGCCAAACTATTCGTAATAAAATCGGCTTGAATTTGCAATCTCAATAACTAATCTCGTGATCTGAACTCGCCCACGCGGCTTCTTCATACTTGGTGCTCAATTTAGACAGACAGTACGAAAAACAAAGATTGTAAAAACACACTCACGTCAAAGCATTTGTACTACATAAACGTCCGTCCCATGCGATTCAGACTTGCTCCACTTAGTACTACTAGATTTAACCACATTTAGCAACTGCTGTCAACACTGCACACGTAATACTTGCATAAAAAAGTTAAATATATTTGAACCGCTTGTACAACAGCATTTGCTAACATATCATTGTCTTGCTATTGCCTAAATGAATTTTAATTAATTTTTATACTCTTAAAATGGGCAGATGCCACGCGATAGACCTTGAAATCACCCCCATTGTTCCCGGTGAAAACCCCGACGCAGGCGTATGTGTTCTTCTTGGAGAAATAGCGGGCAGTCCCGGTGAAGAAATCGAAACGGAAGTCGTTATTGAGGGCGACTATGAAGCAAACAGTTTCGACATGACACTTGAATACGATGCAAGCGACATAGAAGTTCTTGAGATAACGCCGGGTCAGGTGATTCAGGAAATTGTTGAAAACGGCGGAGAATTTGATCTTCAGCAGTCTTCGCCCGGCGGTACCGGCAGCGGCGGCTCGGGCAGTCCGGACGCAAGCACGGGCACGATAAACGCAAAAGCGGAGTCCGGCGGAATGGCGTTCGGCGGAAACGGCCAAATCATGAAGATGAAGGTCAAGATTCCCGAAGACGCCGAAGCCGGTGAAAAGAATATGGATATGACGGTCAACGACCTGTCGAAGAACAACAGCGACGGCACGACAGAACAGGTTCCGCATTATGACGTGACAGGAAATTCCGCCACGGGCAGCATAGGCGGAGGCGGTTCGGGCGGTTCCGGCAGCATCGGCGGCGGAGGAGGCGGCGGTGTCGTAACGGATCCCACGACGCCCATACCCACGGGAGAGCCTACGCCGACGGGAGAACCTACGCCCACTCCGACCCCCAACCCGAACGCAAGCTTCTTTGTAACCTTTGTCGATTGGGACGGAAGGACAATTGCAATTAAAACCGCAAAATACGGCGAAGCGGCGACTCCTCCGCCCGATCCGGAGAGGGAGAACTTCATCTTTGTCGGTTGGGAAGGTGACTTCTCATGCGTTACGGCAAATATGGCCGTTCTCGCAAAGTACGGCCCGATTCCCAACTCCGGCGATGCCAGCGGAGACGGCACGGTCAACGCTGTTGATGCCCTTGTTGCCATGCGGTATGTTCTCGGAGTTTCAACCGAGAACCTTACGCCCGAACAGATCGCCGCCGCGGACTTCAACGGGGACGGCGCAGTGAATGCCGTCGATACCCTGCTTATCATGAGATTCTCGCTGGGATTGATCGAAGCCGTCGTGAAGGAGCCCGTGCAAGGCACCTGAAAATTCAATCCGTACGGGCAGAAAACCGAACAACGTAATTAATTAAGCTATACCGGGCGGTTTTACGCCGCCCGATATAAATAAAAAATATACATACTTCAAAAATCCTCATATGTTTTTCTGATAAGTTGCTGGCAGTAATGCTTCCATCACGCCTAATATAATGGTAATTGTTTCTTAAATCGGTAACAACTATTTTATTAGCCTCATCAAGAAATAAATACATACTAGCAGAATCTTCATAATAACCATCTGGGAATTTATATTTATCTAATATTTCTTTTTTAATTAATTTTGCACATGCTGACCAACTCACTTTTTTTTGAATATAAACTTGCCAGAAGGCTTCTCTATTGTTTATGAGCCTAGTTTCAATTTCTTCTTTATGATATTTGGAAGTCTCTTCTTCTGTCATTAAACATATTTTTGTTAAAACAATTTCCGCATCATATTTCATTGATATAGAATAAAGATCCTTTAAATAATCAGCAGATACATAATCATCCGAATCAACAAATGTTATATATTTCCCTTGTGCATGCATTAAACCATGATTTCTTGCACTGGATAATCCCCCATTTTCTTTATGAAATACTTTTATGATGTTAAATTCCACCCCATATTTATCTGCAATAGTTCCAGACCCATCTGTTGATCCATCATCTACCAAGATTATTTCATATTTGTGGTCAAATTTTTGGCTCAACAAGCTGTTTATACATTTCTCTAGATAATTTTCAATATTGTAGATTGGAACTATAACGCTTATTTCAACTTCAAACATAGCCTTGTATATGCTCCTTTTACCGAATAATCGGATAAATATAATCTTCGATATTTTCCGAATATTTATGTTGTAATTCATAATTTTCAAAAACTAAATTTACAAACCCTATATAACTAGAACCATTTTTCCGTTTTTCAACTGAATCACCTATTTTCTTTTCAAGTTCAATACTAACTACATACGGTCTAATATCTTCTGAGATATACAACCCATTTAAAATACCATCTTTGTTTCCAAAAATTGTATGCCGCGTGGCATATTTTTGTTCAAATTGTTCATTCATTATATTATCAAAATATTCGTCATCACCCACAGCTGTTGTAACTAATGCCTTATCCAAATCAATTCCTGTTGCCAATTTCACATATGCAGGCAAACCATGTCCTCCTTGTCTAGCATTAATTTCAATGATAAAAAGCAAATCATCTTTATTAAAGTATGCTTCAATATTGTATTGCCCATGCCGAATTTTCAATTTATCAAAAATTTCTATTAATGTCTTTTCAATAAT
>OLQA01001237.1_pt1 | contig 23009 bp, 19 predicted proteins | sample 1673151 | NCBI WGS metagenome assembly OLQA01 (sample SAMEA3136760, study PRJEB25190) | human gut metagenome | biome: human gut; feature: human-associated habitat; material: faeces | place: Austria | collected 2013 | reverse complement strand
ACACTGTCTGGAATGTTGATGTTTGTAAGAGATTTGCACTCAGAAAAAGTGCTATGCCCAATATTTGTCACACCATTTGGAATATTGATGCTCGTGAGGGAGTCACAGCCAGAAAAAGCGAAATCCCCAATACTTGTCACACTGTCTGGAATGTTGATGTTTGTAAGAGATTTGCACTCAGAAAAAGTGCTATGCCCAATATTTGTCACACCATTTGGAATATTGATGCTCGTGAGGGAGTCACAGCCAGAAAAAGCGAAATCCCCAATACTTGTCACACTGTCTGGAATGTTGATGTTTGTAAGAGATTTGCACTCAGAAAAAGTGCTATACCCAATACTTGTTACACTGTCTGGAATAATGATGCTTGTGAGAGAATTGCACTCTGAAAAAGCGAAATCTCCAATACTTATCACGCTGTCAGGAATGACATAGTTTGCTTCTTTAGCTCTATACGAAATAATGGCTGTCTTATCTCTGTCAAATAAGACATTGTGTTCATATATGAACGCTTTTGACTCGTTCTTCAAATCAGCATGGCATCCACGAAAAGGATTCATACCAATAGCAATTACACTGCTTGGAATTGTAATACTTATAAGAGAATTACAATCGACGAAAACGCTATCCCCAATACTCGTTACACCATTTGGAATGTTGATGTTTAAGAGGGATTTGCAATCGGAAAAAGCTCCATTACCAATAGATGTCACAGAATCTGGAATGTTGATGCTCATAAGAGATTTGCACCATTTAAAAGCGTAATACCCAATACTTGTCACACTGTTTGGAATGTTGATACTTGTAAGGGAATAGCAACTAGAAAAAGCGCAATCCCCAATACTTGTCACGCCGTCTGGAATGTTGATACTTGTAAGGGAATGACAATTTTCAAAAGCGCAATCCCCAATACTTGTCACGCCAATTGGAATATTGATGCTCGTGAGGGAATCACAGTCAGAAAAAGCGTAATACCCAATACTTGTCACACTGTCTGGTATGTTGATACTCGTGAGGGAATCACAGTCATAAAAAGCACCTTCCCCAATACTTGTCACACCATTTGGAATATTGATGCTCGTGAGGGAATCACAGCATAAAAAAGCGTAATTCCCAATACTTGTCACACTGTCTGGAATGATGATGCTTTTAAGAGAATTGCACTTAGAAAAAGCATGGTCACCAATGCTTGTCACACCATTCGGAATGATGATGCTTGTGAGTGAATCACAATAGAAAAAAGCATAATCACCAATGCTTGTCACACCATTCGGAATGATGATGCTTGTGAGTGAATCACAACCCCAAAAAGCGTTTCTTCCAATGCTTGTCAAACTTTCGGGTAAATCAATGTTAGTTAGAAAACCGCACCCTTGAAAAGCATCGTTTCCAACAACCTTTACTCCTTCTCTAATTGAATATTTACCTTTTAATCCAATTGGAGCTTTAAGCAATCTCTTCCAATCCTTACTATATTTTACGCCAAACTCATCCTCTACAGCATTTTTAAGGTCCTCTTCGGTAACCTCTGTACTCCACACTTCCTTATCCTTCGGTTTCTGCAACCCAAACAATCGGAAGGAGCACATAGACAAGTCTTTTTGGGCGCTGGCTAATAGGAACATAGACAGAAGGGTTCTTGCCTCCACGTCTGCCAATAAACTTTGCAGGGCAGTGAAGATCTTACTCTTGCTCAAATCGAGATAATCGGTGGCAGAGAAAAGGAGACGGTCGGATGCTCCGTAGCTCTGAAGCAGGGACGAATCAAGAGAGATGGCTTTGAGCGAGAGGGCAATAGAGGCCAAGGAAAAATCGTCGATGGTTTCGTCGAAGTCGTCAATGGTGCGAAGGGGGTGCGAGAAGTCCTTGGTGCCGATAGTCGGCGACTTCTGACCTTTCATTGCTGGCACAAACATGCCGTCGTAGTCAACGAGGGTGAGCGTTCCATCCGGACGCACTATGATATTGTCGGGCTTGATGTCGCCATGCGCAAAAGACTGCGAGCGAAGCCAAGCCGCCATCTTGCAGAAACGGTAGCAGAGCATCGACATTTCATAGCTGTCTGTATAGTTTTCGGCAATGTACGTCTCCATCGTTTCGCCCTCAATCCAGTCCATCAGCAGCACGGGAAACTCGTCGTTTTCACAATTGCTGTCAACAAACAGTTCCTTCTCCAGGTATTTCACGGAAGTAATATAAGGCGAATCGACAAATTCCAATTCCTCTGCTATCTGATGGTATGCCTCCGCGCGTCCTTCCTGCTCCTCGGTGAAACATTTCAGGGCGTAGCACTTCCCAGTCTGCTCGTCCTTCATCTTGAACACGACGGCAAAAGCACCGCTGCTACGATAAGGCTCGCCATGTTTGTCCAGTACGGGCACTAAATGGTTCAGCTTATCAAGATTGTCTTGAGCATCTTGAATGGCAGCGAGATATTCTGATATAAGCGGGTATTGCATAGGTCTAAATGTCGTCTTGTTTGGATGGTTGTTTATTTCCGGAACGCACGGTTTATAGTATTGCCAACGTGTAATCGTCGATGTCTATCAACCTTTTGGCATACAATGTTTCCATCAATTCCTTAAAGGCAGATTCAGATTCTGCACTTCTTATAAGAGGTATGAGCACATCGTCGTAAAAGTTAAACTCTTCCTTCTCCGCCATTTGAAGCAGCTGCGAATTGCTTGTCGGTTTCGTCCGCAACTCCATCAGTTCTCTTTCAAACTCCGATCTTTTCGAAAGTTCGTACATCATCAGCACATAATGCGACAACGCATCGCTTGCTGCAAACACCACAGAAGTTTTGTCAGGGTGGAAGATGCCAGATCGAAAACCTTCTTCCTCCAGCGGATCCTTGCAGCTGATGAGGCGAGGGGGATTGCTAAAGTCTGCCAGTCGTGTAAAGCTATGTTCCAGCAATCCGGTCTGATGGCTATAATGGAAAACGACACTATCCCCATACGCCATCCATTGGCATTGCCCTGGCTTTGTAGCCCACGCCGCTGCGATGGTTGCGCATGATCCTTCGTTGTAGAACTTGTTAAGCAAGATGCCGTCGCCCATTTTGGCTAATTCTTCATGCTCGTCATAGAACGTCTCCCATATACCGTCCAGCCATTCGTCCAGCTCTGTGAACGAACGGAGTGGCGCGTCCTTTGGCAGTTGCTCTATAAGGTATCTCGACCATTTGTCGGCATAGAGGCCGCAGCCTCCCGCTCCATCCGATATAGCTATACACTGTGGCGAGCAGAATACGGCATCCTCGTTGGGTGCGTGGTCGTTAGGTTTTGCTATGCTTACACTTTCACTCATCTTGTCTTACAGGTTGTTGACAAACATACTTGACAGCGTACCTATCTTCATCATCTTTACGAGGCGTTCCATACCGGTGTTCACGCCCATAGCGTGGTAGCGTATGTCAGTTTGCTTGTCGCCGAAAATAGTTCTCATCTGCTCATTGTAGTTAAGCGGCAGGAGACTTGCCATATTGTATAGCTTCTCACCATAGCCGTTGCCATTCAATTCGCCAAGAGAAGCAGGGAAGACCACTGACTCTGTTTGTTCGGGCACTACGTGAATATTGAAAAGCAGCACGTTGCCATCGTTCGTAAACATCGACTTCAACTGATTGGCCAACTGCTGCATCTCGTCATGAGACACACCATTATACTCTCCGTCAGTGATGTTGATGACGGTCGGTGGATAACAGTCTTTGTCATGGTGTTGTTTCATCCAGTTCTCCAACAATCCCTCAGCACGCTTAAACGCTTTGTCCATGTGTGTCCAACTGCCGTCGTGGCGCGCTGTCATCCATTGCTTCTTTTCTACCTCCTTGATTGTGATGCCTTTTCGTGTGCGCACTTCCTCCTTGACCATCTTTTTCATAAACGGATTGTTTCGTATTTCTTCTGGTGTAACGAAGTCGCTGCCTTCAAGTGCACCGTTCCATGCGCTGTAAGCCTCTTTGCCATATCCTATCACGGCAATGTCGAAATAATGGCGTGTCTCGTTGTTCTTTACGCAACGTTCCACAAGCTCGTTGATTTGCGAGTTTACGATTCTCGCCACCGCCTCAGAGAGCGTCATTTCCTCTCCGTTGAATGTTGTCAAGCGCCTCATAGACACACTTTGGTCAACAAGGAAGATGAATGCAGTAGGATGCTCACGGTCAACGCGTGCGGTGTAGGCGTTCTTGCTCTGCATCTGCTGAGGCTCACTCGGAATCGGTATGCCAAAGTTGCCGATATTGGTGATATACTTCAATGGTATTGAGTTTTTTACCAATATCTCCGCTTGATAGAAAGGTTGTTCATCGGCGTCGAGGTCGAAATGCTTCTTTGCCTTGACGGTTTGGAAGTGTATCTGCTTGAAGTCGTTCAGTGTGCCGCCAATTTTTGCCCCATTTCGTGTGGCGTTGCGGTCGGCATAGCGCGCGTTCTCATCGTAAATCACCTCGGGGTCGATTTCTAACAATACGGGATTTGATATCCTCCCTTCGTTCATGGCCACATACATCATAGGGTGGTTGGCAGTGAAGCTGACACGAACGTAATGTTCCAGGCCTGCCTGCTTGTCGAGCGACCATGACAGCGAGCCAGGCCCGCCACCACCCGGCTTGGGGATGTCGATGCCACGATCCTCGCAGTCTTTCCATGAGTAGAGACCGCCATTCTTGATGATATTCTCCAAGTTGTCGCGATCGGTGAAGTGATACAGCTTGGTTATGTTGTTCTGTTCGAGAAGTTTCTTGAACTCCTCCCAATTGTTTCTTTTGCTCATAATGTTTTCTTGTTTATATGGTTAGAACAGCGACGGTTCTTGCGGTGTTTCCGTCTGCGGCTTCTTGTCGCCGAAAGGATATAGACCCTCAACGTATGCCTTGACCAAGAAGGCGTGCGATAATGGCGCCTTCGGATTGTCAATATCGCAGTTTGTGGTATAGTCGAGTAGCACAATCGTTTTCGTCTTGCTGGCCTCCTTTAACCGTTCGATGATGCTCGTCACCTTGTTCTCAAGCACCCACTGATATGCTGGCAGATAGATTTGCTTGCGAGCCTCAATATATCCTAACAGCTCGGTGCCATTTACGCCCTTACGATGGCCGAGTGGTTTCCCAAAGCGCCTGACGGTACGCTTGATGTTCTTCATCGTGTCGTTGGCAAACATATTCACGTCCACATCCGCAGATTCAAACACTTTCAGTCCCTGCCATATCGCTTCAACGCACATTGCGGTGTAGCCCTCGCTGAAGGGTACTGGGATTCCTCCGTGGGGATAGAACGGACTTAGTTTCACCAAACTATCAGTGGCTTGGCTGGTGACATCGGCAATTACCGCGTCAGGATATTTCTTCAATATGTTTTCGCGCTTTCTGCGCTTGGAATCTATTAGTATCATGATTAAAAGACATTTTTGCCAAAACGTTGGATGATGTCGGATTTGATACATGATGGATGCTATTACAATCACCTCGTTAACGAGCTTTCCAAATAGCCCTTCTAAGCATTACTTGTAATCCTATACAGTTTTCAATATTTCTTGTTCCATGTCTTTTTATTCTCTTCTCTTTTTTAAATGCTTTTGGACCAAAACGTTCATACAAATCTTTGAGTGTATCATTGGAAAGATTTTCACACCCATAAAAAGCTCCATATCCAACATTTACTATATCGGGCGAAATAATTATTTTTTCCAAATTACAACAATTACTAAACGCACAGTCTCCGATATTACAATTTGATAGAATTGTAATCGTTTTTAAATTCTCACAACCAGAAAAAGCAAAATCACCAATTCTAGTTACTAACAATGGAATTGTTATGAGTTCAAGACTTTTGCAGTTATAGAAAGCAAAGTCATCAATTTTTGTTACTAATGATGGAATTGTAATATGTTTAATATTAATACAATTGGTAAAAGCAGATACGCCTATAGTAGTAGTTTTTTGTGGTATTTCTATATTTTCCAATCGTTTACAATCAAAAAAAGTGTATTCATTAATTATGTCTATATCTGTATGGGATGAAATGGATATCGTTTTTAACGATTCGCATCCTGCAAAAGCTCCCGCTCCAATATATTTGGTGTGGGATAATATTTGTATATCTTCCATTTTAAAGCAACAGAAAAACGCTTTATCTCCAATCTTTAAGACACTTGATGGTATTTCTATATTATTGAGCCTATCGCAACCATTAAAGGCGTTGTCACATATAATTTTTGTACTCCATTTTATGGGATACATTTTACCACGCGTATACTCAGCTTTTAGTAATCTTCTTTTATTATATCTTACTCCATAATCATCTTTTTTAGAATCTTGTATATCTTTCTCTGTTACATTTGTGGTCAAAACGATGTTCTCCTCTTTCGGCTTCTGCAACCCAAACAATCGGAAGGAGCACATAGACAGGTCTTTTTGGGCGCTGGCTAATAGGAACATAGACAGAAGGGTTCTTGCCTCCACGTCTGCCAATAAACTTTGCAGGGCAGTGAAGATCTTACTCTTGCTCAAATCGAGATAATCGGTGGCAGAGAAAAGGAGACGGTCGGATGCTCCGTAGCTCTGAAGCAGGGACGAATCAAGAGAGATGGCTTTGAGCGAGAGGGCAATAGAGGCCAAGGAAAAATCGTCGATGGTTTCGTCGAAGTCGTCAATGGTGCGAAGGGGGTGCGAGAAGTCCTTGGTGCCGATAGTCGGCGACTTCTGACCTTTCATTGCTGGCACAAACATGCCGTCGTAGTCAACGAGGGTGAGCGTTCCATCCGGACGCACTATGATATTGTCGGGCTTGATGTCGCCATGCGCAAAAGACTGCGAGCGAAGCCAAGCCGCCATCTTGCAGAAACGGTAGCAGAGCATCGACATTTCATAGCTGTCTGTATAGTTTTCGGCAATGTACGTCTCCATCGTTTCGCCCTCAATCCAGTCCATCAGCAGCACGGGAAACTCGTCGTTTTCACAATTGCTGTCAACAAACAGTTCCTTCTCCAGGTATTTCACGGAAGTAATATAAGGCGAATCGACAAATTCCAACTCCTCTGCTATCTGACGGTATGCCTCCGCGCGCCCTTCCTGCTCCTCAGTGAAACATTTCAGGGCATAGCACTTCCCAGTCTGCTCGTCCTTCATCTTGAACACGATGGCAAAAGCACCGCTACTACGATACGGCTCGCCATGTTTGTCCAGTACGGGCACTAAATGGCTCAGCTTATCAAGATTGTCGTGAGCATCTTGAATGGCAGCGAGATATTCTGATATAAGCGGGTATTGCATAGGCTAATATTATTCCTCGTTTCTGCAACACTATATGTTTGTTGTTTATAAGCGCCTAAGCAATTGTTTGGTGCTCGGGTCCTTTTGCCATGTCAGAATTTTCACTAACCTTCGTGTCGCGACAACAGGCATAGCAGAACTCTGAACGGCATGGCAAAAATACAAATAAAAATCGAGAAACACACGCATTTAGAGGATTTTTCTGATAATCCTGCTGAAAACGTAGCAAAAAGTCTGTTCATCTTATCAAGCATATCGTTATTTGGAGATATGATGTCAAGAATGTACTTGATGATGCACATATCAAAGTACACTTTCAATGGATCTGTCGGCAAGGTAATCCAAGAACGTGACATTCTAATTGGCATGGTAGCACGAATAGAGAATACCCTATTCCATACACGTGCATGATGACAACATGAGTTTCTTGTTACAGTGATAATGGTAAGCCAAGATTCAAAAGGTGCAACTTGCAAGCCAAATGACTGTGCAATACGCTTCTTTATCTTCTTATTCTTGATGTTAGAATAAACATTGGTGATTACCCCAAATGGCAATATCTCGGTCGGCATCCATGAAGGTGGGTACTGATTGGTATATGTCTCTTTGAAATGGTTGATGAAATCATCTTTTGTATGGTTCAGTTCATCTTCTATAAGACGTATAGAGCGATTGAACTTGGACGGATTTGAGAAATTGTTGGCATCAGTCATCCAAAAAGAGTTACCTGTCATTTCAGTTCCAAAGTTGACGATAGCGCAACGCACAGCGATCTCTATCTTTTCAATTTCATTGAATAATAGTAGGCGTAGCTTCTTGTCAAATCCAGTCAACCCCGAGATATTGTATATTAACTTTGCAAAGTTAGTACAAATGACTGAAACCACAAAATAAAATGGCAGGATTTTGCATGTGGACAGTCTCTGTTTGACCTTATATTGTTTCTGAACAACATGTTATTTTGAAAATAGTTTCTGTAGTATCGGTAGTTGTTTCTCTGAACTTACTGAACTTGTTCACGAACTATCTGAATCCGTCTATAGTCTCATGTCTCATTTTGTATCAGATCTATCTCTTGGCAAAGTTGGGGCTGTCGAGCTTTACGTCCATTATTGCCTCGTAGAGCAGTTGCTGTTCTTCCTTTGTGAATTTCTCGGGCAGCAGTTGGCTGATGGGTCGGAAATGAAGTCTCTCGCGCAGCGCCGAAAGAGCAAGGTGCAGCATGCAGTCGTGGTCGAACGCCAGCTGCGGTATCTCGTCGATGCTGAACCACTGAGCCTTTGCAGCATCATCGCCACCCTTTACTTCCTGAATATTGCACAGGGCGTAGTAGGCTATTGTGATTACTCGTTCGCGAGGATCGCGGTCAGGATCAGTGAAGGCATGAAACTGCTCCATGTATCCAGCCACCATTCCCGTTTCTTCCATCAGTTCACGCCTTGCACCTTGCTCGGCGCTTTCGTCCATATTCAGGAAGCCACCAGGAAACGCCCATAGTCCTTTATATGGTTCGTTTCCTCGTTCAATCAGCAGAACCTTAAGCTTTGCGCCGTCAAATCCGAAGATAACACAGTCGGTTGTCACAGCGGGGTGCGGATACTTATATGAATACATTTTCTTCCATATCTTATCTTGTGTAAGTTTCACTTCTCAAAGATATATATTATTTTTCACCACGCCAAATATTCTAACGATAGAAATTATCTATTGATGTATAGCTGATATCTTTTATGTATCTATAATAAAAGCATTATCTTTGTAGTCGAAATCAAAACGAATATTAAAATAACAAGGAGATAATAATATGGAAACAAGAAAAGAAATAGCAGCTGAGAAGAAGCGTTGTGGTTCGCATAATTGCACACAGGCTGTGCTCTGCACCTATCACGACTTCGCCGGCATGGAAGAAGAAACCATTAAGAATGCTGGCAATGCCTTTGCTGCAGGTATGGGTAATATGGAGGGAACTTGCGGAGCCATCGTAGGCGCAGGCATCATACTCGGTCTTGCCACTCAAGACAAGGCGAAGTCTGTCAAGGGCATGAGACAGATTATGGATAAATTCAAGCAGCGCAACGGTGCAACACAATGCAAATTGCTCAAAGGTGTGGGTACGGGAAAGGTGCTTCGCGAATGCCCTCTTTGCGTGGCTGACGCTTCTGAATTTCTGGAAGAGATTCTGGAAAAGGAAGGTAAATATGCCATCACAGATGATGAATGAAGGCGTCCGTAAATATGGGATAAGACTGTAAAGACAATGCGTGGCTAAAAAAATTACCTATTTTTTAGGATGCTTTGAATTTGGAAATTTTTCTTATGATTACTATTTTTGCACTCGGAATAAGAAACCGTATTTATGCGACACGATGTTGTGTTCATGCGGTTTTGAATATAGTTTTATAAAGTTAAAAGTATTATTGTATTATGATTATTGAAAAAGTTCATGCAAGAGAAATCTTGGATTCTCGTGGCAATCCTACAGTAGAGGTTGAGGTGTCATTAAAGTCTGGCGTTGTAGGCCGTGCATCAGTTCCGTCTGGAGCCTCAACAGGTGAGAACGAGGCTTTGGAGCTTCGTGATGGCGACAAGAGCCGCTATTGTGGCAAGGGGGTATTAAAGGCCGTAGAGAATGTGAATAACGTAATTGCACCGGCTTTGGTTGGATTCTCAGCCTTAGAGCAGCGTGCTATCGACCATAAGATGTTGGAGCTGGATGGCACCAAGACAAAATCAAACTTGGGTGCGAATGCCATTCTTGGCGTATCGCTTGCAGTGGCTCATGCTGCTGCCGAGTATCTCCGCATCCCGTTGTATCGCTACATCGGTGGCTGCAACACTTACACACTTCCCGTTCCTATGATGAACATCATCAATGGTGGTGCTCACTCTGATGCGCCGATTGCTTTCCAGGAGTTCATGATTCGTCCGGTGGGGGCTCCTACAGAGAAGGAGGCCATCCGTATGGGTGCCGAAGTGTTCCATGCCTTGGCAAAGCTCCTGAAGAGCCGCGGACTTTCCACAGCTGTCGGCGACGAGGGTGGTTTCGCCCCTGCACTCAACGGCATAGAGGATGCGCTTGAGAGCATCTGTCAGGCAATCAAGGATGCCGGTTATGAGCCGGGAAAGGATGTGAAGATTGCAATGGACTGCGCTGCCAGCGAGTTTGCTGTTCAGGAGAATGGTGAGTGGTTTTACGATTATCGCCAGCTGAAGGATGGCAAGAAGAAGGATCCTAACGGCAAGAAACTCACAGCTGAAGAGCAAATAAAGTTCTTGGAAGAACTGATCACCAAATATCCTATCGATTCCATCGAGGACGGTCTTGACGAGAACGATTGGGACAACTGGGTGAAGCTTACAGCTGCCATCGGTGACCGTTGCCAGCTGGTTGGCGACGACCTCTTTGTTACGAACGTGAAGTTCCTGGAGAAGGGCATCAAGATGGGAGCGGCTAACTCTATCCTTATCAAGGTGAACCAGATTGGTTCGCTCACCGAGACGTTGGATGCTATAGAGATGGCTCATCGTCATGGTTACACAACCGTTACTTCACATCGTTCCGGTGAAACCGAGGATACCACAATCGCTGACATCGCTGTGGCAACCAACTCTGGTCAGATCAAGACAGGTTCTATGAGCCGTACCGACCGTATGGCAAAGTACAATCAGCTTATCCGCATCGAAGAGCAGTTGGGCGATAATGCATCCTACGGCTATCAGAAACTGAGATAAGAAACGAGGAAACAGTCTTTTTTTTGAATAAATCACAATCGGATCAGATGGGCATTGACAGCTCGTGACGGCTTGTCAATGCCTTTGTTTTTTTATTTGCTCTTCGCTTAAGTCATTATTTATCTTAACCGTCTGTATAACGGCAAGGTCAGCATGACGCAGACGACGGCTCCGGCAAACGCCAGCTGCATACCCCTATACATCAGGGAAGACTGTATCAAAGAGCGGATGCTCAACACCATTGTAGACTGCATGAAGGAATTTATGCCATCACAGATGATGAATGAAGGCATCCAAAAGTTATCCAATGATATTTTAGAGGGGTATGGTTGAAACGACTTCCCTTAAAGGATGTGATTGCCAATCATCCCCTTTCTTCTATAAGAATCAATAGAAATGTAGCCTATCATACTGTTTTATCACATTTTTATACTTCTTAAACGCAGTTTTTTCATTGGTTATGCTGTATTTCGAGATAAAAACGCTATCTTTGCGGTGTAAAATATGATACCAGTATCAAAAATAGTACCCTAATATGATATTTGAACGTAAGAAATACTTGGATGAACTTATCGCAGGACGTGGAAACGGTCTTGTGAAGATTATAACAGGTGTCAGACGATGTGGGAAGTCATTCCTGCTATTTGAATCTGGCATAACTGGTTGTTGGAACATGGGGCGACTGATAGTCACATCATCGAAATACAACTTGATGATTTCCGAAACAGACGGTTGAGGAAGCCTGATGCCTTGATCGACTATATAGATTCAAAGGTTGTGGATGATGGCAAACCTTATTATATAGTCTTGGACGAGGTACAACTTGTAGAAGAATTTGTGGAGGTTATTCTTAGTTTGACACACATGAGGAATGTAGATGTGTATGTGTCAGGTTCAAACTCTCGTTTCCTGTCAAGTGATGTTGTGACTGAGTTCCGAGGCAGAGGAGACGAGATACGCATCTGGCCTCTCACCTTTGACGAATACTTTAATGGTATTGGTGGAGATATACGCAAAGCTTGGTTGGATTACTATACTTTTGGAGGACTACCACAGGTGGCTTTGCTTGAAACGGAAGAAAAGAAAACAGACTATTTGCGTGGTCTGTATGAAACGACCTATCTGCGTGACGTAATTGAGCGCAACCATCTGCGTAATCCTGAAGGGATGAAGGAATTGGTGCGTGTAATAGCCTCGGGCATTGGTTCGTCAACCAATCCAACGAGAATAGCCAATACCTTTCAATCTGTACAAGGGGTAACCATAAAAAGAGACACTATAAAACAATACATTGACTATTTGAAAGATTCTTTCTTGATAGAAGAAGCCTTGCGCTATGATGTGAAAGGCAGAAAATATATTGGTACCGAGACGAAATACTACTTCGCAGACATCGGCATTCGTGCAGCCATTCTCAACTATCGACAGCAAGAAGAAACCCACATTATGGAAAACATTATCTATAATGAGCTTCGCAGTCGAGGATATAATGTGGACGTAGGATTGGTTGAACTTGGTGGCAAGGATGAGAACGGTAAGTTTGTCAGAAAACAGTTGGAGATAGACTTTGTGGTGAACCGCCCTCCATACAGAGTGTATATCCAGTCGGCTTTTCACATGCCTACGCCAGAAAAGGAACAGCAAGAACGTCGCCCATTATTGTCAATCAATGACCACTTTCGTAAGATTGTCATTGTTGGTGATGACATTCATCGCAAGGAGGACGAACTTGGAGTGTTGACTGTTGGACTGTTGGATTTCTTGACAGACAAGAAAATACTTGAACAGGGTTAAACGCATTGATACTAACTTTAATGGTATTACAAAAATAGACTTGCTACATCTGCTGTATTGCAAATGCTGCTGAAAACGGAGGATATCCACCCACCCAAAACGGTAAAACTCTCATACTTTTTGCTAACAAAAAGTTGTGTTTGTCATATAAAAATACTGTTCTTGTGAAAAGTATCAGAAAATGGTTCGTCCGTGGTTTGGCGAGATGTGTGGGGTTGTATCGTAGCAAAAATATACTCTTTGGTGTGTTGCCAACGCATATTCCACGCTGTCCATTTTTTCAATGACCAAGAAACTCCTCCAGACGCCAGGCTTGGATGTTCGCTATACCTTTTCTATTTTTGAAGGGTATGTCGTCCATAGTGACGAGAATCTTGGGGTAGCTATCGTCGATAGCTTCAAGCGAGGCGTATTCGCGCTCCTCCGTTTGTTTGTCTTCAAGCGTCCATGACACCTGCACATAGAGGCGTTTGTCGTGGTCTGCGCACACAAAGTCCACCTCTCGGTTTGCCATCTTGCCTGCGTAGATCTGAAGTCCCGCACGCCGCAAAGCCTGATAGACGTAGTTCTCCAGCAGAGCCCCTTGCCCGTAGCCAAACCCTTCGTAAAGATAGTTGTGGTAGCTGTTGTCGTTGGCATAGTACTTGGCTGCTCCTTTTAGTATTTCCTTTCCCTTGACATCGTAGCGGTCGGCTCTCAAGATGACGAATGCGTCTTCCAGGAAGTTGATATAGTTAGATACCGTCTCGTAATTCTGCTTCTTGGCTTTGCCGTCCTTTTTCGACTGCTCGTTGTTCAGATAGTTGACAACGTTGGTCACGGAGACCAACGACGCGCTGTTGTTTACGAGGTAGGCGAAGATGCTGTCAAGGAGGGCTGCGTCCTTGATTTTGTGTCTTTCGACAATGTCCTTCAGCAGAATGGTGTCCTTGACGGCTTCCACATAGTGGCGTTCCAATAATTTAGCCTTGCTATTTTCTCCAGCCTATTGTCCATAATGTATTTTTTGATGGGTTGACTTGTGCTGCAAAGATACGAAGAAAAAATCAAGTACACTTGAAAAAATGGCCAAAAGTGGGCAAAAATTCAAGTGTACTTGAAAAAATAAGAGGGTCTCCTTTGTAAAGCAAGGCTTGGTAAGGTGCTTTTATAGGGTAGTTTTACACAAGACCTTTCCAGTAATTTGTCTGAGATCAGAAAAAGATGGTCATGGTGTTCACTTTCTATACCCTCTCAGTCCGTACCACAGCAAAACAAACTCACAGAAAAGCGCCACAACCCATGTGAACTGCCAGGAGCCTATCCAGTCGGCAAGCATTCCCTGGATCACAGGGAATACGGCTCCACCAAACACGCCCATCATAAACACGCCCGAGGCACGCGACGTGTATTCGCCAAGACCATCAACGGCCAGGGTAAACACACAGCTCCACATGACGGAATGGAAAAGCCCTACCGAGGCAAGAAGCCAAAGGTTTTCCGTCAGCATGGCGGCAGTCATGAGCGCTATGGCGCCAAGCGTGACGGTGATGAGCATCGGACGTGGTTTTATGTTTTTCATGGAGGCAGAAACCATACGACCGACTAGGAAACCGCCCCAGTAGATTGTGGCAAGCAGGGCAGGCGACAGAGCAGTTCCGCTGGCAGTGAGTTCCATAGCGTGCAAGTTGATGTTGTTGCCAATGCTCACCTCCGTTCCCACGTAGAAGAAAATGGTTATGACCCCATACTTTAGATTGCGGAACGACCATACGCTTTTTGTTTTTTCTCCAGTAGATGTTCCTTTGTCGGTTTCAGCCGACGAAGAACGTGTGCCCTTGATGTCGGGCAGGGCAAGTCGGCGTGTGGTCATTGTGGTGACGACAATACAGAGCGTCATGAGTATGAAGGGTAGGGTGAGTTGCGATGCGGTGACGCTGTCGAGAGGCACTCCCGCGAACATGATACCAGTGACAAAGAGAGGGGCTATGGTCGTGCCAAATGAGTTGACGGCACAGGTGAAGTTCATTCGCTGTACCGCACTTGTGCCAGGCAACGGATAGGCTGCGATATAAGGATTGATGACCACCTGGAGCATGGCCGCAGCTGTGCCCATAAGAAATGACCCCATGAGAAATACGAAATAGCCAAACGGCACGAAGTCGCCATTTACTACAATACCAGCTTCGCCGGCATACTCCGCGCAAAAAGCAGAGGCTGTGTAGAACAACAAGCCTCCGACCATCACGATCAGCGAGCGGATAAGTGTGCGCTTGTAGCCAATGAGGTTGAGCATTCGTCCTGTGCGCGAACTGTTGAGCAGATAGCCAAGGAAGAAGGCGAAGGATATGAGGGTGGTCAGTGAGTTGCGCATGGTGGTGGCCTCGGAGAGGAACGCTATCTTGAGCGGTCCTTGACATTGACCGTTGATAGTAGTAAGAAAACCTACTATGAAATAGATGAACGTGAGCAGCAGAAATGGTCCTGCGGTCTTTAGGCTTAGCGTTTTCATACGGATGTTAGTTATGGGTGAGATGGTTGCTGGGGGTAGTCCTATGAGGTGGGACGAGGGATCGCCCCACCTCATAGCAACTAACTTGTTCTTACAATATTTCCTCGAGGGTCTTCATCGCTCCCTCGTTCTTGATGCTCTCTACCATCTGCAGGTAGGGCTGTGTGAAGTTGTCGGCCTCACGCAGGTCGGTGCTTCGGAATGGAGAGAGGGCAAGGAAGTCAAGAGGCTCATTGCTTGCGATAAGCTGCTGGTCGTTGGCTGTAAGCCACGGGTCGGCTACTTCAAACTGCTCGCCATTGTCGTCCGTGTGATATTTGAGATAGTGGCGATAGGCTGCGAATAGATATGCCACGCGGATGAGCTGTTTGTCATCGCTGATCATCTTTTCAAGGTTGGGCATCACATACACAGGAAACTTCGATGCTCCGTCGAAGCAAAGACGAGCCACCTGGTCGCTGACGGAACGGTTGCCGAAACGCTCGCAGAGAGTCTGCTTGTAGAGTTCAATGTCTGTGTCCTTGGAAGCCGGTACGTAGGGAGTGATGTCGATATCCATAAACTGACGCACAAACTTGGCTATACGCTCGTCGTGCATGGCAGCGTCCACCTTGCGGTAGCCATAGAGGAAAGAAGGGTAGGAAAGCAATGTGTGAGAGGCGTTGAGAAGAGAGAGTTTCATGTTCTCAAAAGCAGTGACGTCGTCTGTCATCTGTGCGCCGACTTTCTCCCATGCGGGGCGACCAGCAGCAAAGTTGTCCTCGACGACCCACTGTATGAAGTCCTCACAATATACAGGCGCCTTGTCCTCTGTGCCATTCTCCTCGTTGAGTCGCTTGATGTCCTCGGGATGTGTGGCTGGAGTGATGCGATCGACCATAGAGTTGGGGAAAGTCACGTTCTCCTCCATCCATGCCGCAAGCTCCTTGTCCTGCGCCTCTACAAACGACATGAAAGCGCAGCGGGCCGTATTGCCATTGTGCTGAAGATTGTCACAAGAGAGGATGGTGATAGGGCCTGAGCCTGAGGCCACGCGGCGACGAAGTCCCTCGGCCACATAACCGAATGCAGTCTGCGGGTCGTCTGGATGCTCCAGATCGTGGACTACCTGCGGATTGTCGAGCATAAACTCGCCAGTCTGGCGTGAGATGTTATAGCCTCCCTCGGTGATGGTGAGCGTGATGATACGGATGTCAGGGTCGGCTATCTTGTTGAGTATGGAGTTCTTCTCCTCAATGCCCCAATACAGTTCTACAAGAGCCCCAAGACGGTAAACCTCGTTGTTGCCGTCGCGCCCACATACGGTAAGTGTGTATTCGCCATCCTGCGCCTTGAGTGCCTTGTACAGCGGTTCGTCTCTCTCCAGTATCATTGCCCCGCAGATGCCCCAGCCGTGCTGGGTTGGATCTTCAAGCAGATGGCTTGTCATGTATTCGAGATGAGCACGATGAAAGTTGCCTACACCGAAATGAAGGATGCCTGCCTTGACCGAGTTGCGGTCGAAGGAATACGATTTGATTGTGTTTGCTGTCATTTTTATTTCTATGCTGTTAGTTGTTATTTTTTGGCTTTTTCTCTTCTCGCTTACAAAGTTAGGGCAAAAAATAATGTAGGAAAAGAAATGTTTTATGAAAAAAAATGGGAACGTTTCCGCAAACGTTCCCAAAATCTGCAAACGTTTTAAATCGGGGAATCCATTGGGAAGGTAAGGTACAAAGTCTTATCTCCTACTCCCCAGTAGAACCCCGGTATTTCATAGCCGTACGCAAGACAACCTTTCTGTTCTCCGCCTCGGGATTGCGCACCTTCTCAAGCACAAGCTCGGCGGCACACCTTCCCATCTCCATCAGAGGAGGCTCGACGGTAGTGAGTTGTGGAAATACGATGGTCGATAGTTCTGTCCCCGAGAATCCAGCCACAGCCACATCCTCTGGTACGCGACGTCCAAGCTCGCGCAGGCGGTTCATGGCGCCTATGGCAAGCGTGTCGGTGAAGGCATACACTGCATCAAAGTCCACGCCTTGTTGCACAAGACGATCTACTGCTGCCGCACCATCAGCAAACGTCATTCCTGTCTTGATGATAAGTTGAGGGGCGTATAGGCGGAACTTCTCCATGGCCTCGCGATAGCCACGACCGCGCTCCATGGTATTATACACGTTGTCAGGCCCATAGAGATAAGCTATGCGTTGGCGACCAAGGCGTATCAGGTGTTCCGTCATAAAAAAAGCGTCATTGTTGTCGTCCACCAGCACTTGCGTCATATCTTCCATCCCGTGAGGGATGCGGTCGTAGAAGACAATGGCCATGCCTTCTTTGGCAAGTCGGCGATACGTGTCGACATTATGCTTGTAGCTGCAGATGCTCACAATAAGTCCGTCAACCATAAAATCCTCCATCATCTTCAAATGCTCTCCCTCACGCTCGTGGTCCTCGTCCGATTCGGCCATGACCACCTTCTGATTGTTGGAGAAGAGTATGCTCTGTATGCCAGCCACTACCTGCGAGGCGTATGGCGTGTGCATCTCTGGCACGATTACGCCTATTGTGTTGGTGCGTCCTGTCTTGAGGTTCAATGCCACAGGATTGCGACGATAGCCAAGCCGATCTGCCTCGTGCAGCACAGCCTCTCGCGTTTCGCGACGTATGTTTTTGTCGTCGGTAAGCGCCCGTGATACGGTCGAAACCGATATGTGCAGCGATTGTGCGATGTCTTTTATTGTTACATGTTTCATTGCTGGTAGATAATGATGGGTAATACTTGGTGAAAGATCCTAAACTTATCTAAAGTATTAGACGAAAAACATGCGCAATCGTTTAAGGAAAAACATTCGGTGTAGTGGCAGCCCCGATCACGACGGGAGACACGGCCTTTCGGTCGGCCCGCCTGATCATCGCCCAAGCCTTTCGTCTGAGTCAGCGCAAGAAGATCAACCGCATCTATATCTGCGTGCCCGTCTTTGCCGTCTCGCTCGCTCTGCTTGTCTGGCAGATCCAAAACCCCGATGGCTTCAATACGATATGGAAATATTTCGGGTGGGCCAATCAGACGCTGGCGGTCTTCACCCTGTGGACCCTCACGGTCTATCTCGCGCAGGAGAAGAAGGCATACGTCCTCACCCTTGTCCCCGCCTTGTTTATGACCGTCGTCTGTGTCTCCTTCCTCATGGTGAGCAATATTGCTTTCGCCTTGCCTCCTGCCGTGGGCTATGCTATTGGCGGAGGCGTGGGGCTGGCTACTGCTCTGTGGTTCATGGTGTGGCTGAGGAAGATGCGTGCTGGGGCCAGGGAGTGATGCAGCCTATAGTGCATCGTGTAGCCCTTCGTTGCTGATGAAAATAGAGTTTTTCCTCTCTGCAACCTTTGGCCAGTCCCGATTTTTTTGATAACTTTGCCCGTCGAGATGTCCCAACGAAAGATTATCCATATCGACATGGATGCGTTCTTCGCCTCCGTGGAGCAGCACGACGATCCGTCCCTGTGCGGACTGCCGTTGGCTGTGGGGTTTGATGGGCCTCGTGGCGTGGTCTCTACCGCCAGCTATGAGGCGCGGCAGTATGGGGTCCATTCCGCCATGTCTATTGCCACGGCCAAGCGGCGCTGTCCACAACTGCGGATCGTCACGCCCCGTTTCGACCGCTACAAGGAGATCTCGGGGCGGGTGCATAGGATCTTCCTCGACTATACCGACCTGGTGGAACCGCTATCCATTGATGAGGCTTTCCTCGATGTGACGGAAAACCGCCACGGGGTCGCGCTGGCGACGGATGTGGCGCGCGAGATCAAGCAGCGCATTACCGAGGAGACGGGGCTGACGGCATCGGCTGGTGTGAGCTACAACAAGTTTCTGGCCAAGATAGCCTCCGACTATCGCAAGCCCGATGGACTCTTCGTGATCCATCCGGCTAAGGCACAGGACTTTATCGACAGTCTGCGGATAGAGCAGTTTTGGGGCGTAGGCCCCAAGACGGCAGTTCGGATGCACCAGATGGGTATCTTCACGGGGGCACAGCTCCGTCGCGTCTCGCGCCAGCACCTCATCCAGGTGTTTGGCAAGGCGGGCCATATCTACTACGATTTCGCCCGGGGCATCGACCTGCGTCCCGTCGTCACTGACCACGACCGCAAGTCGGTGGGCTGCGAGCAGACCTTCCTGGAGGATCTCCGCCTCTCGTCCGCTATCCTCATCGAGCTCTACCACCTCGTCTTGGAATTGGAGCGGCGTATCGCCAAGAGTGGATTTCTCGGCCATACGCTCACACTCAAGATAAAGTGGGGCGATATGACACAGGTGACGCGTAGTCTGACGCAGCCGGCTGCCATCCAGACCAAGGACGACATCCTGCCGCTTGCCAAACGCCTGCTCCGCCAGACGGAGTATAAGACGCGATCCGTGAGGCTTATGGGAGTGGCGGTCTCCAATCCACAGGGTGGGGAAGGGGAGGAGGTGCGTCCCCAGTGGGTAGAGGGTTTCCTTCCATTCCAAGAATGGGAGATAGAGGAATATCCCTATGGTAAATAGCGAGACAGAGTAGTTAATGACAATAAAAATCGAAGCAATGCAATATCAAGTCACGTGCAAGCAATGCCACCAACTCTATGTGGTGGATACCAATCCTGGAACCACGATCCGATCCCGTTGTCCCTATTGTGGAACGGTGGCTACCATCGCCACGCCGATTCTGGGCCAGCAGGACACGAAGTCCTCCGGTCCAGTTTCTCCGCAGCGACCAAAGACGAAGCCCGCGCCATCGTACAGCCCTTTGTCCAGTTCTTCGCACCCATCGTCGCCCACGCCTTCTTCCACCCACGCTTCGTCGCTCACCCGTCGGGTCGTGCTGCTGTTTTGTGTCGTTGCAATCCTCCTCCTCGTTTTGGCCACACTCCTCTATTGTGTCTTCAAGGGAATGAGCACGTAGCAGCTGCTCTTGCATATCAGCGTTATTTTACCCCCCCCGTTATTTAATTGCTTTAGTGATTCTTACGCTAATTTCATATAATAAATAGGGTCTGCTAATTTAAGGCAAGCTTATGATAATCAAGAAATTAACTTGTATAATATTTGCTCAGTTCAGATAAAATAACAACAAATAATACTTATATACAATGAAAAAACTATTACTATTTACTGTGCTTATATTACAAGCAATTATCTCACATGCACAATTTAAAGTTTGTGGAACTGTTACAGATTCAATTGGAGGACCAATAGAAGCAGCAGTAGTTGTTTTAATGGATCCCCAAAATGGTATGACATTACAACAAGGTATTACAACAGCAAAAGGGGAATATAATTTAAATTCTAAAGGGGAAGCACAACTTCTCGTTAGTTGTTTAGGATATAAACAATATGTGAGTTCACCATTTGTTATATCATCAGATACAGTATTACATACAATTAAATTAAATTCTGAAGACTTCTTATTAAATGATGTCGTTATTATAGGAGAAAAACAATCTCCATCCGTAAAGATAGAAAAAGGAAAGATGATTTTTACTCCCAAAAACAGCAGTATCATAGCCGGAAGTACGGCTCTTGAAGTCCTGAAAAAAACACCTGGAGTTTTTGTTGATGGAGAGAACAACATCAGTATAGGAGGCAAGAATAGTGTACTCGTAATCCTTAATGGCAAACAGACATATGTGCAGAAGGATGAACTTGTAACACTTCTGAAAGCTACTCCATCATCTTCCGTTTCTTCAGTTGAAGTGATGCACAACCCATCAGCTCAGTACGATGCAGAAGGATCAGGAGGCATCATAAACATCAATATGAATAGAAAGAAGTCTGAAGGTTTCTTCTTCTCTCTAAACAATGGTGTTTCATATTGGGAAAACTTGAGAGAGAACACGGAACTTTCTTTCAGCTATACAAAAAACAGATTCAGCTTGTCTGGAAACTATAACCATGCTTTCGGATATTACAATATGGACTATGGTATGCACCGCATTCAAGAAGGGAAAGGCTATTATAGCCCCACACAGGATACAGACAAGCGTAAGACTATATCGGGTAATCTGAATATGGAATACGTCTTGAATGACAAACATTTGATTGGTGCAAGAATTGATGCAAACACTCTGTTCGGACCCGGACAAACTAACACTGTTACTGAAATCAGGGATGCAAATACAATGGAACTGGAGCAGATTCTTTATGCAAGTAATGACTATTATACTCAGAAAGGCAACAGGTATGGTGGAAACCTTTACTATATGGCAACACCCAAAGAAGGAGTCAGCTATAACTTGGATTTTAACTATGCTTGGTTTGACGGTGGTTCAGGCAACTGGCAGCCCAATAAATATGTATCGCCTGATGGTTCTGTGCTAAAGGATAATCTGTATAAGTCTGTAAACAGCAGAGATATAAATATATATGCCGTATCATACGATCAGAAACATCCACTGTGGAACGGAGAGCTGAAATCAGGACTGAAGTTTTCATCAGTCAATGCTGATAACGGATATCAGTTCTATAATGTAGATAACGGTCAAGAGATAATAGACAAATCACAGTCAAACGACTTCAGATACAAAGAGAAGATCCTAGCTGGATATATTTTATATTCTCATTCTCTTGGCGATAAAATCAGTATGGAAGCCGGACTGCGTGGAGAATACACTTTTTCTGACGGTCTACTGCACACTATTGACGGAGACGACGATGAAAACAACAAAAGCAACTATTTCAACGTGTTCCCTACATTCAATCTGAACTATCAGGTAAACGACAGTCATGCACTGACGCTAAGCTATGCAAGCCGCATAGACCGTCCTGCATATCAAGACCTTAATCCCTTTGAGTATCTGCTTGATGAATTATCCTATTGGAAAGGTAATCCGTTTTTAACGCCTCAAAAAAACCATAAGGTAGCTTTGACTTACTCACATAACCGCACAGCGATCACTGCTTCTTACTCATACATGAAGGATTACAAGGCTCAGATAACGGATACACTTTCGGTCAATAAAGTAATTATGACACCAAGAAACATAGGAAAGCAGCAGCGGGCTTCGCTTACCTTGTATCAGGGTATAAACATCGCACGCTGGTGGGAAATGAATCTTAACCTGATAGGATATTATGTAAAGAATGACATAGCATTTGACCAATACAGAAAGTTCGATCTTGATGGTTTTGCTGGTATATTCTCCATAAATAATACTGTTAGACTGCCTTGGCAGATACAGATGGAGTTGAACGGTTCGTATGTGACAAAGAGGGTCGGGGCTTCAAATGAATATATAGACCCTTCAGGATATGTCGACATAGGTTTCAGCAAGAGTTTTGCAAATAAAAGATGGACAGTGAATCTTGCAATGAGTGATATATTCTGGACAAGCAGATGGGATAACTACAGTTCGTTCAGCGGTTTTCAGTTATGGAACTGGGGTAAAAGTGAGTCCCGGCAGATAAAGCTGAATATAACATACAGATTCGGAAAGCAAAAAGCTAGTTCACATACTAGTAACTTTAACGAAATTGATAGATTATAATTAAATGGCGTTGCTGACGTGACGAGGCATCTTGAGAAGACGGCAATACTTCTTCATGAAACCGACCAACAAGGTGTACTGTCTTTTTCTAAAAATCCAGTTTGGCTCCATAAAAACATGGCGGTTTGGCATGGTGCGCAACAGAGGGGAAAGACCTCTCCTAACTGCCCCTAAAAATGAATATAACTTCATCGGCCTACGAAGTTAACTTCATTG
>OLQA01001235.1_pt1 | contig 23017 bp, 16 predicted proteins | sample 1673151 | NCBI WGS metagenome assembly OLQA01 (sample SAMEA3136760, study PRJEB25190) | human gut metagenome | biome: human gut; feature: human-associated habitat; material: faeces | place: Austria | collected 2013 | reverse complement strand
TTGTACGGTTCTGCTTGCAGGGTGCAACACTTCCTCCGAAAGCAATGAAGAACAGCCCTTAAAGGTATATTCATTTAGCGGAGAAAATGAATATATTTCTGTGTCAAATGGTGTAATTATTTTAGATGGCAAAGATGAAATTTGCTATGGTGGCGATTTGAAAGTGATGTCAGACGATTTTTCTGATATTACCACATATTCAACTACCATTTATATCAATGGAAGTGAAAAAGAAATTTTGCTCTCTAATGGTGTTGATGATCAGACCGGTGGGACAATAGATGTTTCCGGAAATATTGGAAAAATTTCCGGGGACATTCTCGGAGATAGTGATGATAAGTTGACTGATAATTTGTGGTTTGAATTGAAAACAACTAATTTGAGCGGAGAAGAAAACACTTATCAGGTACAATTAGAGACAACTGAAATCACAAAGGAAGTCAAAAAGTAACTTCTAAATTCGGATTTGAAAGAGGTGTTCGGATGAAAGCAAAGCGTATTATTTTATGCGTGGCAGTGGTCTTTCTGGCAGGGATTTTGGCTTATTCTACTATACAGAGAAAGCATACCTTTACCCTTTCAAACGAGGACGGCGGTGTGAAAGCAGAACAGATACAGCCTGTTTTCGGAACAGTAAAGGTAAGTGGTGATATGGACACAGATGTGGTCTTTACCGATGTTGAAACGGGAGAGAAATACACAATCGGATACATTACGCATGGCATGACGGAAAAAATCAAGCTCGAAAGAGGAAGATGGTACAGTGTTGCGGGCAGTGGTAATCTTACGGTAAAGCCGATAAATGTTCGGGTGGAATAAAGGTCGGCTTTTTTAACCGGTGAAGCACAATATGATAAAATAATGAAGCAAAAGCGGTTTCTGTTCGGAAACCGCTTCAGACTGTAGACAAAGTAATTTTAAAGCAGCGGAAGGGCTTGGGAAACAAATCCGTTTCCCAAATGGAATCCGCAGTCGGAATTCACTTCCGACGAGGAAAACAGCGAGTTTCAAGGCTTTTAAGCTGATGGAACTCGTCTGTTTATTCCTCTGTCTTAGCAAGTCGAAATCCTGATTTCGACTTAGGTGTCGACTTTGTCGACACCCTCAAAGCGGTTTCCGTTCGGAAACCGCTTGATTTTTTTATCTTATTTTTTACGGGGATAGGGTTTTGATACGTCTGTCAGTTCCAGAAGGTAGTCAATGCTGGTATCAAAGAAAAGAGCAAGCTTTTTCAAGGTGTTTAAGGGAATATTGATTTTGCCCAATTCATAATCGGAATAGGTTGTCTGTGCAACATTCAGAATTTCTGCCATTTTCTTTTGTGAAATGTCTTTATCCTCTCTGAAATCCTTTAATCTTTGCAGCATATCCTCACCTCGTTTCAAGCTATGTCTTTATTAGACCATAACGGAAATACCAGTATTGATTTTTAACGGCATTTCCGTTAATATGTAACTGAGGTGAGTAAAATGGAAAAGCAAAAGCGGTTTCCGTTCGGAAACCGCTTTTTTGTAAAGTTTAGGTACACCCTTTACAAAGGGGGAGACAAGGGCAGAGCCTTCGCAATTATTTATTCTTTAAGTATTCATCAATCGCGGCGGCAGCCTTTTTCCCTGCGCCCATTGCGAGGATAACGGTTGCTGCGCCTGTTACGGCATCGCCGCCGGCATAAACGCCCTCTCTTGTGGTCTGGTTTGTTTCCTCGTTGACAACCAGACAGCCCTTACGATTTGTTTCCAGACCCTTTGTGGTGCTGCGAATCAGGGGGTTCGGGGAGGTGCCGAGAGACATGATAACGGTATCTACATCCAGCACATAATTGGAGCCTTCGATGGGGATGGGGCTTCTTCTGCCACTGGCATCGGGTTCGCCAAGTTCCATTTTCAGGCATTCAATGCCGCAAACCTGACCATTGCCGTCATTAAGAATCTGTACGGGGTTTTCGAGCAGGTGGAATTCAATGCCTTCCTCCTTTGCGTGATGCACCTCTTCCAGACGGGCGGGCATTTCCTTTTCGGAACGGCGGTATACGATATAAACATGCTCCGCACCCATACGCTTTGCGCATCTTGCCGCATCCATGGCAACGTTACCGCCGCCGACAACAGCGACTGCCTTGCTGTTGCGGATGGGGGTATCATATTCGGGCAGATATGCCTTCATCAGATTGATTCTTGTCAGGTATTCATTTGCGGAATAAACGCCGACCAATGCTTCGCCGGGGATACCCATGAAGGAGGGCAGGCCTGCGCCTGTGCCGACAAAGACAGCATCGAAGCCCATATCGTCGATGATTTCATCAATGGAAAGCACCTTGCCGATAACCATATTTGTCATAATCTTTACGCCCAGAGCAGTCAGCTTATCAATTTCCTTCTGCACGATTGCCTTGGGCAGACGGAATTCGGGAATACCGTAAACCAATACGCCGCCTGCCTTATGGAAGGCTTCGAACATGGTTACTTCGTAGCCCTGCTTTGCCAGATCCCCTGCGCAGGCAAGTGCGGAGGGACCGGAGCCGATGACAGCAACCTTTTTGCCGTTGGAGGCAGGCTTTTCGGGCAGCTCATCGCAGTTTTTCATATACCAATCGGCAACGAAGCGTTCCAGACGACCGATGGCAACTGCCTCGCCCTTCATGCCTCTGACGCATTTGGATTCGCACTGGCTTTCCTGTGGACAAACACGACCGCAGACCGCAGGCAGAGCATTGGTAGAGGTGATGACCTTATAAGCCGCCATGAAGTCACCCTTTGCAACCTCTGCGATGAATTCGGGGATGCGTACATTAACGGGACAGCCGCTCACGCAGGGCTTATGCTTACAGTTCAGGCATCTCTGCGCTTCTTCGATTGCCATTTCCTCGGTATAGCCGAGGGAAACCTCTTTAAAGTTTTTATTTCTTACATCAGGTGCCTGTTCGGGCATCTTGATTTTTTCCAGACTCATATTTGCCATGATACCGTTCCTCCTTATTTGATCAGTTCATTTGCCAGCTTATCCATGCGGCAGATGTGGGTTTCTGTCAGCTCCGCTTCTCTTGCCTTATAAATGGAGTTACGGTTCATCAGCTCGTCAAAATCCACCTCATGCCCATCAAAGTCGGGGCCGTCTACGCAGGCAAACTTAATCTTGCCGCCAACGGTGACACGACAGCCACCGCACATGCCTGTGCCGTCAATCATGATGGGGTTCAGAGAAACAATGGTTTTGATGCCGAAGGGCTTTGTGGTCAGGCTGACGAATTTCATCATGGGGATGGGGCCGATGGCAATTACAGCATCATAGCTGTTGCCTGCCTCAATCAGGGCCTTCAGCTTATCGGTAACGAAGCCCTTTTCACCCTGAGAGCCATCATCCGTCATGAGATAATAATTGGTAGCAACGGCGTTCATTTCGTCCTCCAGAATGACGATATCCTTGTTTCTGAAGCCGGCAATGACATCGACCTCTACACCGAGGTTATGCAGTGCCTTTGCCTGCGGATAGGCGATGGCACAGCCAACACCGCCGCCGACAACAGCAACCTTTTTCATGCCGTCATATTCTGTGGCAACGCCCAGAGGGCCGACAAAATCCTGAATGGTATCGCCAATCTCTTTTGCGGCAAGCAGCTTTGTGGAAAGCCCTACCTTCTGGAAGATAATGGTAACGGTGCCTTTTTCTCTGTCATAATCTGCGATGGTAAGCGGAACTCTTTCGCTGAATTCATCCACGCGGAAGATGATGAACTGACCTGCCTGTGCCTTTTTGGCAACAAAGGGTGCTTCAATCTCCAGCAGAGTGACCATGCTGTTGAGCTCTCTTTTATTCACGATACGAAACATGGGTGGTTCCTTCCTTTCTCTACGTTTGGGATGCCGAAAGGCTTTTCTTTCGGCAGTATTTTTGATAATATATAGATTGCATCTATCATAACACAAAAGGTTTGCGGAAAAAAGATAGAAAACTGCCATTTTTCCTTAAAAATAAATACAAAAGTTTATGGGAAACAAACAAACGCGGGACGAATTTTGTCCCTGCAAGAAAAAGGAGGTTTGTTATGGAAAATAAAATGGATACATTAGAGGATCTGGTGCGGATTATCCGTATTCTGCGCGGCGAAAACGGCTGTCCGTGGGACAGGGTGCAGACGCATGCATCCATCCGCATGGATATGCTGGAGGAGGCTTACGAGGCGGCGGATGCGATTGACAAAAAGGATATGAAAAATCTCTGTGAGGAGCTGGGGGATGTGCTGATGCAGGTGGTCTTTCATGCGGAAATCGAGACGGAGCAGGGCGGCTTTACGATGGGGGATGTGATACAGGGCATCTGCGAGAAAATGATTTATCGCCATCCGCATGTATTCGGGAGCGGCAAGGCGGATACGGCGGAGGAGGTGCTCATCAACTGGGAGGAGCTGAAGAAGAAGGAGAAAAGGCAGGAAACTCAGACAGAGGTCATGCAGAGCGTGCCGGAGGCACTGCCTGCGCTTATCCGTGCAAGGAAGGTGCAGAAGAAGGCGGCGGATGTCGGATTTGACTTTCCGGTGACGGCAGATGTCATGCGGAAGGTGTACGAGGAGGTACAGGAATTAGAACAGGCAGTGCGAGAAAATGGGGAGATTGAAGAGGAATTCGGGGATATTTTGTTTGCCTTGGTGAATATCTCCCGTTTTTTGAAAATAAATCCTGAGTTTGCCTTGACAAAAGCCATCAAAAAGTTTATAAATAGATTTGAATATATTGAGAAATCCGCCCTTTTAGAGGGCAAAGCTCTTTCGGAGATGTCTTTGGAGGAGATGGATTTACTCTGGGATGAGGCAAAAATCAAGCTGAATCCAATGCAATGATAAATAACTATTAGGAGGCAAACACAAATGAACAAATCTGATCTGGTTGCGGCAATCGCAGAAAAAGCAGAAATGAGCAAAAAAGACGCAGAAAAAGCACTGAAGGCTTTTGAAGATGTAGTAACAGAAGAACTGACAAACAACGGCAAGGTACAGCTGGTTGGCTTCGGCACATTCGATGTTGCGGAAAGAGCAGCGCGCGAAGGCAGAAACCCTCAGACAGGCGAAGCAATGCCTATTCCTGCATCCAAAGCACCTAGATTCAAAGCAGGCAAGGCTCTGAAGGATGCAATCAATAAATAATTTGTTTTTGAATGATGGCCCTTTCTGTGAAGAAAGGGCTTTTCTTTTTATTATGGAAAGGAGCAGAGGAAATGCGTGTAGATAAATTTCTGAAGGTGTCCCGTATCATCAAAAGGCGCACGATTGCAAACGAAGCGTGTGACGCAGGCAGGGTGATGATTAACGGGAAGGTGGTTAAGGCAGGCGCAGAGGTGAAGATTGGCGATATTATCGAGATTCAGTTCGGGAATAATACCACAAAGATTGAAGTCTTAGACTTAAAGGAATCCACCAAAAAAGAAGATGCTGTTAACATGTACAAGTCCCTTTGATGAGGATGATTTTTCAGCGAAATTTTTAAATTTTACGCCCGACCTCGCAGAACCATGAATATGGTTCTGCGGTATCGGGTCGAGGGGGTGACCCCCTCGTGGGAGTTTGAGGGTGAAACCCTCAAGGGTTTAAGGTTTTAGAAAGAAGGTGAGAAGGCATGAACGAAACACATCAAAACCTCATCCGTATCGGTACGGATATTTTAAGCGCATCGCGTAACGAGCTTTACCTTTCCATGCGCTTTCTTGATTTGGCACTCAGCGGTCTTAGGTACGAAATGAACCTTTCCTCATTGTACGTCGGGACAGACGGCGAAAAGATATTGTTTAACCCGCGCTACCTCGTACAGCGCTATCTGAGCGACCGCGTGCTTGTCAATCGCGCCTATCTGCACATGGTTCTGCATTGCCTGTTCCGCCATCCCTTCCATCTGAACCATCGGGATGAGGAGCTCTGGCACCTCGCCTGCGATATCGCGGTGGAATCTATCGTGGATTCGCTGTCGGTGAAGGCGGTGCGGCTCGTTGTCTCCGATAAACGAAACGAAATGTACGATATGCTCCGCAGAGAATTGAAGGTGCTTTCCGCCGAGGGTATTTATCGCGTGCTGGAAGAAAAAAAGCTTTCCTTGCAGGAATTCGGTAAGCTACAGCTGGAATTCTGGGTAGACGACCATGTTTTCTGGGAGCATCAGAAGGATGACGAGGACGAGAATAACAAGGACGGAGATAACCAGGATAACAGCAACGACCAACAGCAGGAGCAGGAGGAACAGGACGAAAAGCAGCAGCAGCTGGAGGAAAAATGGACAGAAATCGGGGAAAAGACCGAAACTAACCTCGAAACCTTCTCCAAGGATATGGACGCAGAGGCAGGGGAGCTTCTGCAATATCTGAAGGTCGAGAACAGGGAACGCTACGATTATCGGCAGTTTTTGCAGAAATTCGTGACGCTCAAGGAGGATATGCGCGTGGATGATGATGCCTTCGATTTTATCTTCTATACCTATGGCTTGCAGATGTACGGCAATCTGCCGTTGATTGAAGCACTGGAATATAAGGAAGTGAAGAAGGTGGAGGAGCTGGTGATTGCCATTGATACCTCCGAATCCTGCGAGGGGGAAACGGTGAAGCGGTTCTTAGAGGAAACCTACGCGATTCTTTCGAGCAGTGAAAGCTTTTTCCATAAAATGAACGTGCATATCATACAGTGCGATGCGGCGGTGCAGATGGATAAAAGGATCACCTCCAAGGAAGAACTGGCGCAGTTTATGGAGGACTTTGAATTAAGGGGGAGCGGCGGTACGGATTTCCGCCCTGTGTTCCAATACGTTGATAAATTGATTGCCGAAAGGGCGTTTCAGAACCTAAAGGGTCTGATTTATTTCACAGACGGCTACGGCACCTTCCCCAAGCGCAGACCGCCTTATGATGCCGCCTTTGTGTTCTATCATGAGGATTATACGGATGTCGGTGTGCCGCCATGGGCGATGAAGCTGATACTGGGGAAAGAGGATTTGTCCTTGGGACTGCCGTCTCATGGGCGTTAGGAGGATAGCATGAATATTAAAAAAGCGAAGGAAGAAATCAAATATGCCATTCAGGCGTATCTGGCGAAGGACGAGTTTGGGGAATACCGTATTCCGGCGGTCAGACAAAGACCCGTTCTGCTGATGGGCGCGCCCGGTATCGGGAAAACCGCTGTGATGGAGCAGGTAGCGAGGGAGTGCGGCGTGGCGTTGGTGTCTTATAGCATTACCCACCATACCCGCCAGTCTGCCATTGGCCTGCCCTTCATCAGCAAGAAGGAATACGGCGGAAAGGAATACACCGTAACGGAATACACCATGAGCGAAATTATCGCATCGGTTTATGATAAAATGGAGGAAACCGGTTTACAGGAGGGGATTTTGTTTATTGATGAAATCAACTGTGCCTCCGAAACGCTTGCGCCTGCCATGCTCCAATTTTTGCAGTGCAAGACCTTTGGGGCGCATAAGGTGCCGGAGGGGTGGCTGATTGCCGCGGCAGGCAATCCCCCCGAATACAACAAAAGCGTGCGCGAATTTGACGTAGTAACGCTTGACCGTGTGAAGAAAATCGACGTAGAGCCTGATTTTTCCGTCTGGAAGGAATATGCCTATCAGCAGGGCATCCATGGGGCGATTCTGTCCTATCTGGAAATTCGCAAGGATCATTTTTATGCCATGGAGACAACGGTGGATGGCAAGCGGTTTGTGACGGCGAGAGGGTGGGAGGATCTTTCTACCATTCTCAAGGTGTATGAGGATATGGATTTGCCTGTAGAGGAAGGACTGATTTATCAGTACTTGCAGCACCGCAGGATTGCAAAGGATTTTGCGAATTATCTGGATTTATACCGCAAATATCGCACCGATTACCGCGTGGACGATATTTTGCAGGGGAAATATACCAAGCAGGCGGTGACGAAGCTGCAGGATGCACCGTTTGACGAGCGGCTGAGCGTGATGGGACTTTTGCTGAGCAGGCTTTCTGAGGGCTTCCGTGGGGCATACGAGGCGGATTTGACCGTAACGGGACTGCATGGGGCACTGTTGGAGCTGAAGGAGCGGTTCAACAGCCCCTATTGCAAGGAAACGCCTTGGGAGAACCTCTTTACAGGACTGGTGGAGGAAAGAGAAGCTGCTTTTGCGAAGGAGCGGAAGGCAGGACTTCTGGAAAAAACAGCGGAGCATGCCTGCTTGAAGGAATTGGAGCGGCTGCATTTCTTCCTTGCGGAGGGCAAACGGAACGGCTGTCGGGAAAAAGAGGAGGCGTTTGCGCTGGTGAAGGGACTTTTCGCAAAAGAGGCGGAAGGACGGGAAAACGCCATTGCGGATGCGTCTGCGATGCTGGACAATGCCTTTGCATTTTTGGAGGAAGCCTTCGGCGCAGGGCAGGAGATGGTTATCTTTATTACGGAGCTGACCACGAACTTCTATAGCGTGAAATTCATCAGCGAGAATGGTTCGGAGAAATATTATCGGTATAACGCGGAGCTGCTGTTTGATGAAAAGCAAAAGACGATTTTGCAGGATATTGAGAAGGCGAAAACGGAGTTAAATCTTCTGTTTTAAAGAAAAGAAAAAGGCTGTCATCCCTTTTACTGGAATGACAGCCTTTTTGATTGCTTTCGTTTAATATTTGCTCCAATCCAGCTCTGCGGTCAGTGCTGTCCATGTTTCATACTTGGAATCCTTCTGCTCATAGGTGTGGCTGTTGGTTGCCTCCTGCACAGCCAGATAATACCATGCGCCGGGCTGATTATCGGGCCATTTGGTCATGCTGTCCAAAAGGTCGGCCTTTGTTTCGGGCATACGGCAAAGCACACGGTTAATCAGTGTCATTGCCTCTGCTCTTGTAATCGGGGCATCGGGGTGGAAGCTGCCGTCCGTATAGCCGCTTACCCAGCCAAGGGTGGCGGCACGCTCAATTTCCTTTTCCGCCCAATGACCGGAAATATCCGTAAAGCCGCTGTTTTCCTCTGCTCTGCCGCTGTCAAAGCGGGCGCAGATGGCGGCAAATTCCGCACGGGTAATGGGTGCCTGCGGTACAAAGCTGTTTGCTGTGCGGCCCTTGAGAATATTCATGCCTGCCATGGTGGAAACTGCTGTGTTGTACCAGCTGTCCTCTGTTACATCGGCAAAATCGTTGTGCTTGCTGAGGTTTTCGCTGCGCACCTCCTCCTTCAGCAGGCGGAAGAAGATAGCGGCGGTTTCCGCACGGGTGATGTTGCCCTGCGGCCTTACGTTGCCGTCTTTATAGCCTACAACATAAGCAAAATGATTGCTGCCGTTGAGCAAAGCGGGAACCTTTGTCGGCGTGGTTTCGCCGGTATTGTTGTCTTTGTTGTTATCCTTGTCCTTGTTTTCGTCTTTGCTGCTATTGTTGTTGTCATCACTGCTGCTGTGGTGCTTTTTGCCGAAGATATAGGTATAGGTTACATTGCCGCTGATACCGTTTTTTTCGGTATTTGGTGTCACATCCCAATGACCGGGGGTATTTTCATAGCCTGCGGCAGGAATCATAATGGCGGGAACATGGTTTGCATCCAATGTGCCGCTTGCAGAACCATTTGCCTGCGGATGCAGTACAACGGTAACCGTTTTATCCTCTGCGGTATTGCCCGACCAATAGCCGTTTACGATTTTGAAGGTGACGGTGGCATTTTTTGCCCAGTGTGCATAAACGGTTGCCGCACCATCGAAGGTTTGGGTTTTAAAATCAATGGGTTTTTCGGAGGAATTTTCTTTACTGTCATACCATCCAAGGAAGGTGTAGCCTTCCCTTGCGGGGGGACGCAGGGCATCAATATGGTCGCTGTTTGCAGGTACGGGGACGTAGCGTTCGGTAGGTCTGTCCTCCATAAGCTCCCAATCGCCGCCGTTGGCATTAAAGGTAACAATGGGCCACCATTGTGCCACGAAATTCAAGTCAGACTTTATCGTCATATTCTGAATTTCCTCACTGGTGTAGAAGGTGCCTGTGACGGCAGAGGAATCCTCCGAATAGGCTGCAGGCTTGTCCTGTGTATCCTCCTGCTCTTCCTCTGTATCCTCCTGCTCTTCCTCTGTATCGAGGAGAGATGTTTTATAATCATCCCTCCAACCCTCGAAGTAGCAGGTGGCAAGCTCTGTGACGGGTGTGGGAACGGTATCCTGTTCCTTGGTAAGTGTAGAGCCGTAAGGAACGGTATAGCTTATTGAGTAACCATCTGTATTATTATAATCATCTGTATTATTATAATCATCTGTATTAAAATGCCTCTGTGTAGACTTGGAGGAGTCCACATAGAAGGTTACGGTGCAGTCCTCGTGTGTCCATTTGCCGTAAAGCGTGAGGTTTTTTGCGTCATTATCGGCAAAATCGGCAAAATCGGCAAAGTTATGTTTGCCTGTAATCGGTTTAGTGGTTTGATTGGTGGTATCTGCCGTATACCAGCCCTCAAACTGCCATTTTTCATCATTAGAAGAGGGTACGGTTGCAATCGTAAAGGTCGGCTTTGTGCCGGCACTGCTTTCTTTTTGTTTCTGCTGTGCAGGCAGGCTCACATCCTCAGGTACCTCTGTGCCGGTTACCCAACGATAGGTAATCGTATAGGTATCCGCTTCGGGGAAGGTATAGGTATACGCATAGGTGCCGCCCTCGGTGATGGCATCCGTATTGGTATTGGGGGCGTTATTTCCCCAAGTGCCGGGTGCTTTGTAGCCTTTTGCGGGTTTCATATCCAGATTATCTACATGAGGAACCAAATCGGGTGTCAGCGTGCCTTTGCCGTTGCGCAGAGGAACCTCAATGGTCAAGGTTTTCGTATCATTCGTTTGGGTTGTGTTTTTGTACCAATTGCTTGCCGCATTCCAACCGCCGTTTACAACGGTAAAGGTAACCGCTTTTGTGCCGATTTTTGTCCAACGGCCGTAAAGGGTGGTATTCTCTGTTAGGTTTTCGCCGTTTTCGTCATAACGCTCTGTGCAGGCGGAATCCTTATACCAGCCGTCAAATTCATACCCCTCTTGGGATGGTACGGCGGGGGTAAAGGAGGCGGTTCCGCTGTCGCTTAGTGGAAGGGAAACGGTGGAAGGCAACTCTGCGCCTTCGGGGATGACAGAGCCAATCCATTGGAAATTTACATCAATGGAAGGAATCCAACGCCCATACAGGGTGAAATCACTGCCGAAGGCATCATATACGGTATCCTGATAGGCAACGTATATTTTTCCGTCATACGTCCAAGTTTTCTTTCCGTTTCCCTCATGGTCAATGCTGTCATCCCAAAGACGGTACCAACCGTCAAATTTTAATTTCATGGTGTCGCTTGTGGTTTCATTTTGTTCCGGATTTGTGGGGCTGTGCTTCACACCACGCGCGGCGTGCTCGTGGTCGGGCGGATTGAAATCCGGTGTCCAACGCCCTGCCCATTTATAGTCCACACAGACGGGATCGGTAATGGTAATGACTGCTTTTACGCCGTAGGCAGTCCCTTCTGTGCCTACAGGGGGAATCGGCTGAAGGCTGAGTGCCGTTTGAATACTGTCGCCACTGCCGATATCGGAAAGACTCCGCTCGATGCGCAGAAAGGGGGTTGCGGCAAATTGCGGATTGTTGTTTGCATCATACCCCGTAAAGCGGTAATAATCCACAGAGGCAGTTTCGTTGATGGCACTGCTTGTAAGAATATGGTGTTTCTCTTTCAATTCCTTCCAAGTATGCGAGATATGCGAGGTAGGCTCTGTGGATTTTTCTTGGAAGTTCCCCACATTGATATTCAGGCTTTTCGCATTCGGATTGACATTTGCGTCAATCTGAATCAGCAGTTCATTGAGCGCCTCATTAATATCATGCACTTGGCTCAAGCCCTTGAAATAGGGTGTGCCATCCAGTGTGGTGGAATTGCCGCAGATTCCGGCCATGGTTTCATTGAATTGTGTACGCTGTTTCTCTGCAGTCATAGAGGAATCCTCCAAGTTCAGCGCACGGAAGTCACCAAAGCCGAAGATGGTAGCGTTATATTTATTTTTCAATTCCGTTGCCGCTGCCTGTGCCGCTTCGGGGCGGAGACTCTGAACGCCTATGCCGTTCTGATAGGGCAGAGAGCTGGCGGCAACAAAGATGATAAGGTTGCGGTCCTCGTCTTTGTGGTTTTTTGCAATTTCTGCCAACTGCTTTGTGATTTGCAGACCTGCATCCATACGGGAGGCACCTGCGTGCCAAGATACCATTTTATCAACATCAATGACAGCCTTTGCCGCGTCAATGCTCATAAAAACATCATCATAGTTTTCATTGGCAAGATAGCCATCCGGCATCTGCGGTAGGGTTGTTTCGTCGTTATTTGGGATTCTGCTCCATTCTGTCCAACCGCTTTGGGAATGGAATACAGGTGATTTATCTGTGTTACAGGTATAATAGCCTGTGTTCAAGCTGGGGTTTTGGGTTGGAGGTAGCATTGCGCCGGGGTGCTGACTTTCGATGTATGGATCGGATGAGCCGCTGTTATTGATACGCCCAAAGCCTGCGATTGCCACCCGATGTTCGCCGCCTGTGGTGGGGGCAGGAAGATTTTGCAGCAGATTTTCCATGGAATTGAGAATATCCGCTCGCTCCTGCCCATACTGCGTTGTATCATTTTGCGTATTCATAAAGGCGGATTGCTCTATCAAGAAGATGATATCGCAGGGCTTAACGGTGCGGGATTGGTTATCCTTATCCGTCAGATAGGCTTCGATTTGCGCTGTAATCTGCCCCGTTTCCGCTCCGCCGCTGTCCAAAGCGTGTTTCACTGTGGCGGTGATGTACGGCGTTGTGGTACTTTCCCCTTCTGCCAATGCGGAAGCAGGCAAAAGGGCGAGTATCATGGAAAACACCAAAAGATAAGAGAGTATGCGTGTTTTCATGAGATTCCTTCCTTTCTGCTATGAATGATTTTCGATAAAATTTGCTGTTTTTTGACAATTTTTATTTTACTGTAAGGGAAATACCCAGTCAAGCGGTTGCAAATAATTTCGAGTGATTTTGTATGGATCGAACAATCGCTATCAGGGTATTCATCTGTCTAAATAAGTCGAAAGCCTGCTTTCGACTTTACTCAAAATGCTCCGGATGAAGCCCCGACCAGCCTGTCTGGGGCATGGTCAGCAGACGATAGATATCCTCCTGCTCTATTTCGAAATCGAAGATATCGAGGTTTGCCTTCATGCGCTCCGGTGCGGAGGATTTCGGCAGGGGCAGGACGTTATTTTGCAGGCAGAAGCGCAGACAGATTTGCGCCGGACTTTTGCCGTATTTCTTCGCAAGCTCCAGAACCAAAGGGTCCTCCAGAAGCCGCCCTCTGCCAAGGGGACTCCATGCCTCCGCCTGTATGCCGCGGCTCTGGCAGAACTGTAATGTTTCATACTGCGGATAGCCGGGGTGGAATTCAAACTGATCAATCATGGGGGCGGTATTGGCGTTTTTCAGAACGTGCAGGAGGTGCTGCGGCAGAAAATTGCAGACACCGATGGCACGCACGGCCCCTTCATCATAGAGCCGCTCCAAAGCACGCCAGCTTTCCGTTACCAGCGGCTTCCAATCTGCGCCGGGGAAGGGCAGGGGCCAATGAATGAGGAACAAATCCAGATACTGCACCTGCAAATCCTTGAGGGAGGCTTCAAAGCTTGCCATGGTCTTATCATAGCCCAAGTCCGTTTTCCAGACCTTAGAGGTCAGGAACAGCTCTCTGCGAGGGATGCCGCACTGCCGCAGGGCGTTGCCGACCATTTTTTCGTTTTCGTATCTTCTGGCGGTGTCGATATGGCGGTAGCCGGATGCCAAGGCATCCAGAATGATTTTTTCCTCCTTTACAAGCCAGGTGCCAAAACCCAGAAAGGGCAGCTCCGTCCCGTTTTCCAGAACAAATCCTTTTTCACTAATCATGGCTGTTTCCTCCTTATAATTCTTCCAACAGCGCAAGTGCAAGTGCTGTCAGCGTTTCTTTTGTGTTTTTTTCGGGCGCACGCAGAACGATATCCAGCAGCTCCGCAAGGATAGTGCCTAGGATTTTGCCGTGCGGCGCACCGAGTGCCATCAAGTCCTGTCCCGTTAGGGCAAGCGTTTTCAGAGAAAGACAATCCCCTGCCGCAAGGATTTTTTCCAAGGTGGCTTTTGTCTCGGCGTGGGGAGAAGTGGGACGCAGGATGCTTTGCAGAAGCAGAAGCTGCTCTGTTGCCTCCTGCCCGATGGTGCTGAGCTTTTTGCGGAGCGGATAGGGCTCTGTCGGCAAATCCGCGGACAGCTCCTCCAGAAGCAGGGAAATCCGCTTGAGGGAGTGGTTATCGAGCCGCATACCTTTTAAAAAGCCCTTCATCTCGCCGATGGGGTAATGCTGCAAAACAATGCACCACCGCAGAATATTATCCTTCGGGCAAAGGGAAATTTCCTCCAAAAGGGTCTGGCTGTTTGCGATAAGGCTTGCGGAAAGGGTCGCATCTATCTGTGCGAGCAGACCGCTTTCCCAGAGCAGGGGCATTTTATTCGCAAAGGGCGCAAGCCAGAGCTTTTGCAGCTCCTCACGAATTCGCTCCGCACTGATTTTCTGAATCAGCGCCGTATTGGCGCAGAGCGCCGCCCATGTTTCGGGGTCAATCGCAAAGCCAAGCTGCGCGGAAAAGCGCACACAGCGCAGCATCCGCAGGGCATCCTCCTGAAAGCGCCTTGCCGGCTCACCTACGCCGCGAATGATGCCTGCGGCAATATCCTCCTGCCCATGGAAGGGGTCGCGAAAGCCCTCCTTGGGGTGATAGGCAATGGCGTTCATGGTAAAATCGCGGCGGAGCAAATCCTCATTCAGCTTTTTGGTGAAGGAGACCTCGTCCGGATGGCGGCAGTCGGCATATTCGCCATCGATGCGATAGGTTGTGACCTCATAATTTTCATGATGCAGGACGACGGTAATGGTGCCATGCTTGATGCCCGTATCAAAGGTATGGTCGAAGATGGTCTTGGTTTCCTCGGGCAGGGCGGAGGTGGTGATATCCCAATCCTGCGGCATGCGCCCCAGAATGGAATCGCGGACACAGCCCCCGACGATATACGCTTCGTGACCGCCCTCATTCAGTTTATTCAGAATCCAGACCGCGTCCTGCGGAATGGCAATATTCAGCTTCTGCAAGGCTTCTCCTCCTTTTCGGAATTTTTTATAAATGAATTATATCATAAAATTACTATATGGACAAAAAAAGAACATCTGCGGAGAACAGATGCTCTTTTTTTCTATAGGGGAAATAATACAATGGATTTCGGGAATTATTTCTTATCGTAAGGCTTTACCGTAACCTCTTTTTTATCGAAGTCGATGAAAATCTGATACGCGTAGTTATCCTCGCTGGTATCCCAGACTTCAACGAATTTCGGGGTTACCTCAATGATGATTTCGGAATCCTCGTGGCTGTATTTATTGTAGCTGCCCCAGAGGTGCTTTTTATAAAGGCCTTCAAACACTCTGCCGGGCTCATCTACAACCAGACCGCAGTTTTTCGCAGTCCCTTCCACCTGAATGCCGCCATAGCAGAGGGCAACATTGGGGTTTTCGTAAAGCTGCTTTGTTTTGCGGAAGTCCTTGTCTGTTTTGAAATAGATTTTGTCATTGTAGAACAGGCAGCTGACGTTGCGCACCATAACGTAATCGTTTACGCTGCTGGCAAGCGCCATAATCTTCCAATCGCCCAGCTGTTCAAAGAAAAGGGCTTTTGCCTGTTCAAAGGTAAGGTTTTTGTCTAAGCTGAATTTCATTTCGGTTTCTCTTTTACTTCTCCGTGCTTTTTATACTCAGATTTTTGTTTCGTCCGCTTTCTTTATGGTGCTTGCCTTTTTATTTTTTGCAGAGGCATTGCCGTGGATGATGGGGCTTAAGTGCTTATACAGCAGCATTGCGCCAACGGAGTTGATGCCGCATTTAATCAGGTTGAAGGGCAGAATCCCAAGGATTGCCAGTGTGAATACATTGGAAATCAGAGGGTTGACCTCGGTACACATGGCTACGAAATAGCTCATATCCTGTCCCATCAGTGCCATATAGAAGGGAATGATGATATACAGGTTGGTAAAGATGGCAACGATGCCTGTGAAGACAGAGCTGATTGCCATACCGATGATTGCGGTTCTTTTAGATTTTTTCTGGTGATACATGATAACGGGAGGCAGCACATACGCACAGCTGAGCAGGAAATTTTGCAACTCGCCCGTAAATGCGGAGGAGGTGCCCTCGGTTGCCAGCTTCAGCAGGATTTTCACCAGAATGATGCAGACTGCCTGCAAAGGCCCCATGGCAAAGCCGCCGATGATTTCTACCAGACCTGCCAGATCAAAATTCATGAAGGGGGGCAGGAAGGGAAGCGGGAAATCAATATGCAGCAGGATGCAGCAGATGGCACCCATCATGGCAATCATGGTTAAATCTCTGGTTTTGAATTTCGTTTTCATGTTTCATTCCTCCAATTTTTCTGATTGGATTCTTCTTAAAGACTTGCGATTGACACTGCATTTTCGCAATAAAAAAGCCCTCGGAACACATTCCAAGGGGCATTGCATGCGCAAACAAATTTTCATGCGAGAAACGCATGAACAGCATCAAAGTTTCTTCTCTCATCCGGACTGTTACCGTCGGTCATGGAATTGCACCATATCAGCCTTTTGTATCTTTCGGCACTTCGCGCTTTAAGATACTGGAGGGTCGCGGACTTTTACCGCCGGTAGGGAATTGCACCCTGCCCCGAAGAATCACGTTATATTTTTCACATTCCAACCATAACACAAAAGGCTGTTGTGTGCAAGAGGGAAATGTAAAATTTGTGAAAAAATTATTTTTTAAAAAATTTGAAAAATGTTGTTGACAGGAGAACAAGTTCGTGATAATATATCTCTTGCAGTTAGGAATTGCAAAACAAAGCAAACAAACATTATGCGCCTTTAGCTCAGTTGGTAGAGCAACTGACTCTTAATCAGTGGGTCTAGGGTTCGAGTCCCTAAAGGCGCAGCTTGAAAAAAGCGGGATGGATTAACTCAGGGTTGGTTCATTCCGTTTTTATATTTTATGATTTTAAAGGATAACAGCCATTCTCGGTACGGTCGGGAATGGTTCTTTTTTTTGCCCTTGCCCCATAGAATGTTTCAGAGACGATGTTCGGTCGCAGTGAAACAGGGGGAGTGAAGTATGGAGGAGATCTATGAAAAAATCATGCGAGAGGGCTACGGCTTGCAGCTGCGCCATGGCACAAGAACGCGGACAGGTCTGGTCTGCCGGACAGACAGGGGACTTTGTGAGCTGAAAAAGCCGCGCGGCAGTACGGACAGCCTGCGGCTTGCGTTTGATGTGAAAAAGCGGCTTCGGGAAAACGGCTTTGCGAACATCAGCCGCTGCTACCCGACACTGGAGGGAGAGCCGTTTTATCGGCAGGACGGGACGCTTTATATTCTGGAGGACGTGCTGCCGCAGGGGACACTGGCGGAGGACTGTGCGGAGACCTTTTTGCAGGGGGCAGAGACCTTAGGCGAGATGCACGCGGCGGCAAAGGGGCTTGCAAGCGAGGCGGCACACTGGGAGAAAAACCGCCTGCCACAGCTATACGCCAAACGGCGGAGCGAGCTGGCGAAGGTGCGCCGCAGGAACGACAAACGGGGCAGCTATGACGCGATTGATTTATTGCTGTTACAATATTATGAGCCATACATGGAACGGGCGGCAGAGGCGGAGGAGCTGCTGTGCAGGGGCGGCTATGCGGAGGCGGTAGCACGGACGGCGCAGGAGGGCGGCTTCTGCCATAATGCCTACAAGGGGGAGGCACTGCGGCAGGAGACGGATGGCAGGATTTTTGTGGGGAATTTCGATAAATGCAGCGCAGAATTGCCATTGGCAGACCTTGCGGCATATATCCGCCGCTATTTCAAGAAAACGGAGGGGACGGCGGCAGGGATTTCTGCTATGCTGGAGCGTTACGGCAGGCATTGCCCCCTTTCCGAGAGAGATATGATTTTATTGCAGGGGATGCTGCTGTATCCGGAGAAATTTCTGCGGCTCATCAATGAATATTATAATCGGCGCAGAACGTGTGTCTCGCCTGCGATGCGCGAGCGGCTTGCGGCGGCGGCGAAGGAGGAGCTGAACGGGGTTCGTTTAAAAAGTATCATTGCGGGCGGCTGCTAGGAGAACACGCTAAGTCGAAATCAGGATTTCGACTTGTCAGGACAGAAGAATAAACCGATGAGTTCCGGCGGCAAAGCCTTGAAACTCCCGGTTTTCCTCAAGTGGGCAAAGCCCCCTTTGCGGATTTTACTCGGGAAACTCTTTGTTTCCCGAACCCTTCCGCTATGATTAGGAGTACTTTCGCGATGGGCGAAGTACTTTTTTTGTTGCAACTTCTCTGACTAGGGATTAAAATAGAGGATGAAGAACTCTGCAAAATTTTCCCCGAAGGAGGAGAAAAGGATGAAGAAATATCATTTTCAGGAAAACGAGAAGGACTTTGGTTCTACCGTTCGTTTGGATGCGATAAATGATAAGGTGAAGGAAATCAAGAAAAAAGAGGAAACAGACGAGCTGGGGGACGCAAACGAATTTCTGAATGTGTTTGAATCGGAAAAATTCGACGACCCTGCGGAAACAGATGAAAATACAGAGGATGCCCTTGTGGATACCCTGGAGGATGCGGATGCTTTGGAGGAGGCTCTGGGCGAAACAAGAAGGGACGGTGTTTTCCCTGCGCCTGCCGAGGAAGAAGGCGAGGAGGACGATTGGGAGGACGATGACGAGGAATACGAAGGAGAGGGACGCGGCATTTTTGCCTTGGGCGAATCCTTCGGACTGAATAAAAAAACGGTTGCACTGGTGATTGTTCTGGCGGTGCTTGCATGCGGAATCGGATTTTCTCTGGTGCGGTGCAGCTTTCACCCGAGCAAGACAATCCCCCTTGTGGAGGAGGAGGCAGGGACACCCCTGCTGATTCAGACAGACCGCGGAGACGGCGAATATCTGGCGTATGATATTGCGGAAGCGGAGCGAAAAACCGTATTCCTGACGGAGAAAACAAAAATGACGGACGCAAGCGGACGCAAGATTTCCAAGGCAAGCCTTGCGGAGGGCGACCTTCTGGCGGCGGAGCTGGATGAGGACGGCAAAACGCTCATCAGCGTGGATTACAGCAGTAATGCCATCCGCACAGAGGAAGCAACGGGGCTGACCGTCAACCGCAAGAAGCGGACGCTGACGAATAAAGCAGAAAATCTTTCTTATTCCTATGAAAAGGAAAGCGTATTTTTCTATGACGGAGAGGAAATTGATGCGGCGGACTTAGCACCCTGCGACGAGCTTCTGCTGAAACTGGTGGGGGATACGGTCTGGTCGGTTGAGGTGCAGGCATACCATGGGTATATCGTGGTGGAAAACACGGATGCAGTGAAAAACGGCAAAATCCAGCTGGATGAGGCGGAGGCCGTTCCGCTTACAGAGGGGATGCAGCTTGCTGCGGCAGAGGGACACCACACCGTAACGGTGACCGGCTCGAATATTGAGACCAGAAAGGATGCCGTTGTGGTGGAGGCAGGCGAGGAAACGGTCTATGACCTTTCCAAGGCGCAGGAAAAAATGGGCGTTATCATCATCAATGCCAATGTGAAGGACTATAAGCTTTACATCAACGGTGCGGTGGCGGAAAGCCCTGCGGTGCTGCCGATGGGAGAGTATGATTTGGTTATCCTGAAAAACGGCTATACGGAATGGAGTCAGTATGTGACGCTGGATAAGGACACGCTGAATGTGACAGCGGAGCTGCAAAAGGATGTGCAATATGGCACACTGACCGTTACGGCGGATGTGGACGGCGCATGGGTGTATATCAACGGCGAGGAATACGGCGTAGCACCGATGCAGGTAAATCTGCCCTATGGCTCTTATAACGTGATGCTGGAAAAGAGCGGCTATCAGAGCTATAAGCAGAGCATACAGATTTCGTCCCAAACGGCGGCAATCCATGCAACGATGGAATAAAGACGAAACGGCTTCAGATAAAATTCGAGGAGGAAAGAAGAATGGAAGACTATCGTGTAAGATATCAGCAATGGCTGGAAGATCCTTTTATTGACGAGGCAACAAAAGCAGAGCTGAGAGGCATTACGGACGAAAACGAAATCAAGGAGCGGTTCTTTAAGGAGCTGGAATTCGGGACAGGCGGTCTGCGCGGCATTATCGGCAACGGCAGCAACAGACTGAACCGCTATACCGTTGGGAAGGCTTCGCAGGGACTGGCAAATTATATCAAAAAGGAAGGCACACAGAAGCAGGGCGTAGCGATTGCATACGATTCCCGTTTCATGTCTCCCGAATTTGCGGAGGTGGCAGGGCTGATTTTTGCGGCAAACGGGATTCCTGCGTATGTATATCCCTCTTTGCGCCCCGTTCCCATGCTTTCCTTTGCGGTGAGAGAGCTTGGCTGTACGGCAGGGGTTGTGCTGACGGCAAGCCATAACCCTCCTGAATACAACGGCTATAAGGTATACTGGGCAGACGGCGCACAGGTGGTTGCACCCAGAGACAAGGGGATTATCACAGAGGTGAACGCCGTAGAAAACTTCGGACAGATTCAGCGGATGGAAAAGGCGGAGGCTGTGGAGAAAAAGCTGTATAACCTCATTGGCGAGGAAGTGGACGAAGCGTTTGACAGAAACGTGCAGGCACAGCTGATGAACCCCGAAATGATTGCAAGAATGGGAGATAAGCTGAATATCGTTTATACGCCCCTGCATGGCTCCGGCAATCTGCCGGTGCGCCGCAATCTGGCAAAGGCAGGCTTCAAAAACGTATTTATCGTAAAGGAGCAGGAGTTGCCGGATTCTTCTTTTTCTACTGTGGATTACCCCAATCCGGAGGACACGAAGGTGTTCACATTGGCGCGGAAGCTGGCGGCTGAGGTGAACGCAGATGTGCTGATTGGGACAGACCCCGACTGTGACCGTATGGGTGCGATGGTGAAGGATTCCGAGGGCAATTTTGTTGCGCTGACAGGCAACATGGTTGGCGCACTGGCAACGGATTACATTCTTTCTCAGAGAAAGGAGCAGGGCAGACTGCCCGCAAACGGCGTGGTGGTGAAAACCATCGTAAGCACAGAAATGATTACACCCATTTGCAGGGCATACGGCGTGGGGAAAATTGATGTGCTGACAGGGTTTAAATACATCGGGGAGCAGATTAAGGGCTTTGAGGAAACAGGCTCTCATACCTATCTGTTCGGCTTTGAGGAAAGCTACGGCTGCCTGGCAGGGACTTATGCAAGGGATAAGGATGGCGTTTATGCGGCAGTTCTGGTCTGCGAAATGGCGGCTTACTATAAGGAAAAGGGCATGACGCTGTATGAAGCGTTGCTGAAGCTGTATGAAGCATACGGCTATTACCGCGATGGCGTGAAATCCATGACGATGAAGGGTCTGGAGGGGATGGCAAGAATTCAGCGCATCATGAAAACCTTCCGCGAAAATACGCCGCAGGAGCTGGGCGGCTACAAGGTTGTCATGGCAAAGGATTATCAGACACAGGTGTTCCGGAACCTGGAAACAGGGGAGGAAAGCGGCAGCCCTCTGCCTGTTTCGGATGTACTGCATTATACACTGGAGGATGGAACATGGGTATGTATCCGCCCTTCCGGTACAGAGCCGAAGCTGAAATTCTACATCGGCGTGAAGGCGGATGGCCTGCAGGCGGCACAGGATAAGGTGGACGCTTTGGATGCGGATATTGAAGCAAAGGTTGCTGAGATTGCATAAGGCAAACAAGGGCACGATTTTATAAAACAGCATATTGTTTATGGGAGCGGCATGCATAAGCATGCCGCTTTTCTGATGTGTGGATTTCGGATACAGAAAAAGGCTTTGACCTTTTATAGTCAAAGCCTTATTTTGTGATTGCAATGCCGTAGTTATTTTTCGGGGACATCGGGCAATCCCTTGAAGCCGATTTCCAAATCTGCATCGGTAGGGATATAATCCGACATTTCGCCGTTATTAAACTTTTCGTATGCCACCATATCGAAGTAGCCTGTGCCGGTCAGACCGAATACAATGGTCTTTTCCTCGCCGGTTTCCTTGCATTTCAGTGCTTCATCAATCGCTACGCGAATGGCGTGAGAGCTTTCGGGTGCGGGCAGAATGCCTTCGATTCTTGCAAACTGCTCTGCCGCATCGAATACGGCTGTCTGCTCTATGGAGCGCGCCTCCATCAGCCCATCATGATACAGCTGAGAAACAACGGGGCTCATGCCATGATACCGCAGACCGCCTGCGTGGTTGGGGGAAGGGATAAAGCCGCTGCCCAGCGTATACATCTTTGCCAGAGGGGTTACCATGCCTGTATCGCAGAAGTCATACGCAAATTTCCCTCTTGTCAGGCTCGGACAGGATGCAGGCTCAACTGCGATAATCTGATAATCCTTTTCGCCGCGCAGCTTTTCGCCCATGAAGGGAGAAATCAGACCGCCCAGATTGGAGCCGCCGCCTGCACAGCCGATGATGATATCGGGCTCGATGCCGTATTTATCGAGCGCTGCCTTTGTTTCCATACCGATGATGGACTGGTGCAGCAGAACCTGATTCAGCACACTGCCCAGAACATAACGATAGCCCTCCTTGCCGACTGCCGTTTCTACGGCTTCGGAAATGGCACAGCCAAGGCTGCCCGTTGTGCCGGGATGCTCCGCCAGAATCTTCTTCCCGATTTCCGTTGTAGTGGAGGGGGAAGGGGTTACGGTTGCGCCATAGGTGCGCATGACCTCGCGGCGGAAGGGCTTTTGCTCATAGGAAACCTTAACCATGTATACGTTGCAGTCCAGACCCAGATATGCACACGCCATGGAAAGCGCTGTGCCCCACTGCCCTGCGCCGGTTTCTGTTGTCACGCCCTTCAGGCCCTGCTTCTTTGCATAATACGCCTGCGCGATGGCAGAATTCAGCTTATGGCTGCCACTGGTGTTATTGCCCTCGAACTTATAATAAATCTTTGCGGGTGTCTGCAATTTTTCTTCCAGACAAT
>OLQA01001232.1_pt1 | contig 23061 bp, 20 predicted proteins | sample 1673151 | NCBI WGS metagenome assembly OLQA01 (sample SAMEA3136760, study PRJEB25190) | human gut metagenome | biome: human gut; feature: human-associated habitat; material: faeces | place: Austria | collected 2013 | reverse complement strand
GCGGACGTCAGAGAGAAGGCGGTTGGTGCGAGCCTTTCGGATGCCGGAGATGAAGGTCGCCCCGGAGCAGCCGGCCTGAACGGAGTAGGGCGGCCGGGTTCTCCCGTTACAGAGACAAGAGTGTCACGCGCCTGCGTGGAATTCAGGTGGTACCGCGGTTTCGATCGCCCTGAAACAGTTCGTTTCGGGGCGATTTTTTTGCGCCCCGGCAATCTTAAAGGAGGAGAGCCATGAAAGAGCTTCCGAAGGTCTACGACCCCAAACAGGTCGAAAGCAAGATTTATGACATGTGGATGCGCGGCGGCTATTTTGCCGGCAAAGCCGATCCGGATAAAAAGCCGTTTTCCATCGTCATGCCGCCCCCGAACGTCACCGGCCAGCTGCACATGGGCCACGCGCTCGATGCGACGCTGCAGGACATCCTCACGCGCTATAAGCGCATGCAGGGCTATGCCGCCCTGTGGGTGCCCGGCACGGATCACGCCGGCATCGCCACGCAGATCAAGGTCGAGGAGATGCTGCGCAAGGAAGAGGGCCTGACCCGCTACGATCTCGGCCGCGAGGAATTCCTCAAGCGCGTCTGGGCGTGGAAAAAGCAGTACGGCAACCGCATCGTCGAGCAGCAGAAGTCGCTCGGCGTGTCCTGCGACTGGGACCGCAGCCGCTTCACCATGGACGAGGGCTGCTCCAAGGCCGTGCGCGAGACGTTCTGCGAGCTGTATGAAAAGGGCCTGATCTACAAAGGCAACCGCATCATCAACTGGTGTCCGCACTGCCGCACGGCCCTGTCCGACGCTGAGGTCGAATATAAGGATATGCCCGGCGCGTTCTGGTATATCCGCTACCCACTCAAGGACAGTGATGATTACCTCACCATCGCCACCACCCGGCCGGAGACCATGCTTGGCGACACCGGCATCGCGGTCAACCCGGCGGACGAGCGCTACCAGCACCTCGTCGGCAAGACGGCGATCCTGCCGCTCGTGGGCCGTGAGCTGCCCATCGTGGCCGACGATTACGTCGAGCTCGATTTCGGCACCGGCTGCGTCAAGATGACGCCCTGCCACGACCCGAACGACTACGAGGTCGGCCTGCGCCATAATCTCGAGCAGATCCTCATCTTCGACGAGGATGCCCGCGTCATCAACGGCGGCAAGTACAACGGCCTCGACCGTTACGAGGCGCGCAAGGCCATTCTGGCCGATCTCGAGGAGCAGGGCTACCTCATCAAGACCGAGCCTTATAATCATAATGTCGGCACGTGCTACCGCTGCGGTACGACGGTCGAGCCGATGACGAGCCCGCAGTGGTTCGTCAAGATGAAGCCGCTGGCCGAGCCCGCCATCGAGGCCGTGCGCGACGGGCGCATCAAGTTCGTGCCCGAGCGCTTCAGCAAGACCTATTATAACTGGATGGAGAATGTCCACGACTGGTGCATCTCCCGCCAGCTCTGGTGGGGCCACCAGATCCCGGCGTGGTACTGCGACGACTGCGGCCATGTCACCGTCTCGCGCACCGACGCCTGCGAGTGCGAGGCCTGCCACAGCAAGAACATCCACCGCGACCCCGACGTGCTCGATACCTGGTTCAGCTCCGCACTCTGGCCGTTTTCCACGCTCGGCTGGCCGGATAAGGATTCCGAGGATCTGAAGTTCTGGTATCCGACGAGCGTCATGGTCACGGGCTACGACATCATTTTCTTCTGGGTCGCGCGCATGATCTTCTCCGGGCTGGAGCAGATGAAGGACATCCCGTTCCCGACGGTGTTCATCCACGGTCTGGTGCGCGACGATAAGGGACGCAAGATGTCCAAGTCACTCGGCAACGGCATCGACCCGCTCGAGATGGCCGACACCTACGGCGCCGACGCGCTGCGCTTCAACCTCATCACCGGCAACTCTCCCGGCAACGACACGCGCTTCTACGTTGAGAAGTGCGAGGCCATGCGCAACTTCGCCAACAAGATCTGGAACGCGAGCCGCTTCGTGATGATGAACCTCACCATCGACCATGTCGAGCTGCCCGAGCAGCTGGAGCTGGAGGACAAGTGGGTGCTGAGCAAGCTCAACACGCTCGTGAAGGAAGTCACCGACAATATGGACGCCTTTGAGATCGGCGTCGCGTCCGCAAAGGTCTACGACTTCATCTGGGACACCTACTGCGACTGGTTCATCGAGCTGTGCAAGGCTCGCCTGACCGGCGACGACGAGCGCTCGAAGGTCAACGCGCAGAACGTGCTGTGCTATGTGCTGATTGAAACGCTCAAGCTGCTGCATCCGTTCATGCCGTTCATCACCGAGGAAATTTATCAGGCGCTGCCGCATACGGCAGAGGATAAAGGCGAGTTCATCATGCTCCAGAAGTGGCCGGAGTACCGCGCCGAGCTCAGCTTCCCGCAGGAGGAAGAGGCGATGGGACTCATCATCGACGCCATCACCGCCATCCGCGCCCGCCGCAACGAGATGAACGTCGCGCCCTCGAAGAAGGTGCATTACACCATCGCCACCGCGCACGCGGACACCTTTGCGCGCGGCATTCCGTTCTTCAAGCGCCTCGCCTCCGCGAGCGATGTGACCGTTGCCGACGCGAATATCCCCACGCCGGACGGTTCGATCGAGGTCGTGACCCATGCCGCACGCGTGCTGATGCCGCTCGCTGAGCTGGTGGACTTCGAGAAGGAGCTGGTCCGCATCGCCAAGGAAAAGGCGAACGCGGAAAAGCAGCTCGCCGGCATTGAGAACAAGCTCTCGAATCAGGGCTTTATCGCCAAGGCACCCGAGGCCGTCGTCAACGGCGCTCGCGAGGACGCGGCCAAGCTCCGCGCTCTCATCGAGAAGCTCGACGCCTCCGCCGCCGCGATGAAGAAGTAAAAGGTCATGAAAAGCACCGATGCAGGAGGTCCTGCGTCGGTGCTTTTTCCATACAGATGGAAACTATTTCTTTTTCAGCTCTCGGATACACATGACAACGATATAGATCAGATAACCCAGGAAAATAACGACTGCGGGAAGGATCATAACGGCAAAAAAGAAGGCTGCGACGGATTGCATGAGCGCCTGATAGACGAGCTCTCCCATAAAAGTTCCTCCTCTCAAATTCCGGATTGTCTATGATATTTTTATGGTAGCAGAGAGATGTGAGAAAGTCAACGGCAAAGTGAGGGCTTTTCAAGTCCCCGTTCTTTTGTTATACTTACCTTATTATCAAAGGAGGGTGACACCTATGCAGAAGATCGAATTCGGCTCCACCGGCCTTGTGATCGAAAAGAACGGCTTCGGCTGCCTGCCCATTCAGCGCATCAGCGAGACGGAGGCGGTGAAGCTGCTGCACAAGGCCTGCGACGGCGGCATCAATTTCTTCGACACCGCCCGCGCGTATTCCGACAGCGAGCAGAAGGTCGGCGCGGCCTTTTCCGGGATGCGCGACCGGATCGTGCTGGCGACCAAGACCGGCGCGCAGACCGCCGAGGGCTTCTGGCGCGACCTTGAGACCAGCCTGCGCACACTCAAGACCGACTACATCGACATTTACCAGTTCCACAATCCGGCCTTCTGTCCGAAGCCGGGCGGCGAGGACGGTCTGTACGACGCGGCGCTCGAGGCAAAAAAGCAGGGGAAGATCCGCCATATTTCCATCACGAACCATCGCCTTGCGGTGGCGCAGGAGGCCATCGACTCCGGGTTATACGCCTCGCTGCAATTCCCGTTCAGCTACCTTGCCGGGGAACAGGAGCTCGCATTGGTCGAGGGCTGCCGTACGCACGGTATGGGCTTTATCGCGATGAAGGGCATGGCCGGCGGTCTGCTCCGCGACGGCTTGACCGCGGCGGCCTGGATGGCGGTGCAGGAAAATGTGGTGCCCATCTGGGGTGTGCAGCGGGAGAGCGAGCTGGATCAGTTTTTGCAGTGCATCCGCGAGGGTGCGGAGCTGACGGACGAGCGCCGCGCGACGATCGAGCGCGACCGCCGGGAGCTTTGCGGCGAGTTCTGCCGCGGCTGCGGCTACTGTATGCCGTGCCCCGCGGGCATTGAGATCAACCAGTGCGCGCGTATGTCGCTGATGCTGCGCCGCGCGCCGGCGCAGGCGTGGCTCACCGAGGAATGGCAGGCCAAAATGCACCAAATCGAGCAGTGCAGGCACTGCGGACATTGCATAGCAAAGTGCCCCTACGGCCTCAACACCCCGGAGCTGCTGCAGGCAAACTACAAGGATTACTGGGAGGTTCTGGCACAGAGCCGGAAGTAAAACCACCGTACCGTCAGAACAAGGAGCATATCGGGAAAGCGCAGGGAGTCTCCCTGCGCTTTCTCAATGCTTTTTTGCCTTTGCGCTCAGCGACCTGACCCGGATGGCGAGAACCGCCACACCGCGCGCCTGCTCTTCCGTAAAGGTATCCTCACGGCCTGCCATGTGGCGCATGAGCGCGGAGAGCGCATCGAGCTTTTCCGCCCCCTCAATGAGCTCTGCCGTGCCGCTGCCGATGACGGAGGCATAGTAGTAGCCGTAGCCGCAGGCGTGGTCGGCGGACTGCAGCTCGCCGCGGCAGTCCATTTCAAAGGATACGCGCGGGTCGCGGCGCAGCAGCTCGAGCTTGCGGCCTTCCCTGGCGCTGTGGCAGTAGAAGGTAAAAACGCCGTCCGCGAAGCGGTAGCCGAAATTGAGCGGGATGATGTAGGGGAGTCCCTGTTCATCAAGCATGGCAAGGCGAATAACTTTACATTCATTGACAATGGAGAGGATCTCCCGGCTGTCGGTGATCTCGCGGTCGTGTCTGCGCATGGCACTGCCTCCTTATATCAGGCCGTTCGGCCCTTGATATGATAGCAGCATTTTACAATGTCCGATGGGAAAAGAGCAAGCGAAAAAAAGACAGAACAGGCAAAAAGAAACAGAATGGCACATTCTTTCGACAAAAAAACGGCCGCGGACAGGCTATACTGAAAGCGCACAGAGGTGCAGAACGAGCAAGAGGAGGTCGGGACATGGAGGTTCTGACAAGAACAAACGGAAGAGAGATGACGCTTGCGATCAGCGGAGAGCTGGATCACCACGGCGCGCACGGCGCGATGCAGCAGATCGACCACGCGCTCGACGCGGCGCTGCCGCTGTCGCTGACGATGGACCTTTCGGGAGTGTCCTTCATGGATTCCTCCGGGATCGCCGTGGTGCTGCGCGCACACCGCCGCATGGCGGCGCTCGGCGGAAGTCTGATCGTCACCGGCGTGCCGGCGCAGGCCCGAAAGGTTTTCGACGCGGCGGGGGTGCCGCGTCTGGTCACAATGCAGTAAGGAGGAAGGATATGAAAAAGAGCAGCAACTACATAAAACTGGAGTTTCTCAGCCGCAGCACGAACGAGGGCTTTGCCCGCAGCGCGGTCGCGGCCTTTGCGTCCCAGCTCGACCCGACGCTCGACGAGCTCGGCGACATCAAGACGGCGGTGAGCGAGGCGGTGACAAATGCCATCGTTCACGCCTATCCCGATACGCTTGGAAAGATCGTGGTTCGCGTGCGCCTGCTGGACGGCGGTGTGCTGGAGATCGCAGTATACGACTGGGGACGCGGCATTGCGGACGTGGAGAAGGCGCGCGAGCCGCTCTTTACGACCGGAGGCGAGGAGCGCAGCGGTATGGGCTTCACCATTATGGAGAGCTTCATGGATACGCTCAAGATCCGCTCCCGCCCGGGGAAGGGGACCGTCGTGACCATGCGCAAAAGGATCGCGCAGCGCGCGGGCCGCGCATGAGCACAGCGGAGACCTTTGCCCTGCTCGAGGCGGCACAGAGCGGCGACGAGGAAGCCGGCGAGCGTGTACTGCGGGAGAATACCGGCCTGATCTGGAGCGTCGTGCGCCGCTACAATGGCCGCGGCGTGGAGACGGAGGACCTCTATCAGCTCGGCTGCATTGGATTTCTAAAGGCTGTTAAGGGATTTGACCTTACATATGGAACGCAGTTTTCCACCTACGCCGTACCGAAGATCGCGGGAGAGATACGGCGATTCCTCCGTGACGACGGCGCGATAAAGGTGAGCCGGACTCTGCGCGAGCGGTCGCAGAGCATCTACAGTGCGCGGGAGAAGCTGCGGGTGCAGCTCGGACGCGAGCCTGTCCTCTCTGAGCTTGCGGAGGAGACCGGCTTGAGCGTCGAGGAGATTGCGGATGCCGACATTGCCTCTGCCGCGCCGGAGTCCTTTCAGCAGGAGATGGGCGACGGGCTAACGCTGGAAACGCTTCTCGGCACGGAAAGCCCGGAGGAGAGCCTGATCGAGCAGCTTTCCCTTCGCGCGGCGATCGACCTGCTGCCGGAGCGGGAGCGCATGACGATCCTGCTGCGCTTTTTCAAGGCGCTGACGCAGGAGCAGACGGCGCGGGTGCTTGGCGTGTCGCAGGTGCAGGTATCGCGGCTGGAGCGCCGGGCGCTGCAAAAGCTGCGCACGGCGATGGAGACGGAGGGATAGCGTCCGGATCGGACTGAAGCTCCGTCAGCAGCGGCCAAAAACGCTTCGGCATATGTGACATGCGGAGCTTCGGATTTTCCCGTTCGCGGATGGCGATGGTGTCATAAAAGCAGCGCCAGAGCCGGCGATAGCGTTTTTCCGCCTCGTCGGGCGGAGCCATGACGAACTCCTCCAGCGGTACGATGGCAGAATGACCGTCGGCATAAAAGAGCGCCTCGCGGTGCGTGCGGTCATAGAGGAAAAAGGTCTCATCGTGGCAGCGCTGGCAGAAGTGACCGCGCAGAAGCGGCAGAACACGGTTTTTCGGCTCGATCTCCGCGGCGAGCACGCCGCCGATGTCGGAAAAGCGCACGAAGCCGCGGTATTGCTCCAGCTCGCCATTCAGCTGCCGCACAGCGCGCAGCAAGGGATGGTACGTTTCATCGGAAAGGCGCTGCAGCAGCAGCTTTCCCTCGCGGTAGAGCTTGGCGGCAAAGTGGTAGATGGCAAGCTCCTTTTCGGGCAGGCATGTCCAGTATGCGCGGCGCAAAAATGGTCCGACCTCCGGCGAAAAGCGCCGGAAGCCTTCGTATACGCGGCGTGCGTGCGCCGCGTCCGTCGTGACGGCGCGGACCTCATACAAGCATGGCTCGAGCTCTCCGGTGCGGAAAAACGCGGCGGGGAGCTCCTTTTGCGTGTAGCTTTCGTAGATGCAGCACAGAAGTCCATCGAAGCTGCCGTCGTATTCATAAACGACCTCGCGCCATGTCATAAAAAACTCCTCATTATGCCGGCTCAAAGAGTGAGAGCTGGTCGAGCGGTCCCGCCGGGAGCGAGGCACGCTCCGTGGCGGTCAGATTGCGCCGGACCCCCTCGAGCGAGAGCCGCAGCGGTGCGGTGCTTCGGCCAGAGCAGGTGAGAAAATACTGCGCCCGCTTGAGCACGACGCCGAGCTTTTTGAGGTCCTCGGCGCGCAGCGCCCCGCCGCGGCGCGCGACAAGGATGCGCTTCGCGCTGACCACGCCGATGCCGGGAACGCGCAGCAGCGCTTCGTAATCCGCGCGGTTGACCTCGACCGGGAAGAAGTCGGGGTGCCGCAGCGCCCAGCAGCACTTGGGATCGAGCAGCGGGTCGAAGTCCGGCTGGCCTTCGTCGAGCAGCTCGCCGGCGCGAAAGCCGTAGAACCGCAGCAGCCAGTCCGCCTGATAGAGTCGGTGCTCGCGCAGAAGAGGCGGCTTGGTATCCAGAGACGGTAAGAGCGTATTTTCCACCACCGGCACATAGGCCGAGTAGAAAACACGCTTGAGGTGATAGGTGTCATAGAGCGATTGCGTCAGCGTCAGGATGTGGCGGTCGCTCTCTCCGGTCGCGCCGACGATCATCTGCGTGGCCTGCCCCGCAGGGGCAAAGCGCGGCGCGTGACGGTATTTGACCAGCTCGCGCCGGTTTTCCTGTCCGCGGTCCGCGATGAAGCGCATGGGCCGCAGCACAGCGGCTTTTGTCTTGTTCGGCGCGAGGGCGCGCAGCGACGCTTCGCTCGGCAACTCGATATTGACGCTCAGGCGGTCGGCGAGCATCCCGAGCTGCTCGACCAGCTCCGGCGAGGCGCCGGGGATGGCCTTGGCGTGGATGTAGCCGTTGAAGCGGTATTCGCGGCGCAGAATGGACAGCGCGCGGATCATCAGCTCCGTCGTGTAGTCCGGCGAGCGCAGCACGCCGGAGGAGAGAAAGAGCCCTTCAATATAGTTGCGCCGGTAGAACTGGATGGTCAGGTCGGCAAGCTCCTCGGGCGTGAAGGTCGCGCGGCGCGTTTCGTTCGTGCGCCGGTTGACACAGTATTTGCAGTCGTACATACAGTCGTTCGAGAGCAGTACCTTGAGCAGCGTGATGCACCGTCCGTCCGCGGAAAAGCTGTGACAGCAGCCCATGACGCCGGATGAGGTGCAGCCGATCTTGCCATGCTCAAAGCCACGCTTGGCCCCCGAGGAGGTGCAGGCCGCGTCATACTTTGCGGCGTCCGATAAAACGGAGAGCTTATCCAGAAGCTCCATACCGTTATCCGCGTGCACGGACGCGGCGCGTCTTGCGGCGCGGCTGGTCGAGATAGGTGATGACCTTCATCAGATTCGCCGTAACGGCGGTGATACCGAGCAGCACAAAGATCGTCGTGGAAGCAGCCATGTTCATACCCTCCGAATCCTTCTAAAACTCTTGTTCTAATCGCATTATAAATCGAACAAACGTGCTTGTCAATAGAAAATAGAACAAATTTTTTATATCTTTGCAAAATTCAGGGAAAAACGGTTGACCGGGGAGGGGAGATGCGGTAGAATCAAGGAGAATTTTGAGAAAACAGGTGGAACGCATGAGTGATTTTTCTTCCCGCTTCTGCGCGGCGCGCCGCGCGTGCATTGCGCGGGATTTTGCACCCGGCTGTCGATGGCAGCAATGTCAACTATCAGCTGAACGGCACAGTGGGTACGGCGTTCGTTGAAGTCAAGGTCAAGCCTGATTCGTCGAACTATGTAAATGCATCCTTTAAGCTGACCTTCGTGGTCAATGACAAAGAGAACGTCTCCGGCAGCATCTCCTTCCCGGATGGCTCCGCTGTCTACACCGGTACTGGCATCAAGTATGAGAATGCGACCATTTCCGGCTATTCCGGCACGCTGCGCTACGGCTACACGCCCAACGCCTCGACCGGCGCTTCGCTTGACGCCTCCGGCCTCCCGCTGACCGTCGGCACCTACACCGTCGCCGTGACCTTCAACAGCGACGCCAGCTTCGGCTACAAGACCGCGACCTTCACCATCACCAAGGCGACCCCGACCGGCACGCCCGGCTACACAAAGCTCGAAACGAACGGCAAGACCCTTGCCGACGCCAAGCTCACCGTCGGCACCATCCGCCCGGCTGGCACCATCGCGTGGGATCTGCCTCTCACGACCGTACTTGAGGACGGCAAGGCATACGCGTGGACCTTCACCCCGGCTGATACGCACAACTACACCATCCTCACCGGCACGCTCGTTCCCTATGTCGACGACGGCATGGATTACATCCCCGGCGTGATCGGCGGCAATACGGGCAGCTTCAACTTCCATGACGTGAGCCGCTTCGACTACTTCTACGACGCTGTCAAGTGGGCCGCAGAAAACGTATAGTGAAAGAAAGTGTGTTTTTAGGGTTCGGAGGCGCCATGGAACATCGAACGTTCCACCGCATTCTCGCCGCAATCATAGCAGTCCTGATCGTTCTGGCAGGATACGGCGTCTACTATGTCAACGACTACCATCACGCCGTCAACGTCGGCAACGCGATCCAATCCAATCCAACGGTGAAAGTCACCGACATCGAAGACGGATGGCTATTCGACGGCCCCGGCACAACAACGGCGATGGTGTTCTACCCCGGCGCGAAAGTCGAAGCAAGCGCCTACGCGCCGCTCATGCAGGAAACCGCCGCGTCAGGAATCGACTGCTTCCTAATGAAAATGCCCGCCAACCTCGCCATCTTCGGCATCAACCGCGCAGACGTGGTACGCAGCGATATCGCCGGCTACTCATACGACCACTGGTACATAGCCGGCCATTCGCTCGGCGGCACGATGGCAGCAAACTACATCAGCAAACATACCGACAACTGGGACGGACTCATCCTCCTCGCCTCCTACCCAACCGATGACCTAAGCAAAACAAAACTACGCGTACTATCCGCATACGGCAGCAAAGACGACATACTGAACCGCAAAAAAGTCGAATCCGCGCGGCAGCGCATGCCGAAGCAATATTACGAACGGGTGATCAAGGGCGGCAACCATGCGCAGTTCGGCAGCTATGGCGTGCAGCAGGGCGATGGTGTGGCCGCTATTTCCGGTGATGACCAGATTGATCGGACCGTGGCGCTTATTAGGCAGTTCGTCACCAACAGTCTTTGAATTGTCCCCGTTTCCGATCGCAATCCGTTGCGACTTTTCTGTAAGTGATGAGTACGGGGTCGGTCCCGCTACTCTGGGAGCGCAATTTCACTTCGAACGGTTGCATACATGTGTTGGCGCGGTACCGTGAAAGTATGGCAACGCACATGCTGAACATCAAACGAATCTACGACAACCCTGCCGACGATGACGGCTACCGTATCCTTGTGGACCGCATCTGGCCGCGCGGTGTTTCCAAGGAACGCGCGAAGCTCGACCGATGGGCCAAAACGGAGGTGACGCCCACCACCGATTTGCGTAAATGGTTCGCGCACGATCCGGCGAAGTTCGACGAATTCAAAGCACGCTACATAGAGCAGCTCGATTCACGTCCCGAAGCGGCGCGATTCGCCGACGACGTACGCAATCTGCTACGCGACACCAACGTCACCCTGCTGTACGCGGCACGCGATCCGCGCGTCAACCACGTCGTCATCCTACGTGACTGGCTGTTGGAACGGCTCACCTGACACGTACGCTCACATACTCGCTCACGCACGTTCCGCATCACGTCCATTACAACGATTACCAGCTATTACGAAACACGCGTTTTCATAGGATGAAACTTTCGTTACACGTCTGCCCTATGCCATCACGCGATGGGCGCCATGGCGTTGGCGTTCAAACGTTCGATGCATACTTTCAGGTCCATCAGTTCCTTACCAAACACCAGGAACAAGGGCTTCGGCCGGTCGAACGGCGGTCGGGCAAGGTCTTCCGGCTGGACGTATCCGTTCTGTTCGACGTAGTCGATGATTCTGTTCATCAGCGCGTTCTGCGCGGGACTGAGCGAATGGTTGTTGATGAATTCGCAAAACGCCTTCATTGTCGCCTGATGGTCGAGTTTAATGATACGGCGCACCGACAGTCCGAGAGGAACGTCTCCGAACGCCTTCTGGTATTCCTCTCTGGAACCAAGCTCATGAATCATGATGTTTTCAAGGTTCGAGAAGTCCTTGCCGGAAAGTGGCTCGTTGTAGTGGAGTTTACGGATGACCTCATCGTTGCTGTGCTCGTTGATGTATCGGTTGAGCTTCTGCTTGTAGTCTTCGTAATGCTCGGCTGTGTCGAATTCCCGTCCTTCCGATCGGTCGATGACAGGGTCCTTCAGGTCTGTGATGACCATTTTCCTGGCAGTGGAGTCCGCAATGAAGCGAATCAGATCGCGCAGTGTCATACGAATCCGCTCCAGTTCCTCAAGGGAGGCCCCATCGAGGTAATCCGGATTGTCGGCGACCAATTTGATTTCCGTTTCCCGCTCTTTGACTTGAGGAATGGTCATGCGTTCCTTGAGCCTCGTGGCAATGGCACGAATTTTCGTCTTATGTCTCGCGGCGGTCCGTCCTCTGACGGAAGCCACCATAAGGCCGTACATCAGCACGTCGAAACGTAACGCATACTCGTCTTCGCCGTCGTAATGCGTAAGAGAAGCGACTTCACCGGTCAGATCGTGCACGTCAATGTCGCTTAAATGTTCGAACGTTTTAATGTTCCGGTATTTTTCCACGTATTCGCGCCGCAATCGCACTGATACCTTGGATTCGTCCAAGGATGCGACTTGTCCGTGAATGTCGTTGACGAGTTCGTCACGCCATGCCATGAGGTTTTCGTCGGAAGTGAATTCGCTCGACTGTAATGCATGGACCAGTTCGGTTTTGCGTGAGAATATCCTCTCACTGAGGGACGTGACCGGCTTCTCATCGGCATCGTTCTTCTGCTCACGGAAGAATTCGAAATTACCGCAATAGTCGAAAATGTAGAAACGCTTCTTGTCCACGTATTCGCCGTCGATGCCGTCCACGCAGTCGAGTCCTTCACATAGGCGTGTGCCACGACCGATCATCTGCCAGAATTTGATACGCGAACGAACTTTTTTGAAGAACACGAGATTCACGACTTCCGGCACGTCCACGCCGGTGTCCATCATGTCCACCGAAACGGTGATGACGGGCATGGTTTTGCGTTTGAAATCCTGGATGATCGCGTGCGAGTAGTCTTCGCCGTGCACCACGACCTTGATGAAGCCGCCACGAGCAAGCTTGGGATATAGTGCGCCGAATCGTTCCACGATGAAACGCGCGTGTTTTTGGTTCTGCGCGAAAATGATGGTTTTGCCTATCTGTTCTCCGCCCATGGTTTTGATGCCATGTTCCATGAGGTCTTGCAATACGGCGTCTACCGTGCCGGCGTTCATGACGAATCTGTTCAATGCGTCCGCGTCGATATGGTCGGGTACTTCGACTCCGCCCTCGCCATCGTCTTCGCCGAAATCATCTTCGTAACGTTCCTTGTCCTCTTCGGACAGGTCATCGTATGTGATGCCTTCGTCGGTGAATTTGGTTTTTGCTTCGATGTTGTAGAACGGTACGAGATAGTGGTCTCGTTCCACGGCGGTTTTGTATTCGTACAGATACGTTGGCACGCCATGTTCCGCTTGGAAGAAGTCATAGGTGTTGCGGTCCACTTCATCGCGTGGTGTGGCGGTCAAGCCTACGACCAACGCGTCGAAATGGTCGAAAATATCCTTGTATTTTTTGAAGATAGACCGGTGTGCTTCGTCCACGATGATCAGGTCGAAATGTCCCGGAGAAAACGCAGGCTTTCCGTCAGATGCTGTTTCGGTGTCGATTGCACCGATCATCGTCTGGTAGGTGGAGAACACCACCCGGGCGTCGACGTCGTGCTTGTTGTCGCACAGATTGCATAGCGACCAGTCGGGATAGTATTCGCCGTAAGCGCTTTTCGCCTGCTTGACCAGTTCGACACGATCGGCAAGGAACAGCACGTTTTTCACAAGCCGCGCGCGCATGAGCACGTCGGTAAGTGCGGCGGATACGCGGGTTTTGCCTGTTCCCGTGGCCATGACGAGCAGTCCACGACGCTTGCCTTTCCACAGGTTATCGCAGAACGCTTTGATCGCTTCGATTTGGTAGTAGCGTCCGGCGACTTTCTCGTTCACCGGAACGGTCCGCGGATCGATGGCTTCCCTGCGCCGGTTCATAATGCGTTGCAGGTCATCCTGCGAGAACACTCCCCCGACCGGACGGGATGGACCGTTCTCGTCATCCACGAATTCCGTGGCGTATCCGTTGCTCAGGAAAATCAGCGGACGGTATCCGAATTCGCGTTCCAGACATTTCGCGTACTGTCTGGATTGTTCCAGTCCTTTCTTCGGATCATACGAGGTTCGTTTCGCCTCGATGATCGCCAGCGGCTTGCCGTCTCTGCCTTTGAGGTAGTAGTCGACATAGCCGACCTGCCCCTCATGGTCTTCCATACCGGTGACCTTGCGTTCTTTGACGACCTCAGCCTCGGAATCAACATCCCATCCGGCGAGCCGCAAATCAAGGTCGATGAACCGTTGCCGCGTCTCGTATTCGCTGATATCCATCTCGCTGTCCGGCATGGGTGGACGCGGAGCCTTCTGCACGGACAGCGCGGCTCGGGATTCCTCAAGCTGACGTTCGAGTTCCTGGATACGTTCGGTTTTGGCGCTCAGTTCCTTGGCGAGTTCCTGTTTCGCGGCGTCTTCTTTGGCTTGGACTTCCTTACGGGAGAGCGCTTGTTGGACGCACGGCACTTGTTTCGGATCGAAGACGCGCTTTTCGTACCATTTGCCGTACGAGTAGTCGATCCATTGGATGAACACGAACAGGAGTTTCAGATCGAACATCGCGTCCTTGGGACTGATGCGCGTCTTGCCATGGACGGTGATGTTTCCGGCTTTGACGATGTATTGGAACGAATCCAACATTTTCTGGTTGCCGATCGCGCGTTCGAAAGTGGGTTCGTGGATTAGCGATTGGAGATTGTCGCGATACGGCATTTGGATGGAACGGTCCGCCGCGTACACCCATTTCACCGCCAGTTCGAACGCTTTGCGCGTGGCCATGGCGCACATGGTCGGAGAAATGGAGAACGCTTTTTCGGCTTCGACGCATGGAATGGCGAACTGCTCGTAATCATCCTGACCCAGCAGGAACGAAAAATTGCTCATGATATGCCCCTCCAGCCCCATCACACCGCGGAAAACACCATATGAGTTCATCGTACCGCTTCCACGGCTTGCATAGGGTGTTATTCCAGTGTTTTTCCAATCGTTTCTAGTCTGTGTCAGCCACAGAAAAGAAGCTTGCATGCATAATTCCAGAGAGGCTGTTGAGAAGGCGGAGCATTCCGCCAAATCGCGATTTATCGACCTGCGCGACGAAATTCAAATACTCCTTTTGCCGCGAGATAGGCGGCACGGGCAATTTCAATTTCTTAATCATTCCAAGGTTTAGAACATTCATTGTTTGTCCATGTGCTCTGCCAAGCAGCGAACTGCGAACGGACTCCAGAGAAAACGCAATAGCGAAATACTCTGGAAAAATCTTTCTTTTATCAAAAGTAATTTTGACAAGTCGCGGATTGATAATTCCAGGCTGACAGTCCTCTGAAAGAATCAGAACTTTTCCCACCGTGCCCACTAGGCTAATTAAGACATCGCCCGGCATTACTTTACAACTATTAAGCTGCTCATATTTCTCTTTATCAATGTAATAGTTCCCCAAAAATTGATTGCCAGAGATGACTTGCTCTTGTCCATAGACCTTATATCCAGATTCAGCATAGACTTCTTTTTTCAAAGCCGAACCAAATGGGCCTGCTTTCATTGAGTTTTTAATTGGCGCAGCAAGTTCTTCTACCGAAGAAACAGACATTCTTAATGGGTTGCGTATTGGATCTCCGAACATTTCGACAAACCGGGATTTGACGAGAGCATCAAGACCGCAAAGCTGTTTGCGAACAAAACCAACTTGATTCTCAAGCTTTCTTAATATGTCGACGACCCTGTTCTGTTCATTAATAGGTATAGCCGGAATCTCAATAGCCTTAAGAGTCTTCGAGGTGATACCGGCAATCGTCGCACCTTGAGCCTGCGCCGCAAGAAGTGGCGCTTTGTATTGAAGAGCCAGTGAAATGTATTCCTTGTTCCATGATGCTTCATCGATTCCAACAATTGAAACGATATCCTGGCTAGTACACATCGGGACAGCATTAATCGCAACTTTGCCTACTCCGACTCGGATTCCCACCATAATTGATTTTTCGGGGACAATTTTTGTGGCACTCTTGGCAACCGCTTCCTCTGTGATGAGCTTGACTGCGTCATTTTTGCCAAGGAATTTTCCATTAAGTGCCGTAGTCCCGATCCAAGGAATAGAACCGTTAAAAAACTCAGGATGTTTACTTGAAGGTGTACCGCCACTCTGAGTTTTTCCAAGTTCGCCAATTGTTACTTTCTTTCCGACAAATTGGGGTTTGCTCGATGTCATGAGATGAATTTGCGGTGGGAACGCTTGACATTATCCTGATCAACCTGCGCATAGCAAAGCGTGGTATCGATTTTGCTGTGTCCAAGCAATACTTGCACTTGTTCGATCGGCATGCCTTTGTCTATGGCCTTCGTAGCCAAGGTACGTCGGAACTTGTGCGGATGCACGTGTTTGACGCCCGAATCGTCGCCGAGTTTGCGGAGTCTGGCTTCAACTCCGCTGATTTCCAACCTTTTGAAGGGACGATGCAGGGAAACGAACAAGGCGGGCTCGTCATCCATTCGCTGTTCAAGGTATACGAGCAGATGAGTTTTCGCACGGGCATCGAAGTAGACTCGCCGTTCCTTGTCTCCTTTGCCGTGGACCACACATTCGCGTGCATCGAAGTCGATATCACGACGATTCAGCTGCACCAGCTCGCCTACCCTGATGCCCGTAGATGTCAATAAATCAATCATTGCAAGGTCACGCGTCTCCTTGCAGGAGTCACGGAGTTGTTCAAGCGATTCGTCCGAATACACGGGTTTCAACGTTCTCGAAGTCCTGATTTTCTTGATTCTACGTACAGGGCTTTTGTAAATGTAGTCTTCCTCTTCAAGAAAGGAGAAGCAACTGGAGATGACGCGGCGGATGTTGTCGATTGTTGTCTTGCCTACGCGGCCATCACGCGAATATCGTGTGAGATAGTCGCGAATATCGTCGGTGGTGATGTCGTGAGCCGGCTTGGAGATTTCCGTAGCAAAACGGGACAATGTGGTCGCATAGTAACGCAACGACCGTTCTGAACAACCTTCGAGCTTCTTCGCGGCAAGAAACAAGTCTATGCATTCGGTCATTGTTTCGGGACCGCGTGGATTCCCACCTTTCTCAGTTAGACAGGCCACAAGCACCGTATGAAGTTCCGAAGCCTGCTCATCATTCAGCATAGGGGCCATAAGACGGTCAATTCGTTCGATTGTCTGTTGCATGAGAAAAGGCACCTCCTTGTTGGTTTCCCTACAAAAAAGGTGCCGTAAGCCATCGAGAACCTTGCAATATCAGGGTTTAACGAACTCTAATCTCCGAAATACTCCTGAGCGAGGCTATCGTAAAGCATTTGCAGTTTTTCGATCTGTTGCTGGGCGACAAATCGCGATTTATCGACCTGCGCGACGAAATTCAAATACTCCTTTTGCCGCGAGATAGGCGGCACGGGCAATTTCAATTTCTTAATCATTCCAAGGTTTAGAACATTCATTGTTTGTCCATGTGCTCTGCCAAGCAGCGAACTGCGAACGGACTCCAGAGAAAACGCAATAGCGAAATACTCTGGAAAAATCTTTCTTTTATCAAAAGTAATTTTGACAAGTCGCGGATTGATAATTCCAGGCTGACAGTCCTCTGAAAGAATCAGAACTTTTCCCACCGTGCCCACTAGGCTAATTAAGACATCGCCCGGCATTACTTTACAACTATTAAGCTGCTCATATTTCTCTTTATCAATGTAATAGTTCCCCAAAAATTGATTGCCAGAGATGACTTGCTCTTGTCCATAGACCTTATATCCAGATTCAGCATAGACTTCTTTTTTCAAAGCCGAACCAAATGGGCCTGCTTTCATTGAGTTTTTAATTGGCGCAGCAAGTTCTTCTACCGAAGAAACAGACATTCTTAATGGGTTGCGTATTGGATCTCCGAACATTTCGACAAACCGGGATTTGACGAGAGCATCAAGACCGCAAAGCTGTTTGCGAACAAAACCAACTTGATTCTCAAGCTTTCTTAATATGTCGACGACCCTGTTCTGTTCATTAATAGGTATAGCCGGAATCTCAATAGCCTTAAGAGTCTTCGAGGTGATACCGGCAATCGTCGCACCTTGAGCCTGCGCCGCAAGAAGTGGCGCTTTGTATTGAAGAGCCAGTGAAATGTATTCCTTGTTCCATGATGCTTCATCGATTCCAACAATTGAAACGATATCCTGGCTAGTACACATCGGGACAGCATTAATCGCAACTTTGCCTACTCCGACTCGGATTCCCACCATAATTGATTTTTCGGGGACAATTTTTGTGGCACTCTTGGCAACCGCTTCCTCTGTGATGAGCTTGACTGCGTCATTTTTGCCAAGGAATTTTCCATTAAGTGCCGTAGTCCCGATCCAAGGAATAGAACCGTTAAAAAACTCAGGATGTTTACTTGAAGGTGTACCGCCACTCTGAGTTTTTCCAAGTTCGCCAATTGTTACTTTCTTTCCGACAAATTGGGGTTTGTCAGTCATTCTGGCCTCCTCCGAGCATTTTGTGCAGTTCCGCGAGGCTTTCCGTCATCTGCCTGTTCAAATCATCAAGATCGGCGAGGATTTCCTCAGTCGGTGGATATTCAATACGTTCGTACTTTGTTTCCGCGTACTTGTTGAAGCTGAAATCGTAATCGTTTTCCACGATCTCACTCTTCGGCACCAGAAAGCTCTTATCAGTACGGGCGCGCTGTTCTTCCGCGTCGAGGTTTCCCCATCGCTCGAGAATGTCGGGAATGTCGTTGTGCTTCTCGTCCGGGTCACGCTTGTCGTCGAGCGTGTATCCGTCACCCTCCATGTTGTAGAGCCAAACCTTGTCCGTACCGCCCGCGTCCGTCTTTGTGAACACGAGAATAGCGGTGCTTACGCCCGAATACGGCTTGAATACTCCTGACGGCATGTAAATAATCGCTTCGAGCCTCTGGCTGTCCACCAGTTCGGCGCGCAACTGCCGGTATGCCTTCGAGTTGGAACGGAACAGCACGCCGTTCGGCACGATGCACACGCAACGGCCACCAAGCTTGAGCATGCGCAGGAACAATGCGACGAACAACAGCTCCGTCTGCTTAGTTTCCACAACCGCCTTCAGCGAATCATCGATGTCCTCAACATCCACGCTGCCGGTAAACGGCGGATTGGCAAGAATCAAATCAAACTTGTCGCGGATGGCGTTCAGACGGGACAAGCTGTCCTGGTTGCGGATGTCGGGATGATCGATGGAATGCAGCAGCAGGTTCATCGCGGAAATGCGCACCATGGTCTGATCCGTGTCGAAACCAGTGAACTGCTCGCCGGAGAACGTCTTCCACTGTTCCTCGGTCATCTCCTGGCCATGGTTCTTTCTGATGGATTCGGCTGCGGAAATAAGGAATCCCGCCGTGCCGCACGCCGGATCGCAGATAAGCTGGCCGGGTTTCGGACCGGCAAGCGCCACCATCATGTTCCTGATGTGCTGTGGTGTGCGGAACTGACCGTTCGTGCCCGCGGTATTGAGCTTGCTCAGCATGTATTCGTACAGGTCGCCAAGATCGTCAGCGTCCTGCACGTAGTTCGACAGCAGCTCGTCGATGCCGGAAACGGCCTTTTCAAGCGTCTTGGGCTTGTTGAAACCGAAGGCAGCGTCCTCCATGCTTTCCGCAAAGGCGTTATCCGAATGCATGGTTTTGATGAACGGGAACGCCTTCTGGCTGACCACGTCAAACATCTGCTCCGCAGGAAGATCCTTGAACCGGCTCCAACGGATTGCCTGTCCTTCCTCCGTTTGCGGGAACACATGCTTAGCAGTCATCCCCAGCATTTCCATGTTCTCGGCTTCGAGCTCCTTGTCATCCAAGGATTTCATGAACATGAGGTACGTCAGCTGCATGATGACCTCGATGGGGTTGGTGACACCACCCTCCCACATGCGCTGCCAGATGTCGTCAACCTTGTTCTTCGTCGCTCCGGTAATCATTTACTATCGTCCTTGCTTGTTTCCTACGTTACGTAGTCTACCGGCATTATCGTTTGGCCATCGCATCCAGCCATCCGAAATTATGTACATTCAACTCTCAACTAGCTCTCTCAGAGTTTCCCGGAATATGTGTTCTGCAAATCACGGATATGTTCGTGCCGAACTGCCTTATCTATAATATTCAGGCTTTCCAACCTGTCCGCCACTGCGTTCATGTCAAGCCCCATGCATTGCGGATGGTCAAGCACCGCAGACTTCAGATCATTCGTATGCACCACGAACTCGCGATCGGAGTGAGTCTTCACTTTGAACTTGGTACGATTCGCAAAGCATACAATCGAAATGAAAACCGAATCTTCCAATCCCAATAATTCCTTCAAACATTGAATGTGCCCGCAATTCTGCCGCAAAGGCGAATGGATTTTTTCTTTTGTTCTTGCCAAGGTACATGAACCATTCAGAATATTTGGAATCGCCGTAAATCGTGCCGGTATAATTCTTCGTCTCCACCACGTAAATGCCATACACCGAAACAACCACATGATCAATCTGATGCAGTCCCGTCGAATCCTTGAGCACCAAATCGTTCAGCAAACGGTACTCTGATTGTGGCAGTTTCCTCAGTTCCTCACTAGCCCAATGCTCACCAGCCTTGCCAGTAATTTGATTGCCCCAAATCGTTACGATTGTCGCAAGAATCAGAATCGGCAGAACAATCGCGACATACCAAATAGTCAAATCCGACTGGGCAAAAGCAACGGTGGCAAAACGCATCACTGCGACCCTTCTTCCTTGAACAACCCTCACTTGCAGCATACCCCCTCTTTCGCGTACGTCAGAGTAGAATGACAAAAACATAAAACATGCGAAAATTAAAATCACAATTCCTTAACAGGGAACAAAACAGAAAACGCGGAAGGAATGCAGGATGGCTGGAAAACATGTCCGAGTGTCCGCTGAAAAGAAGAGTCACGCTACGAAACGCTCTTTTTCATCTTCTGACGCAAAAAACATATCCCAGCAATGCCAGAAAATCCAGGAAGCGTTAAACGAAATCGCAAAATCCGACGCCATTTATCGGGAATCCATCCAGCAGGAGACAAACCGCTACGTTGCCACGCAAGTTCTGAAACTCATGGAGAAAATCCCGGTAGAAGAAGTCAATCGGGACAAACACGGCATCCGCGTGAAAGCGCTACGCGATAGTGGATACGTAACGTACGCCGACATACTGACCTCGTCTATATATCAATTGGCGGCCATACGAGGTATCAGCGAAGACGGTGCGCGAATCATCAAACGAATCGTCAGCGAAGCAGCTGACAAAGCTTCTACGACAACGAAGTTGCGGCTCAGCGCGGATAATCGGACTGAGGACATGACCCGTCTGATAACCGCAGTATCCCAATACCAGCAGGCGAAACCGCTGGCAGAGGAAAGCAACCGGCTATCCCAGCAATATTCAAACACCATCCAAAACGCTCTGGAAGACATCAAGGTTTCAACCGGAACATTCCGTTGGCTGTTCGCGTCTCGACAGACAAAACAAAACGCCATTGAGTCATACAAACTCCTTGAGGAGACGCTGCACGGTGAGTACGGGCAAACCGCGGAAAGGCTGCAGTCTGGGTCCGTCGCTATCGAAGCCCTTGCGGAAGACGATGCGTGGGATTCCTTCAAGAAACATCCCATCTCATATGCCAATACTCTTGAAGAAATCGTTCCGGGACTGCTGGGCAATGGCGATACCGTGTATGGGCTTCCGGAAAACCTTGCCAAAGAAGTTCAGGAAGAGTGCTTCTTTCCCGACGGATTGCTGTGCGATTTGCGTCGATACCAGGAATGGGGTGTGAAATACATACTGCATCAAAAGAAAGCCCTTCTCGGCGACGAAATGGGCTTGGGCAAGACGATTCAGGCAATCGCCACCATGGTTTCGTTAAGGAATACCGGGGCAACGCATTTCATTGTCATATGCCCGGCAAGCGTCATCGTCAACTGGTGCCGTGAAATTCAAAAGTTCAGCAAACTGCGAGTCATAGCAGTGCATGGCCTCAGTCGAGAATCAGCGTTGAAAGATTGGCAACGAACCGGCGGCGTTGCCGTTACTACCTATGAGACCACTGCGTATTTCAAGTTTCCCGACAATTTCACATATTCGCTGCTTGTGGTCGACGAAGCGCATTACATCAAAAATCCGAGCACGAACCGTTCGAAAAATACGAAGGCGATTGCGGAGCACGCGGAAAGATTGCTATTCATGACAGGCACCGCGTTGGAAAACAAGGTGGACGAGATGATCAATCTCATCAAACTATTGCAACCAAGCATTGCCATGCAAATATCCGGAATGAAGGAGCTCTCTTCGGCTCCCCAGTTCAAAGAGACCGTCGCCCCTGTGTATTACCGGCGCAGAAGAGAGGATGTGCTGACGGAGCTTCCAGAACTGTCGGAAATCAAGGAATGGTGTCAACTTTCCGATTCAGAAGAACGCAGGTACGAAGAAACGGTATTCCGCAAAAATTACAACGCCATCCGACGCGTGTCCTGGAACGTACCGGACCTGAAAGACTCTGGCAAAGCGAAACGTCTACTGGAAATCATTGAGGAGGCAAAGTCGGAAGGCAGGAAAGTCCTTGTCTTTTCATTCTATCTTGACACCATCCGGAAAATCGCGGACATGTTGGGTAGCCAATGCACCGAACCAATCAACGGATCCATCACACCAACGAGGAGACAAGAAATCATCGACGATTTCGACAAGGCGCCTGCTGGGCAGGTTCTGGTGGCACAAATCGTTGCCGGTGGAACGGGACTTAACATACAATCGGCCAGCGTGGTAATCATATGCGAGCCACAGTTGAAGCCATCCATCGAAAACCAGGCGATTTCCAGAGCGTATCGAATGGGACAAGCCAGAAACGTTCTTGTCTACCGCCTACTCGCCGAAAATACGATTGACGAGAAAATCACGGACATATTGGCACGAAAGCAGGAAGTTTTCAACGCGTTCGCCAACGAATCGGCCGCAGCGGAAAACGTCGAAGTGGATGAGAAAAGCTTGGGCAACATCGTTCAGGAGGAAATCGACCGTATCAACCAAAAACGAAATGGTATGGAAACGTCGACGGGAACCGTAGAAGTGATCGCTGTGGACAGCAATCGCTCCCAAGGAAACAATCGCGATTAGGCACTTGTGTCTGACATTCCACATACGGCTGCAATATCGCAAAAACCTGTGGTATTTCGTGAGTTACGGCATAGTACAGCCAGTCGCAATCAGACTCATCGTAATCATGCGCAATCCAATCGTGCATGTCACACTTACCCCACACCAAGAAACATCTGGCTCCATATTCCGGAACTCGTCTGGCAGCTTCTTAGCTTGCTCCCCCGCTCGTGCAATCGCTATGGCAACGGCATTCCGCTTTCTCATCATTCTCAGCGAATTCCTCAGCGCTTAGCCCTCCAAGGAATCGTTGCGCATCATGAAGAGCGCGGACTATCGCGACGATATGCAAGGCATCTTTTTCCGTCGTTTTCATGACACACCTCAGATAATGCGGAACATCGGATTGGAGGTTATGGAATTGACGAATAT
>OLQA01001226.1_pt1 | contig 23118 bp, 26 predicted proteins | sample 1673151 | NCBI WGS metagenome assembly OLQA01 (sample SAMEA3136760, study PRJEB25190) | human gut metagenome | biome: human gut; feature: human-associated habitat; material: faeces | place: Austria | collected 2013 | reverse complement strand
TCCGCAAACAGGACACAGACACCGGCTTTTTTCAGCTGCCGCAGCGCGGCGAGCGCCTCCGGTCGGATGACATCGAGCCCCGGCAGGAGAATCCTGCGGATTTCCTCGCCGCCAAGTCTGCCAGTCCGGGCAATCTCGGTCAAATCCTCCGCGTCGGCAAACAGGAAGTCCCGCCCCTCGTCCAGCATGGCCCGCAGCAGCCGCAGCGTTGCCAGATCGCAGCCGATGGCCTGCGCGCCGACCTCACAGTCATGCTTGGGTGTGTATTTTGCCTGTACATCCTCAATGCCGAAGTAGAGGACGGTTGTACACTGGTTCTGCAATCCGTCCAAAAGCAGGCCCATTCTGCCGACATAGGCGTTGAGCTGCCGCATCTGCGTGCGGTCAAAGTATTTGCGCACCTGCCCGAACATGTCCTGGTTCCTCGGCAGAAAATCCCGGAAACGGCCGTCGCCGAAAGCGCTGAAATCCGCCTCCGCGTAACTCTGCGTGGTACGGACACCGGAGATATAGTTCAGGCCCATCGTTGCCAGCAGATTGTCAAACGGCGCCTTGCCGAATTCCTCCGGGTTGTCAAACGGGCAGACCTCGGCCATGAATCCATTGGAGCCGCATTTGCGCGCGGCCATCTGGACATATTTTGCGTCCTGCGGGAAATAGCCCTCCGGCCAGCAGGCGAGGATGTCCATGCCCGGATAATCGCTCTGCCGCTGCACGGAAAGCATGTTTCCATAGCTGCGGACATGGTCAACGAGCATTTCCTCGCCGAAATAGTGCCCGGAGAAGCGTCCCCCGTGCGCGCGGCACCAGTTCCGCAGCTGCGCGGTGTAACTCTGACCGATGACATGGCCGATCATCTCATAGAATTTGACGCGTGCGGGCCAGCAGACCTCTGTTCCCTCAAACAGCATGGGAAGCAGCGGATAGAGGTCCTCGCCATACATCTGACGGAAGATCCCCGGCAGACGCGCTTCCCACGGCAAAAGCGCATAGGGCCACTGCTCATACGGACGCACATAGAACGTCTGCAGTGCCGGTTCATCTGTAAAAACGGCCTGCGCGTGCGCATAAACGCCGGGAACGGCCGCCTCGACCGGCTCGTAGCACAAGTCGATAAATCTGCGGACAGCGTCCGGGTTCAGGACGTTGATATAGCGGTCGTAGGAACAAATATTGTGCGTGCAGTGCGAACCCTCGTACGCGGGCTTCTGGCAGAAGATATACAGGACCTCACAGGCCTGCAGTTCACAGCGGATGGAGTCGTCTGAAAACGGGACAGGCTGCATGGTCTCGTAGCGGACGATGCTGTCCTGTGGGATGGAAACGTCCACCTGATATTTTGCCGCCCAGACAATCCGGTCAGATTCGCAGTCCAGCCGGTAGCGCACCTCGCGGGGCGTATAGGTGATGATGCGGTGCATGTACAGCCCCTTGGCCTCGAGTTCCGGATGCTCCCGGAGCACCAGACCGCCGCCGGAGCCGCTTGGATAGCCGCTCTCGTCATAGACCCAGTAAGGAAGCCCGCTCTGCTCCAGTTCCTGCACAATGGCGCTGAACCGGTGCAGATTTTTCGGGTTGGAGGTAAAGCCGTCCTCCTGATATACGTTTGTGACAACGCCGCCAAAGCCATAGTCCTTCAATGCCTCCATGAACAGCCGGCTGTCATGCTCCGGCCAGATATGGATCATGGGGTTCATGCGGTATTGCGCAGGCGGGTCCATGAATAACGCTTTATCGATGCTCAATTTGATACTCCTTCCAGCTGAAGTTCCAGCCCGGGTGCGGATTCATCGTCGCAGCGGCAGAGCCGATCAATCAGATCGCCCGGAATGACAAGCTGCCTCCCCTTCCGCACAGTCTGCCGGGTAACGTCTGTCCACGCGCCGTCCGCCAAATCCCGCGCGCGGACGGACGAGAAGCCCTCCGGCGGGATGGCGATGCGGACACAGTCCCATTCGCCGAACAAGCCTGCGTGCCGTGCCTCCGGCAGACTGATCTGCGCGCGCGGAATACGCCATGCCGCGCCGTCCCGTCTGGGAAGAGACGCTGCCGCGACGCTCTGGCCGCGCCGGGAAGCGATGATCAGCGGCTGCAGCGCGTCGGCACAGACGATTTCAGGCAGATGCTCCATGCCGCGCGTGATCACTGCCGGGCACGCCTGCGTGATGGTCTGATGCTCATATTCCTTCATCCAGGTCTGCCCCGGCGCAAAGCAGAAACGCTCCTGTACGGTGGCCTCGCTGCATCGCAGCGCGCTGCCGCAGATAGGAAGTTCCGGATACTGCGCCTGCCATTTGACCGCGCGGGTAATCTCGTGCAGCTTCTGTGCGTTATGCTGCGGGTCAAAGTCAAAAACGGGGATGGGACGGTACAGGCCGCTGCGCATTACGCCGATTGAGCAGCCGAGAACCGCACCGATATAGGCCTCGTCCTCGCAGTTGATTATGGTATGTGCCGACGGGCAGGCCCGCATCAGTGCCGCGATCCGGTCTAGCGTAGAGACCTGAGAAAACTGCCAAAGTACGTCATAGGAGCGAAAAATCTCCGCGTTCCGCAGAATTTCCGCCCATCTGTCCGGCCACGGCGACCAGCTGGCAAACCGGCCGTCGCTGATCTGCCTGCCGTTTTCCAGAACGACATTGTTGACCGGAGCCGCCGCCGGGTGGCACTGTTCCATGTGCAGCTGCGGGTATTCCTGCTGCTTCAGTTCCTCCAGCAGCTGCCGCCACTGCGGGTCAAACTGCCGGCAGCCCCAGTCGATCTTCCAATAGCCGATCCCGGCCTCGCGGCTCCAGCGCAGGCGGGTACGCCAGTATTCGGCGCTCTTCTCGCGGCTCCAGAAGCCGCTGACGAATCCTTCGCCGCACGCCTGCGCGCTGACCCAAAGACCGGCGCCGCGCCAGCCGCGCGCCTTAAGTGCCTCGTTGACGCCGCGCAGATGCTGCGCGGGCGTGCCCGGAAACGACGGAAAGCGGTCGCGTGCCAGTTCAAGCGAGCCGAAGGACTCGATGGCAGCGTCGTTGACCGGATGTGTCCCGCGCGGAACGTCCCATCCGTCGTCGAGCAGGAAATACAGCTGATCGCGGACCGGCGCAAATTGCCCGGCCAGATCGCCAGAGCCGAAAATACTGTCCTCATCGAGATAGTCCCGCGCCTTTTTCGCGCCGTCCGCGCCGAGGAAGACCTCGGCTGACGGCTCCAGAACCGCATCCGGTCGAGCACAGTTCTGTGCGTTCCATGTACAATAATAATTCAGCATACCGCGCTCCTTATCCCTTCACACTGCCGATAACAAGACCCTTGGTGAAGTATTTCTGAATAAACGGATATACACACAGGATCGGCAGCATGCCGATAAACAGCTGCGCAGATTTAAGACTCTCGTTCGTGACTGTCAGCAGCTGCTCAATCACGGAGATATCCGTCGTCTCCATAATGACATTCAGCGTCGTACGGGAGACCATATTGTGCAGCAGCGTCGCCAACGGCTGCAGCGTATCATCGCGCAGATAGATCATACCGTCAAACCAGGAGTTCCAGTGGCCGACCATGGAGAACAGCGTTACCGTCGCAATGCTGGGCTTTGACAGCGGCACATAGACCCGCAGCAGCACGGACAGATGTCCTGCGCCGTCGAGCAGCGCGGCCTCCTCCAGTTCCTTTGGGAGTCCGCGGAAGAAATTCAGCATCAGAATGACATTGCCGATCGGTACGGCGCACGGAATGATCATCGCCCAGAAGGAATTGAGCAGATGCACATTCTTGACGACCAGATACGTCGGAATCAGACCGCCGCTGAACAAAGAGGCAATCAAAAAGAACCAGACATACGCCGTCCGCCCGTTGAACCGGTCAGAGGATTTGGAAAGCGGATATGCGCACATGATCGTCATCAAAACCTGTATGCCCGCGCCGATGACAGTGCGCAGGACGCTGATAACGAAGGCCCGGACAAAGGCCGAGTCCTTCAGGATATACCGGTAGGATTCCAGATTGAAGTTGACCGGCCAGAACGTGACCATGCCTGCGGTGTTCGCAACGCGGTCACTCAGCGAGACGGCCAGAATGTGGATCATTGGCAGCAGGCAGATCAGAGCCAGAAGCGCCACCATAAAATAGTCGAAGACCAGAAAAGTCTTATAGCCCTTTGAATTTTCAATCATAGCTGCACGCCTCCTCAGAACAGCTGATAGTCGCCGTATTTGATTGCCATGGAATACGCCAAGGCCATCAGCCCAGCAGATACGACTGATTTGAACAGCGCTGCCGCCGTGGAAAGGCTGTACTGTGCCTGCTCCAGACCGATTCTGTAAATATAGGTGTCAAGGATATCGCCGGACATATAGACCTGTGGGCTGTACATGTTCATGACCTGGTCCATACCCGCGTTCAGGATATTTCCAAGCGACAGAACGGCCATGACGAAGATGATCGGCGCGATGCCGGGCAGTGTAACGTGAATCAGCTGCCGGAATTTTCCCGCACCGTCAATCGCAGCCGCTTCATAAAGCCCGGGATCGATGCCCGTGAGCGCAGCCAGATAGATAATGGATGCGTAGCCGAAGTTTTTCCAGATATCTGTGACGATCAGCACACCAGGGAAAAGTGAGTTGTCGCCCATAAAATAATAATTTCCAAGCCCGAGCATCTCAAGAATATGGTTGATCAGGCCGCCAGGTGACAAAAGCGTTGCGAAAATACCGCCCAGAATAACCCATGACAGGAAATTCGGCAGATAGACCAGCGTCTGCGTAATCTTGACAAAGCGCTTGCTTTTCAGTTCGTTGAGCAGAAGCGCAAACACGACCGGGACGATCAGGCCCAGAATCAGCTTCGCGCAGGCGATCACAAGCGTGTTTTTCATGATGTTCCAGAAATCCGGATAGGACATCAGGAAGCGGAAATTGTCCAGTCCGACCCATTCGGATTTGAACAGTCCCTTCGTGACCCGGTAGTCCTGGAACGCCATGACAATGCCGCCCATGGGAACGTAGTTGAAAATCAGAAGCAGAATCACCGCCGGCAGCAGCATCAGGTGAAGGGGGAGATTCTTGCGGAAATTGGAGACCGGTTTTTTCTTTGTTGTCGGAAGCGATGCCATGCTTTCCTCTCTTTCCCGTCCGGACCGCGCGGCGCGCGGCCCGGACGATTATGATCTGCGATGTACAAAATATCAGGGGGCAAAAGCCCTGCATGCTGCGATGCGGAAGCGCGTGTCAGACAGGCGCTTCCGCATCCGGTTACGGAACGGGGCTGATCAGCTTATCGGTTCTGATACCATTCGTTGATTTCAGCAGTGATTGCGTCGCCGCCGCTGGATTTCCACAGGTTGACAAATTCATCAAAATAGTCAACGGGCTGTGCACCGGTGATAATATTGGTGATCATCTGGTTTGCCAGCGTGTTCAGATTGCCGCCGTTCTTGGTGAAGGCCTCTCCGGGCGTGCCGGTAAAGGCGCTGATGAGATAGGCGCCGCCGTTAATCTCGGCGTCCAGCGCGCCCTGCGTGCTGTCCGGGCCAAAGATCGTGTACAGAATCCGTCCGCTCTCGTCGTTTTCAAGGCGCCATTTTTCGCACGTCTCGACCGTGCCGGCATAGTTCGAGATAAATTCTGCCGGTTCCTCATTGGTGTCGATGAAATGCGTGTAGGCGATGTAGATTTCATGGTTCACGCCGATTGCAGTGATGATGGCGGGATAGGAAAGATTGTTGATGCCGCTTTCGGAGTAGGTCTGGCTCTCCTCGTTCGTATACTTGATGAACATGTTGAACAGCTTGACGACAGCTTCTGGATTTTTGCAGTCCTTGCTGACAACAACAACGGAGCCGATGCTCGTGCTGACCTCAACCGGTGCGAAGCCGCCGTCTTCGTTATACAGCGGGTAATAACCCCACTCCTGGCCGAGGGAAATACCGTTGTCGAGATAGAACGGAGCAGTCATGTTGCAGATGACAACGCCGCTCTTGCCGGAGACAGCATCCTCAAAGAGCTGCTGCTCAGACTTCGTGCCGTATTCCTGGTCGAGAAGACCGGACGCATACTTGTCATGCAGTGCGGAAAGTGCCGTCTTCATTTCCGGCTGAATGAGGCTGTAGACCAGTTCTCCGTCCTGCTCCAGCCATGTGGAGACAAGGCCGCCCTCGGCGTTGATGAGATACTTCATGGCCAGCATGTCGCTGATTTCCTTCGTGGCGCCGAGGCCGATTGTGCAGGTGCCGCCCATGTTATTCTCCTTGAACGCTGCAGCAATGTCCCAGACATCTGCCATGCTCTTCGGCTCAGAAAGGCCGAGTTCCTGCAGCCAGTCCGTCCGGATGGCAACCACGCCGCCCTTGTCCAGATAATCCGCCGGCTGCACAAGGCCGTACAGACGGCCATCCTTCGTCACATTGGATGCCATAACGCCGCCGTCGGCGTACATCAGCTTTTTGAGGTCGTCAGAGGCGTACTGCTCAAAGATGTCCGTCATATCCGTGAGCATGTCGGCCTCAAGCAGTTCCTTATAGGTTGCGTAGCTGACGCTGGCAAAGTCGGGGAACTCGCCTGCGGTGATAGCAAGGTTGATTTTAGTTGGCATGTCCTCAAAATCGGCCGCAACGCTCGTGTACTGTACGTCGATGCCCTTGCTGTTCCAGAGCGTTTTCCACGGGTTATCGTCCAGCGTGACCCCCTCCGGGCAGGAGGTCGTCAGCGTCTGGGCGACGATTGTCGTCAGCGTGATCGGCGTGTCATACCCGCCGAAGGGATCGACGGTTTCGTCCTGTACAGAAGTCTCGAGGGTCTGGGCGTCAGCAGCCGGGGTCTGTTCTGTCTGCGTGGGTTTCGCCTGTGCCGCAGGATCTTCCGTCGCCGGCTTTGCCGCGCAGCCGTAAACACCCAGCAGGATACATACGCACAAAAGTGCTGTAATCAGTTTTTTCATAAGCTGTGTTTCTCCTTTTCATTTTTCCGTTATCACTTACATCTGCCGTTCAAGCGGGCCCTTGCCTAAAACGCACATCTGTTATGTGAATAATATATCATTTTTGTGCATTATAATGAATGGAGTTTTTTCGTTAATTTCTAAATAATATCACTCCCATTATTTGATCATCTATAAAATATGCGCTGTAAAATAAGGCTTTTCAGGCTCCCTACGCAAACAGAAAGAATGATTTTGTGCTAAAAAAAGTTATAACATGCATTTACAGAGGCGCGACTTTTCTTTATAGTAAAGAGGAAGACAAGGGGGTGCCGTCATGCCGCAGCAAAATCACGAGTTGCAGACATTTGAATATCATTTTAAGTTCTTCCAACTCTATCATAACTATTTTTCGTTTATCTCACTCGGCTGGGAGAATTGGAAATATCCGCAGAAATATTCAATCGACAACTTCGGCTCCTCAGAGAACCAGTTTATCTTTCAGTATACCGTCTCCGGTGAGGGAGCAATTACAATCAACTCTCACACGCATGTGCTGCGTCCCGGGCAGGCATTTCTGATCGAACGGCCCGGCGCAACGCATTATTTCAGGCCCAAAAACAGCGCACACTGGGAACTGCAGTTTTTGTCCATGAACGCCGTATGCGGCAGCATTCTCCGGAATATCATCAACGAATACGGAAATATCTACACGCTTCCGCCTGCCTGCCCGGTTCTGAACTGCTGGGAAAAACTCTACGGACTGGCTGTGAATAAGCAGATCGACAATTTCTTTACCGCCTCATCCTACACCTATGAGTTCATCATGGCGCTTCACGATACGCTGCGTGCCCTTCCGGGCCTGCGGCACTCCAATAACCGCTTGCAAAACTGCGTCGAAGCAATTCAGGCAAACTATCAGAGCAATCTGACGCTGACCCAGATGGCGCAGATCTGCAATCTTTCGCCGTCCTATCTCACGAAGATTTTCAAGGAAAACTTCAAAACGACACCGGTGCAGTACCTGATCAAATATCGAATTGAGATGGCCTGCCGCTTGCTGCAGCGAAGCGATATGCGCATCGAGGATATTGCGCTGCAGACCGGCTTCGGCAGCGGGAATTATTTCTCAAGAATCTTTAAATCCGTCGTCGGCGTCTCCCCGAAGGACTATCGGAAGGAGCAAAATCTCGAACTTCTGACCGCACAGGAAACGCAGGAGTTGATCGTGCGCTATGAGATGCTGAAATAGCATTCTGTCAGGTGTAAACGGCAGGCATCCCTGCGCCGCTCGGTTTGACTAAATAAAACTGCCATCCCGACGGGATGGCAGTTTTATTTGGCAAAGAACCGTAATTTTGATAGAAAACCGTCAAGGGGGTGCAACTTCGGTTCTGAGGGGGGTGCATTTTGATTTTAGGGGGGTGCAGTATTATTGGCACTTACAGCTTTAATAGAGTCTCTCATGCGGCTGAGAGATTGTTTTTTGTTAAATCGACTCGTCTCAGAAACTCCTTGCAATCAACGAGTTCAAACGTTTCGACCTTCTTCCTATTTTCTATGGCTCTGGCATATTTTACAGCATCGGGGGAATAATGATCTGCTGTAGATACAAAAATGCACCCCTTGATGTTGTCATAAAGCAGCGAACTCCCCATTAACTCACGGAGGACTGTTACCCCTTCAGTTGCATTAGGGTTTTCATGTCGCTTGATTTGAAGCAGAATTTGATTACCGCTATCATCAACTAAAAGACCGTCTTTCCCGCCATCGCGCGTTTTCCCAAAAGCGTACACTTTACATGAGGGGTAAAAATCCGAAAAAACGGAACGTACTAAGTCTTCCATTTTATGCGGATTAATAGAATAGATAAGCTCTGGCTTTTTGAGCAGCTGATGTCTCAATGCGTCAACTGGCACAGCGCAGGATGAATTGTCATATTGTCTAAGTATTGCAGATGAATATTCCAAATCCGATGCACGAATGCCATCTGCAACTGCATCGCTGCTATTTTGGTACTTATACTCCCACCAACCACATATAGGGCACTGGACAACTTCTTCCCGCTGGTTAAAGGATCCAAACAGCCAATCTGGATAGTCATCTACAGACTTTTGATAAATTCGGTTGTTGATTGTGGTGTGGCAAAAAGGGCAAACGGCATTGTGCGAAAACAATGGAAGCCCGGAGTCAACCAAAACATAGTCTACAACGCCTTGGTGCGCCTTCTCGGTTACATACTCTTTGTAGTCCAAAATCATAAGTGTCTCCTCTTAGTTATGTCGCGAAAAAGCAGCCTGAATATAATTTCTGACAATAATTCTACCATAGAAAACAGATTTTGCATAGCGAAAAGCCCGCCAACAAATGTGGCGGACTTTTCACTTTATGGGTTTTATACATCAATCTCTGTTCCACCCTGGAATTTGAATGTCATCCGTCCATCAGCGTGGACGGTCGCCGTATCGATGATGGTCAGCCAGAGCTTTTCGTCAAACTCGGTGAGAGCATCCAGTTCCTGCACCTCGAACATAAATGCTCCAATGGCTTCTGCCTGGGCTTCCCGTGCCGCCTTTGTGGTACGGAGCTGCTCAAGCTGTGCCTTTGTCTTTTCGTATCGCTCTACAAAACCGTTGTACCGTGCGGCATATTCTTCCTGGTTCTGTGCCGTCTGTGAGTTTTCCGCAATGCAGCGTTTTGTCAGTTCGGTCACAACCTCGATCTCCTCAAGCAGGGTCTGGATTTCTTCATCAATACCCGTGCAGTCCGTCAGCGTAGCCTGCATCAGTCGGCAGTCCTCAAGGATGTTGTCTTTGCTGTCGAGGATGGCGTTAAAGGCGGCAACAAACCGCGCCTTGATGGTTTTCTCGTCCAGATGAGGCGTTTCGCATTTGTGTTCACCCTTGAACTTGTTATTGCATTGCCAGATGACCCTTCGGTATTTTGAGGTCGAGTTCCAGACCTTAGAGCCGAAGAAGGAACCGCAGTCGCCGCAAATGATGCGGGAGGCGAAAATGCTTTTTCCACTGTATTGACGGCTGATCCGTTTGCGCCGCTCAAATTCAACCTGAACCTTGTTGAATTCATCCGGCGTTATAATCGGCTCATGGCTGTGCTCCACATAATACTGCGGCACTTCGCCCTCATTGGCTTTTTTCTTTTTGGTAAGGAAATCGACCGTGAAGCATTTTTGAAGGAGTGCCGCACCCTTGTACTTCTCATTTTGGAGAATGCTCTCCACCGTGCTGGTCTGCCAGCGTTGTTTTCCAGATGGGGTCGGAATTGTGTCCGCTGTCAGCTCCTTTGCAATGGCTCCCGGTGTCAGTCCCTCCATAAACCGAGTGTAAATTCTGCGGACAATGACAGCCTCTTCCGGCACAACTTCGGGAAAACCGTCCGCTCCCTTGCGGTAACCGAGGAACTGCTTGTATGGCAGGTTGACCTTGCCATCGGCAAACCGTTTCCGCTGTCCCCATGTGACATTCTCGGAAATGGAACGGCTTTCTTCCTGTGCCAAGCTCGACATGATGGTCAGCAGCAGTTCGCCCTTGCCGTCAAAGGTGTAGATGTTCTCCTTTTCAAAGTAGACTTCTACACCTTTTTCCTTCAGCTTACGGATGGTGACCAGGCTGTCGACCGTGTTTCGTGCGAAGCGGCTGACCGATTTTGTGACGATGAGGTCAATTTTTCCTGCCAGGGCGTCCTCAATCATCTCATTGAAGCCGACACGGTGTTTCGTGTTCGTGCCGGAGATGCCCTCGTCGGTATAGACCTTTATGAACTCCCATTCGGGGTTGCGCTGAATGTACTGGGTATAATAGTCCACCTGTGCCTCATAGCTGGTAAACTGCTCATCGCTGTCCGTGGACACTCTGGCGTATCCGGCGACCCGCCGTTTCTGTTTTGCCACCCCAGAAAGGTGTGTCAGCGGATTGATGGTCGGTGGAATGACGGTGACCGACCGTGCTGCTGTTCTGCTCATTTTTTGCTCCTCCTTGCCTGCAGTGCCCGTTGGCGCGCCTGTTCTTTCATTTCCGGCGTCCAGCTTTCTGCCCTGGAGCGGTCTGCCCATCGTTCAACGATTTCTGAACCGTCATCCATGCAGAACACGACTACATTATTATTTTCTGCTCTGATTGCCGTTATTTTGCTTCTGACCGTATCGGGGTCCAAGTGGGCAACTCTCAGCACCTCACAAGTGAGGGCATCAAGCGTTTCTTCCGGGATTCGCTTTGCAGCACATTCAGATTTTCCCTTGGTCTGGAATGTGGTGCAATTCCAATAATGCTTTTTTCTGTAAGTTACGCGCTTATATGTGTTGCCGCACAGCCCACAGTGAATTAGCCCTGTAAAGGCGGAATGAGTTGGCTTCTTACGGTTTGCGGTCTGCTGCGCCAGCATTTTAAGCCGCTTCTGTGCCTTATCAAATGTTGCCTGGTCGATAATTGGCTCATGCGTTCCCTCGGCGTAGTACATCGGAAGCTCTCCTCGATTTGGTAACAGCTTCTTTTCAATGTGGTTATTGCGGTACTGCTTTTGCAGGAGCGCATTTCCGAGGTACTTTTCATTAGATAAGGTATTCCGCATCCGCTCTGCACACCAGGTTCCACCCAGGACGCCTCTGTATCCTCTGGCATCAAGGTCGCGGCCAATGGATCTCATACTTTCGCCCTCGTTGAACCGTGCAAATATCTCACGGACAATGGCGGCATCCTTCTCATTCACCTGAACGCCATCTGCGGTAATGTTATAGCCGAACAGGAAACGCAGATTGGCAAGCTCTCCGTTCTCAAACGCTTTACGGATACGCCACTTCTGGTTTTCACTGGCCGACAGACTCTCTTCCTGTGCGTAAGACGCCAGAATGGTCAACATTAGTTCTCCGTCCGCGCTCATGGTATGGATGTTCTGCTCCTCAAAGAAAACATCAACACCCAGGCTTTTTAGTTCCCGGACGGTTTCCAGCAGCATGACCGTATTTCTGGCGAAGCGGGATATGCTCTTTGTAATAACAAGATCAATGTGCCCTTGTCGGCATTCCTGGATCATGCGCTGGAAACCGGCTCGTTCTTCCTTGGTGCCGGTCACTGCTTCATCGGTATATACGCCGCAGTACACCCATCCGCAGTGATCCTGAATCATTTTGCTGTAGTAGCTGACCTGCGCAGACAGCGAGTGGAGCATGGCATCCTTTCCCGTAGAAACACGGGCGTAAGCGCAGACAAGCAGCGCCTTTGGCTGTGCAGGAATTAGGGTACCGACCCTTTTTACAACTCTCTCCATATAGTTCACCCCCTTGGTGTGTGACATATTACCTCTGAAAGTGGGCTATATCCAGCGATTTCAGCGGAATATACTACACGAAGATATGCCGTATTTTTCGGCAATAATTGTATCGATCTTAGCGTACTCTTTGGCTGAAATCAGCCCCTTGGAACGCATACTCCGGGCGAGAGCCATCGCTGTCTGATAGGCAAACAGCTGCTTATCATAATCACTCATGGTTGGCCTCCTTCCTGCGGAATTTCAAATAGCAGTCACGGGAGCAGAATTGGCGACGGGCGTTGCCATAGCTTTCAAACTGCTTTCCACAATTCCGGCAAGTGAGTGTGTAGTACGCTTTTCGCTGCACTCTTTCTGGATGTGCGTTCCACCACACCATTCGGCAGGCATCTGAGCAGAACATTCTTTTCCGTTTATGCGGTGTCTGCGCAAGCGGGGCCTGGCAGTTTCGGCACAGGCCATTTGGGTCCGGAAGTGCCTCGACCTGCACGGGATGCCTGGCACAGAAAGACTTTACCGTATTCTGAGCAAGTCCTGTTTCTGCCGCGATCCGTTTATATCCGTAACCCTTGTATTGCAGAGCGATGATGCGGCTGCGTTCACCATCTGTCATAAAAACGCCTCGTTTCTGAGGGTATAAATACTCCTCCACAGGTAGGCCACGGCAAAAGGAAAACGGGACGGTTATAGGCAAAAAAATTAAGCCCTCCACGGAAAATCCACAGTGGGCTACCATCAACTTGAAATTACTATGCATTCATGATATAATTTAAGGGACGTTGGTAGCATAGCACACCATTTTATTCTTAGAGCGTGACTCTGGAAAGGAGGTAGTGCTATGGACGTTAAGGTCATCATCGACTATAAAGTCGTTCTGGCTCTTGGCGTGATCGCTGTCGGTACCATCTTCGCTTTGCGAATGGAACCTGATGCGATCAAGGAGGTTTCGATCTATGCGATCGGTACTGCTCGGAACCGTGCAATGGCTAGCGGTAGCGTTTGCTAGATTCCCTGCGTCAGGGCACATAATCTTCGGGTTATGTGCCTTTTTGTTTACAGCTTTCCAAGGTGTACTTGTGCGTATAGGGGGCGCTCATGAAAAAAATATATGAAAAGAGCTTCACTGAGTTAACCGAACTGGTTAGAGATAGTAGAAATAATTGCATTCGGAGAACAGATGAATTCTTTACGTCAGTCAATTCCGTATTGAATCTGGGAGATACTCGGTTTATTAGCTATTCCAATATGGTTGGGACAAGCGAAATGCGTGCGGTAAAAGTGATCGAGCGACTCGCTGTTACCCTCATTGAAGATAGGAAAATAGCGGGGTTTTCATTGTATCCAGTTGACCTAGCGTTCAGAAAGATGGATTTACGGGAACAAGCTAAATCCAGGCCATTCCAGCTTGTGCTAGAAGAAGGAGACAGAAAGTATGGGATTATTTTCTGTGTTCCGGATGATGAACATAATTACTATTCATGCTTCACAGAGGGCAAGTATGCTGTTAATGGAATCAAGTTTGTAAAACTTATCGATCCTGATAAAGAGGCGTATAATGCCCTCATCCAATGTGTAAATGACTTCAATAAGAGAGCAGGAATCCTCGTTGAGCGGGTTACCATTCGAGAGTTTTGGACGCAGTATTTTGGGCATGACGAATTCGATTTGCTGATTGAATTTTTAAATGCATTCAACGAAAAAGCCAAGGAAATCATTGGATTCAGCACTGTGGTTACCCCCACAGATGCTGCTCTAAAAAAATTCAGAGCAAAAACCGGTGAGATATTGCGAACAACTCCGTACGCCAGTGTATTCCCAGATAGTGTATATCAGCCACAAATTGACATCATGACCAGAAATTATCTCGATCGTGGTCTGTGGAAAGCAATGGTGGGAACGGCAGATTTTGCGACTAGTTTTATTACATCCGAATGGAATTTTCAGATGTATGAGTTGACAGAAAATATGGATTTAACAAATATTGTGGCTGGGTATTTAAAGTCGGTAGAACAGTTGCTTTGGACTATCATTAGATTTCAAACAAAGAAACCGTTCCAAATTAAAGCGAAAAACGGTGGGCTGATAGAATACTCCGCAAATAATGAGGATGTTGTTAATACTACCTTGGGTTCACTTGAGGAAGTCTTAATCCATAATAGTTGGATGTTTGATGTGAACTATTATGCCAGAACTCATGTGACGGCAGCCATCAAAGAATGGCGAACAAGACATAGGAATGGCTTTTTTCATAAAGATAACCTCCAAACAATTGATAAGGTTCAAGAAATCCGCAGCCAAACATTACAGCTGTATTTCTTGATTCTTGGTAGCTGTTCAATTGGTGATGAGGATTTCGCCAAATTGGGGATTGAAGCAACTACATAATTCCTCAAAGTGAGCTTTTCCGGTAAGCTGTATAGTAGTGTCTCAGGTGAGCCCAAAAATGAAACTCGAATTTAGAAGAGTACCCAATTAAACGAACAAACAGGAAAGCCCATCGAAGAGAAAATACTCTTCTCGATGGGCTTCGGTTTACTTTTTGGGGATACTCCCTCGCAGATAAGCCACGGCAGAAGGAAAACGAGCCGGTTGTTGACAAAAAATTAAGCCCTCCACGGAAAAAATCCGCAGAGGGCTTAACTGATGGTTAAGAACCTGACTCCCAGTATGTTTACTTCTGAATCATATCGTGATACCGTTTAAGCATCACGCAGAACTGTTCACGGGTGAGGTTTTCCCGCAGCTTAAGGTTACCGTTTGAATCCCCAAGCAGAAGGCGGTTTTCCAACGCCCAGTTCACAGCGTCCTTCGACCATGCGGCAGGGGCGTTGTCCAACGATGCCGGAGCCTGATTGCCCAGCGCCGCCGTGACCTTTTTTGCAAGGTCGCCCATGCGGGCATACATCCAGTCGCCGGGGCAGGATTTATTCGAAAACCATCTGTGGACGGTCAGCACCATCTCATCCGGTGCGGGCGTATAGCCGAGCGTCTTGTCCTTATCGCCCAGCCAGAGCAGCTTGGTTTTGCCGTTGCGTTTGCAGATGTCGGTGCAAAGCTCAATGAGCCGCTGGTACACCACATCTTTGAAAGCATAAGGCTCAGCGGTATCAGAAGCGCACTCAATGGTCACGGCTCTCTGGTCGTTGGCAGCGGAGGACGAGCACCAGGAGCGATTCGTCTCCTCCACATACATCCCGACTCTGCCGTCCACGCCAATGCCGTAGTTGGAGCTTGCCTGACGGGATGTCGGCAGGAATACATTTCCGAGCGTTTCCACGCTGCACTGACCCACCACGCAGTGGGGCGTGATGCGGTCAATGCTGTGGGTGCGCTGCCCGGAGTGGTTCGGGCTGAGCTTGGTGTAGGATACCAGAGGGCTGTTCGTGTAAGCCATTACTCTTCACCGCCCTTTTCATCGGTTGCGCGGTCATGCAGCTGCTCCAGCACTTCTTTCAGCTTTTCGGGGATCGGCAGGCCCAGGTGTGCGGCGTTTTCCAACAGGCTCACACCCTCATTGGAAAGGTAGAAGAAAATGACCGCCGTCCGCAGAACGCCTGTCCCACCGAGCACATAGACATCCAGAATGTTTCCAATGCCCACAAGGGTGAAAATCAGCACCTTGCGGCAGATTCCTTTGAAGCCCACTTCGCTGGAAAGGTTCTTGTCCGAGATGGCACACAGAACGCCGGTGATGTAGTCGATGACCACAAAGGCAATCAGGGCATACAGAAATCCATCCACTCCGCCGAGAAACCAGCCGAGAAAGCCGCCCAGGGCAGCGAACGCGACCTGAATGCCATTCCAAATCTGTTTCATATTCGTTTCCTCCTTATTCTTCTTTAAAATGAACAAACGGCGTCAGCAGCCCGATGTCGTTTGCGGATAACAGCAGGTTTTCCGTGATGGGAATGTCGATGGCTTCCACCTCCGGCGTGACCTCCATTACTAACAATTCTTCCAGTTCGGCGGCGGCTTTCGGCTCGTTCTCTGCGGAGAAATCGAAGCTGCCATCCTCCTTTGCCGTGCCGTACTTTTCAAAGATTTTCTGCCGCTGTTCGGCAAAGAAATCCGCCTCCTTCTGCAAGGCGGTAATCATGCGCTTGAGCTTGTAGGCAAGACGAAGCTGCAGATCTCGGGCAGACAGCTTGGACAGCGCCGGAACCGCCAGAACGATTTCTTTCAGTTGTACTTTCATGTTCGTTTTCCTCCTTAAGTGCCGATCAGCCCGTATTTCACAAGGATGCCGACCAGATTGTTTAAGATTTTCAGATAGTTGGATGCCGTTGCCGTGGAATAGCCCATGTTCTGAGACGTGGAACTGAGCGTCTGCCGTGCGATGGGGCTTCCCGCAAAGAAGCCGATCTTGGAACTGGCCGCGGAGCCGATCTTCGCGGTATTCGAGCCGAGATAGGCATAGTGCCAGTAGAGGCTGGACGTGCCGAGATAGAACGGGTAGGTCGTGCCGGACGCCGACGGCTTCAATTCACGGGCCGTGCTGGCAATGATGTAATACGAGGTCGAGCCGCCCATTTTCAGTTCCTTGCCCGCAAAGCTGGTCGTGATGTCCGAACTGCCGCCAATGGCCGTGCCGTTGACGCAGAGCTTTCCCGCGCTGGCCGTGAGATAGCAGTTGGAACTGAGATACAGCTTTTCAATGTAGCCCGTGTCCCAGTAATAGACGGACGAGCCGAGACGGTTGACCGCAGCACCGGAGAACAGGCACTCAAAGGTGCCGCCGTTGAAGCCGAACCGGGCCACGGTATCGGAGCCGGAGCGCAGCTGGATATTTTCACACCAGAGGTTGCCGAAAGGCCGGGCAATCGTACCGAGGTCCCAGTCCACGCTGGTAGCCGGATGGACCACGACATTGGCCGTGTCCACAATGAGCGCGTGGGTGCCGACACCGTCCCATCTGGCCAGCTTGATTTGCGCGCCCGCGAAAATGTAGGTGTAGTCATAGTTCCAGCTGCCGTCGCCGCCGATGTACATGGTCGTGGTGGTGCTCTCTTTCAGACTCACTTTGCCGGACTCGGCATAAATGGTCTTGACCTTGAGCGTGGAGGTGTCGATGCGGTCGGCCTTAATGGTCCCCGTCGTGATATTCGCGCCATTGATGGTGGTCTTGCCCGCCGTGCCGAGGGCGGAGATCGTCACATAGCCGGAGAGGTCGATTTTGTCCGCCACCAGCTTGACGGCCCGGTCGGTCATGGTGAAATCAGAGGCGGATGTGCCGGACTTCACCAGCCAGTTGATTTTGTTTGCCGTCTGCGTGACCGAGGTGATGTTGCCCTCTGCCGTCTCGATGCGGGTTTTGAAGCTGTTCACGTTCTGTGTCAGGGTGGAAACGGAGCCTTCCGCATTTTCGATCCGTGTATTAAAGCCGCTGACTGTCTGGGACAGCGTGGATACCGCGCCCTCGGCGTTTTCAATGCGCGTATTAAAACCGCTCACGGTCTGCGAGAGCGTGGAGAGATTCCCGTCCACAGTCTGAATAGGATTCGAGGTTATAGTGGATGCCGGAGATCGCCTCGGCATCAGCAAGCAGCCGCTCCATTTCCGATTTCGTGCCGCCATAGCCGAGCTTCAGGTTGTCCAACATCGTGTAGTTCTGCTTGGCAAAGCCCTGATACGCAGACTGGATCATGGACATATCCGTACCCATCTTGTTGGCGTTGTCGGACATATCCGTGATCGCCATGTCGACGTATTTGACCGCCTTTTCGGTGTCGCCGCCGAGGGACTGGATCAGACTTGCGGAGAACGAGGTGACCGTCTCCATGTATTCGTTTGCAGACAAACCCGCTGTTTTATAGGCGTTTGCAGCGTAGCTTTGCAGTTCCTTGGAGTTGTCCTTGAACAGCGTGTCCACGCCGCCCACCAACTGCTCATAGTCGGCATAGGCGGAAATGACTTCCTTACCCAGCTTGACAGCGGCGGCCCCGGCAGCAGCGGCGACTGCGCCCATTGCCGTGCCGATGCCTTTGAGAACGCTGCCCAGCTTTTCAAACTTGTCGCCGGATCTCTCCGCTTTCTCTCCGGCATCGTCGATTTTGCCGCCCATGTCCCCGGCATTTTTTGCAGCGTCGTCCATTTCATCTGCCATCTTGGACACGGATTTTTCTGCGTCCGTATAACCGTCGCTGGCTTCGGAGAGCGCGTCGTTGTTGGCTTTCAGTTCGCGCTCCATGTCGTTGAGGGCGGCTTCCGCATTGTTCAGCTGGATCTGCCAGCTTTGGGTGCGGCGGTCATTTTCCTCAAAGGACTCCGACGCATTTTTCAACGCCTGCCGCAACACCTCGATCTTCTGCTTTTGCGCGTCGATCTGCTTGTTCAGAACCTCCGACCGGGCGGCGACGGCCTGCATGGAGGTGTCGTTTTTGCCGAACTCGGAGGCGACCAGCTTCATCTCTGAGCCGAGGACTTTGAAGGACTGGTTGATGTCCGCAATGGCTTTTTTGAACTCCTTTTCACCTTCAAGTCCGATTTTTAAGCCGAAATTGTCTGCCACGCTGCCGCCTCCTTTCCGCGCAGATCATACGATGGGGCTGATCGTCACATAGACCGTGCAATAGCGGTCTGTGATCTTGACGTGCGCGCCATTCTCGCTGCTGTCGATGACCTCGCCGTCTGTGGGCGAGTAGAAGTAATTTGTCTGTGTCGTGACCTCGATATGGATCATCGCGCCAAGGAGGATGGACACTGTCCCCTCTGTCTGGCTCGGGATCTCGACGGGGCCGTCCATGCCATAGGCGGTCACGGACGCTTTCGTGTGATTGGAGACCGTCACCTTCACGACCTCGGTGTCCACGACCGGCACCTTGCTCAAAAGGTCCGTGAGCTCCGACAATGTGGCATACCCCGGTACGGTGACGTTTTTGGTCATCAGCCAATACCGGAGCACGCTCTTCGCATCTTTCAACCGCGTGATCTCACTTTTAATGCTCATCCGCAGCCGCCTCAGATTGCCGCGAGGGCTTCTTCAATATCCGCAGTCAGCGACACCGTACCGCCTGCGGTGTAGCCTGCCGGAATGGTCACGCTGGTCGTGGTCAGACCGTCCATTGTGGCAGTCGCACTGCCGTTGTCCGGCATGGAGCCGGTGAGCTTCACGCCGTTCACAAAGGCTGTCTTGCCGTCGAGAATGTTCGCCGCCAACGCATCCGCACCGGAGGTGTCTGCAAACGCATCCGGAATTGCCGCCACGCTGACCTTGGTGAGAACTTTGCCCGTGGACGGCACAATGTCCTGCACCGCTTTGGTCGGCGTGACCGTTTTTGTTTCCACTGCGACGGATACCTTGCCCGCGCCGCTGTGATACCCCTTCGGGATGGTATACGATGGCGTACCCGCGTCCAGCGCCTTGGACACCGCGCCGTTGTTCGGCATGGTACCGGTTGTGACCTTACCGTCCGCTGTTACAATCACTTTGCCTGTAAGTGTATCTGCTGCGCCTGCCGTAACGGAGGACACATCCTGATACGCATCGGGGATCTGCGAAACGGTGACGTCGGACAGGCCGTAATAGCCGCTGTCCGGGGTGATCGCCTGCTGTGCTTTCGTGGGCGCGACCGTTTTGCTTTGCAGCTTGTAGTTGCCGCCGCCCGCCACGCCGGAAACCGTACCGCTGCCGTTGTGGTAGCCCGCAGGGATGGTGTAAGTATCGCCCTCCTGCACAGTCGCGGAGACCGCGCCCTGATTGGAGATGCCATCCACCGCCGTAGCGCAATCGTCCAGCTTGGCTGCTGCGGTCACAAGCCCCAGTGCCACTAGCTTTGTACGGATCTTGTTTCTCGCCGTCTGGAGCTTGGCGAGTTCTGTTGCAATGCTCATAAAACCTCCTATATCGTGCCGAGCAGCACTTCGATGTTGCCCAGTTTCGCATAGACCGCCGCTGCGGTGATGGGGAGCGTATTGTCCGCTTCGGCTTCGTCTGCCACCTGCACGGCAAGCCGTCCCTGCTTGTCCCACATGAGCGCGTGGCCCAGCGAGAAGTCGCCGCCGACCTGAACGGTCGCATGGAAGTCGGCATGGAGCCGTTCGTCCTCGGTGTGCAGCTTTGCGCTAATACGCATCGGCGATCAACTCCTCTCGATGCAGTAGTTCTTTCGTCGGGATCGGAATACTGTCCGTTGCAAATACCGAGCCGCCGAGCATGACCCGTAGCTGTACCTTTGCGATCTGGTTGTCCGGCAGCATCAGCGTCTCGGTCTGCGTCAGGCGAAGGCTGACCTCCGTGCCGTCAGCGGACAAAGACAGTTCCGAAAGCGGACGCAAGAGCCGGACCGTTCCGCAGGCGAGGCAGAACTCCGCAGCCGTGCAGCCGGTGATGCTTCTGTCAAGAGACAATGTCAGGGTCGGCGTTGTGCCTGGGATGATGCTCATATGCTTTGCCTCCTTACAGTCCGGGCGGGATAATATCGTCGATGGAAAGCTCCCGCTTCGGCTTTGCCATGCCGAGGAACTGCCTGTGGCATTCCCACAGGTCGAGGAGAAAACCGAACGGCGTCAGCCAGACCTCCTCGGACGGAAGATGCAGCTGGGCCGTTCCGTAATAAAAAAGCCGGGTGAACAGTTCCTCGTCTGTTACCCGACCTGCGCGTTTTTTGAGTCGTTTTCGCTTTCCACATTCCGCTTCGTCCCTTTGAGCATAGCCTCCATGATGGCAGTTTTGTACTCCGCCAGTTCCAAAGGGCTGGTGAGCAGCTCGACCGTCTCCTGCGTGAGAAGCTCCTGCTTGTCCTCTGGGCTTCGGAGATTGTGGATGAGCACGGACTGGTTTGCCAGCAGCGTAATGAGCCACACCAGCTCGTCCAGTGCCATTTCAAAGTTTTCTGACCGCATGAGCTTCTGCCCCAGATTTTCCAAACCACCGTAGCGGCCTGCGATCTCCTTGGTGGCGCGGGTGGTGAGAATGAGTTCAAACTCCCGACCGCCGATGTTGATTTTTGCGCTTCTGTCGTCCATAAAAACGCCTCCTTACGCCTGTGCGAATGTCGGCTCATACACCTCGGAGTACCAGCCGCTGATGACCGATGCGGAAACTCCGGTGGAATCCTCGGACACCTCTGCCTTCCACGGGTGCTTGCCCTGACCGTCCAGCTTGTTGCGTCGCAGAACAGTGCCCTCAATGGTGGGGGTGGAGAACTCAATGCTTTCGCCCTTGGTGGTGAGGTTCGTCGCGGGGATGCCGAACTTGACCTTGTAAAGCCAGAAATAGCGGTATTTACCGTTGGACTTCTTCGCCCGGAAGCCGATAGCGACCGGGGCGCCGCCGTCCTCGGATGCGGAAATGAGCACCTTGTTGTCGTCGATTTTTGCGCCGGTGAGGTCCTGCGCCACCTGCACACCAATATCGTCGATGCCCAGCGTCAGGGTGCCGCTCTGAAACTCCTTCACGACCTCTGCCGCGCCGTCGTCAGCGTAGAGCGTCGCTTCGGCCAGTTCCACGGAAAGCTCCGCTGTCATAGCCTTGGCAAGCTGCGTCGGGGTCCCGTAGGTTTCGTCGCCGTTGTCCGCCTCGGTGATCTTGGCGTAGTAAAGTTTATCCAGACCAATGGTCGCCATGGTCATTCCTCCCAAACATAAGATTTTGCCACGTCGATGGCATAGTGATGATAGCCGGTGTCGGTTTCAAAGCCGATGTACCGGCGGTCTGTGACAGTCACGTCCGCCGCCAGCAGCGCACGGACGAGCGTATTCTTGATCTTCATATAATTCTCGCGGCAGAACAGGGACAGCCGTACTTCCTGCGTATCGATGCCAGGACGGTCGTCTGCATGGAGGTCAAAGCTGTCCGAGAGCGGCGTCAGCACAAGGTAGGTGTCCGGTGCTGCATCGGAGAAGATACCTGTCTCAACAGGCACGCCGCAGCTTTCCGCGATGGTATTCAGTTCCGACAGCAAACTCACAGCTTTTCGACCTCCTCCTTGAGCGTCTGCTCCATGACGCGGATGCACTCCACTTTGGCAGCAGACTTTGCGGGTTTCAGAAAAGGCTTGGGCGGCTGGCCGGATTTCCCGTATTCGAGGATGTTGGCGATCTTTGCGTTGCTGCCGCCATCCGAGCGTGGTTCGGAAAAGCCGATCTTGATGTCGTGGTTGCCCTCGCGGTTCAGCTTGACGGGCGACAGGCCGAGCGACTGCGTCAGTTCGCCGGTGGAGCGCGAGTCGTATTTTGTCCCGCTGCCGATGACGGCGGCAAGATTGCTCCGCACCTTTGCCAGAACGACCTGCCCGCCAGCTTCCAGCACCTTTTCCGCAACGCTGTCGGTGTCCTTACCCAGACGGGACAGCTTCGTCAGAAACTCGTCCGGCAGCTTGAAATCAGCTTTTGCCAACAGTAGATTCACTCCTTTTCGCTAAAACCTCGATATACATTCCGCGACCTTTCACGTTCTCCACGGAAACAATGTCATATCGCCCATCCTCCGTAACGAGAATATGATCGGTGGTGACCGTCAGCCCCGGAATACACCGAAAGCGGAACAGGTCGGTGGCTTCACTGAAGGCCGCGAGGTTTGCCCATCGCTGGCTGCCGTGCCGCCCTTCCTGATACACCCGAATGGACGCGAGAACTTCATCCTCGGAATGGGCGAAGCCCTCACTGTCCTTGACCTGCCTGGTTTCCACAATGTCGGCAAAACCGTTCATTTTTCCGAAGCTCATACCTGCCACCGCCGATCCAGCCGGAGCAGCAGGTTGACCGTGTTCCACACCTGCTGTGCCGCTCCGGTATGATCCGCAAAGAAGCCGCCCGTGCTGCCGTCCCGGCTTTCGTAGAAGTGGGACGCCAGCATGATAACAGCCTGCTCCGTGGTGGGCGGCATGGGCGCGTTCTGATACGTTCCCTCCGGGATGTGCTGGTAGCTCTCCGCGTATGAAACAGCGGCGGTGATGTAGCTTTTCAGCAAGGCATCATCCGCCGTGTGTTCCA
>OLQA01001225.1_pt1 | contig 23127 bp, 21 predicted proteins | sample 1673151 | NCBI WGS metagenome assembly OLQA01 (sample SAMEA3136760, study PRJEB25190) | human gut metagenome | biome: human gut; feature: human-associated habitat; material: faeces | place: Austria | collected 2013 | reverse complement strand
GTATCCATCTCGCTGATGCCGACCGTCTCGACGAACATGTGCAGCTCGCCGACGGTGGTGTAGCCGTAAGGAGTGATTTCGTTGTTGAAGCAGTCGGAGCCGATGGTGAGGATAACGCCCTTCTCGTTCCGCCGCCTTCGAGAAGCTGCCCTTCTCGACCACGCTCATGAATGCGTCAAGATGTTTGTTATACATACCGCATATCTCCCTTCAGCAAATTGTACCGATTTCATCCGGCATATGCCGCCGGTTTGTGTCTCTTGTCCAATTACAGCAAATATATTTGCGTTCCGCTATCCAAAAAAGTTTACCGCGTGTAAAGCAAAAACCTGCATCGCGCGGAAAAACCGCCGCAGCGTGGTAAAACGCTGCGGCGGTCTGTTTGCTCATATCTTATTTTTTGCTCTTGATGTACTCGTCGATGGCGGTAGCGGCGGTCTTGCCGGCGCCCATGGCGAGGATGACGGTGGCAGCGCCCGTGACGGCGTCGCCGCCGGCGAACACGCCCTCGTGGGTGGTCTTGCCCTTCTCGTCGGCGATCAGGCAGCCGTGCTTGTCCGCTTCCAGACCGGGGGTGGTCATGCGGAGCAGCGGGTTGGGGCTGGTGCCGAGAGCGTCGATCATGGCGTCCACTTCGAGCACGAAGTTGGAGCCTTCAACGGGCATCGGACGGCGGCGGCCCTTCTCGTCAGGCTCGCCGAGCTCCATCTTGATGCACTCGATGCCGGTCACGTAGCCCTTCTCGTCGCCGATGACGCGCACCGGGTTGGTGAGCAGCTTGAACTCGACCTCTTCCTCCTGAGCGTGGTGGACCTCTTCCTTACGGGCGGGGACCTCTTCCATGCCGCGGCGGTAGACGACGTAGACGTGCTCCGCGCCGAGACGCTTCGCGCAGCGGGCGGCGTCCATGGCGACGTTGCCGGCGCCGACGACGGCGACGCACTTGTGGTGCTTGATCGGCGTGTCGTAATCTTCGCGGTAAGCCTTCATGAGGTTGATACGGGTCAGGAACTCGTTGGCGGAGTAAACGCCGAGCAGGTTCTCGCCCGGGATGCCGAGAAAGCGGGGCAGACCCGCGCCGGAGCCGAGGAACACGGCCTCAAAGCCTTCCTCGGTGAGCAGCTCGTCGATGGAGATCGCGCGGCCGATGACGGCGTCGGTCACGATCTTAACGCCCATCTCTTCGAGCGCCGCGACTTCGCGCGCCACGATCGCCTTGGGCAGACGGAACTCGGGGATACCGTACACCAGAACGCCGCCGGCCTTGTGGAACAGCTCGTACACGGTGACTTCGTAGCCCATGCGGGCGAGGTCGCCCGCGCAGGTCAGACCGGCAGGGCCGGAACCGACAACGGCGACGCGGTGGCCGTTGGAAACGGGCTTCTCGACCTTCGCGTTGGGGTCGGCGTGGGCGGCGTGCCAGTCGGCGACGAAGCGCTCGAGACGGCCGATGCCGACGCTCTCACCCTTGATGCCGCGGACGCACTTGCCCTCGCACTGATGCTCCTGCGGGCAGACGCGGCCGCAGACGGCGGGCAGGCTGTTGGTGGAGGTGATGATCTTGTAGGCCTCTTCAAACTCACCCTCGGCGACCTTGGCGATGAACTCCGGAATGCGGACGTTCACCGGGCAGCCGCTGACGCAGGGATGCTGACGGCAGTTGAGGCAGCGCTTGGCCTCGTCGATGGCGATCTCCTCGGTGTAGCCGAGAGCGACCTCGTCAAAGTTCTTGTTGCGTACCAGAGGCTCCTGCTCCGGAATGGGGTTTTTCGTCATACTCATATTAGCCATGTCTTACACCTCCGGTGATGCGGCAGATATGTTCCTTCGCGGCGGTCTCTTCACCGGCGTAGAAGGAGTTGCGGGCGATCAGTTCGTCCCAATCGACCTGGTGGCCGTCAAACTCGGGGCCGTCCACGCAGGCAAACTTGGTCTCGCCGCCGACGGTGAGGCGGCAGCCGCCGCACATGCCGGTGCCGTCGACCATGATGGGGCTCATGGAAACGGTGGTGGGGATGCCGTAGGGCTCGGTCGTCTTGGAGACGAACTTCATCATGATGGCGGGGCCGATGGCGAAGATCTCGTCGTACTGGTTGCCCTCCTCGATGAGCTGCTTGAGCGCATCGGTGACAAGGCCCTTCTCGCCGTAGGAGCCGTCGTCGGTGACGAGCTTCATCACGTCGGAGGCGGACTTGAACTTATCCTCCAAAATCACAACGTCCTTGTTCTTGAAGCCGACGACCGCGTGGACCTCCGCGCCGCAGTCGTGGAACTTCTTGAGCACGGGATAGGCGATGGCGCAGCCGACGCCGCCGCCGACCACGCAGACCTTCTTCTTGCCCTCGGTCTCGGTCGGACGGCCGAGCGGGCCGACGAAGTCCTGAATGAACTCGCCCTGCTGCTTGTGACTGAGCTTCTCGGTGGTCGCGCCGACGGTCTGCACAATGATGGTAACGGTGCCCTTCTCGCGGTCGTAGTCATGGATCGTGATGGGGATGCGTTCGCCGTTTTCATCGACGCGCAGGATGATGAACTGGCCGGGCTCGGCCTTCTTTGCCACCATCGGCGCCTCGATCTCATACAGGATGACGGTCGGCTTGAGCGCTTCTTTTCTGACGATGCGATACATAGCGTAACCTCTTTTCTCCAAATTAGCGTTATGGATATGAAATGATGGGTTGATTATATCATGAAGGATTCCTTGCGTCAATCGGATAGTTCAATATTTTAGATGCAAGTTATCCTGCATTTTTATGGTAGAATGGTGACACGACGGTTTTCCGTCTGCACGACGCCCTCCTCCTTGAGCTTCTTGAGCTCGCGCATCATGGCGCTGCGGTCGGCGCTGATGTACTCTGCCAGCGCGCTGAGGGAAAACGGCAGCGTGATGGTGTCCGACTTTTCCCGCCGCGCAAGCTGCTCGAAGTAGCACAGCAGCTTTTCGCGGATGGAACGGCGCGAGAGCACCTCCACCCGCTCGCTCAGGCGCAGCGTCTTGGTCGAGAGCAGGCGGAACAGGTTCTGCACCAGAATGCTGTGGTGCAGGCAGGCGTTTTCACAGCGCTTGGTGATCTGGTCATAGTCGAGATAGAGCACGCGGCAGTCCCGCCGGCACTCCAAAAAAATCGAGTCGCCGCCCGCGCCGGAGAACGCCAGCACCTCGCCGAACACACCGCCCTCCTCCAGCGTTTCGAGGATCGTGCGGTTGCCGTCGGCGTCCAGCCGGACGAGGTCCGCGCTGCCGGAGAGCAGCACGCCCACGGCGTTCTGTTCCCCGTCGAACTCGCTGATGAGCGCGCCGGCCTCATAGCCCGCCTCGCGCGCGCCGAAGCATTGGAACATCCGCGCGCACTCCTCGTTCGTGATGCCCTCAAAGAGCTGTGAGCGCACCGTCTGCATCGTATCTCTCCCCGCCTTCCCGCCGTGCCGTTTGTACGGTCTCTTTAACTTTTTTATTGTAACCTGTCGCGCGCAAAAAGTAAATCACTATTTTTCTATGCCTGCTATAAAAGGAAAAGCGCCCTTACTCGGGCGCTTTTTCCGGATGCTTTTCGTAATATTTCCGCGCGTAGTCGTAAAAGACCTGCGCGATGGGCGAGAGAATGCTGTTTTTATGCTTGACGATGTAGAGCCTGCGCCGGAGTTCCTCTTCCTCGAAGGGGAAGGCGAGCACCTTTTCAAACTGCACATAATCGCGCGCGGCGGAGAGGGAGATCAATCCGATGCCAAGCCCCTCGCCCACCATCTGCTTCACGCTCTCGCTCGAGCGGACCTCGATGGCCGTGCGCAGCTGCGCGATGTCAACGCCCATGCGCTCTAAAATTTCCCTGCCGGCCTGATAGGTGCCGCTGGATTTCTCGCGGCTGATGAAGGTCTCGCTCAGCAGAAGCTCCTTCGGGAGATGCCTGCTGGCATAGGCGCGGAATTTTTCCGTGTTCGGGGTGATGACCGCCATGCAGTCGCCGGCAAACTCCTGCGAGATGCACTTGTGGTTCTCCACCCGCGTGCCGCTGAAGCCGATCTCCACGGCGCGCGTCGCGACCATCTCGATGACCTTGGGGCTGTCCTCCATCTGGATGTTGAAGGCAATGTCGGGATATTTCTCGTGGAAATTCTGCAAAAGGTGCGGCAGATAATACTGGCTCGGCACCGTGGAGGCCGCGAGCGTGATGGTGCCGCGCATCTCCTGCGAAAAGCTCTTGAGCGCCGCGGCGGCGTTCTCGCGCACCTGCAGGATCTCCTTGGCGTAGCGGTAGAGGAGCTTGCCCGCGTCGGAGGGGTAGGTCTCCTTCGTCGTACGCACGACGAGCTTGATGCCGAGCTTACGCTCGAGCGCGGAGATGTGGGAGGAAATGGTCGGCTGCGTCAGGTGCAGCAGCTCGGCCGCGCGGGAAAAGCTGCAGTTTTCGACCACATAGACGAACGCCTCCAGCTCCTTGATGTCCATATCAATGTCCATTTCCTCGGCCTCCCTTCGCGCCTCTGTCAACAAAATCACAGCTTACAGTATATCCGCTTCCCGCCTGTTTGTCCAGTTCTTTTTCCCGCAAATTTGCCCTTGCGCGCACGCGCCGATGTGGTATACTGAGAAAAAGAGATCAACCGCTCAGGGAGGCCGCCATGGACAAGACCTTTGTCCCCATCCGCACGGATGTCGTGCTGCAGAACGAGACTGCGCAGCTCTATCGCAGCTATCAGGATTTTCTGCAATTTGAACATCTCTACAGCTCTGCCGTGCGCGAGATCCAGACGCGGCTGGAGGTGCTGAACGAGGAGTTCAGCGTCCGCTACGACCACAACCCCATCCACCACGTCGAAAGCCGCCTGAAGTCCACCGGCAGCATCATCGAGAAGCTGCGGCGCAAGGGGTTGGAGATCTCGATGGAGTCCGCCAAGAAAAACATCAACGACATTGCCGGCATCCGCGTGGTATGCTGCTACATCGACGACGTTTACCGCGTGGAGGAGATGCTCCTGCGCCAGAGCGACATGGAGCTCGTCAAGCGGCAGGATTACATCGAAACGCCGAACTACAACGGCTATCGCTCGCTCCACCTCGACCTGCGCGTGCCCATCTACCTCTCCGACCGCACGGAGTCCGTGCTCGTGGAGGTGCAGCTCCGCACGGTGGCGATGGATTTCTGGGCCAGCCTTGAGCACGATATCCGCTACAAAAAGGACAAGGCCGCCCTCCCCGCCGGCATCAACGAGCAGATGTTCGCCTGCGCCGACGAGATCGCCGACATTGACCGCAAGATGCAGGATATGTACCATCGCATCCAGGCTGCGGAGTGAGCGGCACGGCTTCTGCAAAAGGATAAAAAGGAACGGCTTCGCAGCGCGAAGCCGTTCCTTTTATGTTTCTTCCTTTTCCATCCACACAAGCTCTTTTGGGCCTGTGGGATTCACTTCGCGTTTTTTTCTTTCTCCAGCGCCTTTTCCAGCGCGATGGAGAGCTGGTCGGGGCAGGAGGTCGGCTTGAAGCCGCAGCGGATGCCGCGCATCCGCTCGATGGCGTCCGCAGCCTTCATGCCGCGCACAAGGCTCGAAATGCCCTGCAGGTTGCCGTTGCAGCCGCCGAGCACGCGTACATCCTTGATGACGCCGTCCTCCAGATCAACTTCCATCTGCTTCGAGCAGGTGCCCTTGGGATAATAGGTATAGGTCGTCATGGGGTCTCCTTACTTGGTCTTGATGATGGCCGCAAACAGCGACGCAGGCTTGTCCGTGCGGTTGGCGATGCCGTGGCTCTCGCCGTCATAGCAGATGGCGAAGTCGCCTGGGTGCATTTTGCGCTCGGTGCCGTTGTCGTTGAGCGTGACCTCGCCCTCATGGAAGAAGAACACCTCGTACTCGCCGGTGTGGGTGTGCGTGCCCAGCGAGCAGCCCGGCTCGAGCTTGATCTCAGCGAACATCTTCGCGTTCTCCGGCATATTCTCCAGCACATAGTCGCGCTTGTCGAGCGTACCGTCGCCGCCGCGGGCGTTGGGCGTCAGGATCTGCTTTCGGTCCTCTGCACGAATGATCATAAATCATCTCTCCTTTGCCATTTGGCTTTTGTCGGGACAAGCATACCACAAAGCGCGGCGCGGTGCAAGTCCCCCCCCCGCGCGGCACGGCAAAAAATCCCGCGCCGCCTTGACGCGGACGCCGCGCCGGTGCTATCATGGAAGCACCTTATATTACAGGAGGCTGTTTCCAATGAAAACTGTCATTGCCACCACTGCGGCGCCCGGCGCCATCGGTCCCTATTCGCAGGCCATCGAAGCAGGCGGCTTCGTATTCGTCTCCGGCCAGCTCCCGCTCGCCCCCGCCACCGGCGCGTTCGTCCCCGGCGGCGTGGAGGAGCAGGCCGAGCAGTCGCTCCGAAACCTCAAGGCCGTTCTCGCCGGCGCGGGCTGCACGCTCGGCGATGTGGTCAAGACCACCGTTTTCCTCACCGACATGGGCGCGTTCGCCGCGGTGAACGCCGTGTACGCCAAATATTTTGAGGGCGATTGCCCCGCGCGCAGCGCGGTGCAGGTCGGCGCGCTGCCCAAGGGCGCGCTGGTCGAGATCGAAGCCATCGCCGTCAAGAAATAACATGGCGCAGCCGACACGCTGCGGCTGGGCCGGGCCGGAGCCGATCTACCTCGATTACCACGACCATGAGTGGGGCCGCCCCACGCACGACGATCGCGCGCTCTTTGAGCTGCTGTCCCTCGAGGGGATGCAGGCGGGGCTTTCGTGGATCACCATTCTCAAAAAGCGCGAGGCTTTCCGCGCAGCCTTCGCGGACTTCGAGCCTGCTGCGGTCGCCCGCTTCGATGAAGCAAAGGTCGCGGAGCTGATGCAGAACGCCGGCATCGTCCGCAACCGCCGCAAGATCGTCTCCGTCATCGAAAACGCCAAGCATTTTTTAGAGGTGCAGCGGGAGTTCGGCAGCTTCGACCGCTTTCTCTGGGCCTACGTCGACGGCAAGCCCGTCGTCAACAGCCCCGAGACGGATGCCGACGTGCCCGCCTCCACCCCGCTCTCCGACCGCATCAGCCGCGACCTGAAAAAGCGCGGCTTCACCTTCGTCGGCACCACCATCGTCTACTCCCTGCTCCAGTCGGCAGGGCTGGTGGACGACCATCTGAAGGGCTGCGGCTGGCACGCCAGCCGCCGTCCGCCGGAATAACGCGAAACAGAGGAGAGCTCCGCGAGCTTTCCTCTGTCCGTTTTGAAAGACGCGCGGCGGCGGTTGATTTTCTCCTCTGCGCGGCATACTAATCAAAAATACTTTCAGGAGGTTTCCCATGTGTACCGCAGCAACGTACCAAACCAGAGACTTTTACATGGGCCGCACGCTCGACTATGAGTTTTCCTACGGCGAGGAGATCGTCATCACTCCGCGCCGCTTCCCCATCGCCCTGCGCCACGGCGGCGTGATGGACACGCATTACGCCATCATCGGCACGGCGCACGTCGCCGACGGCTTCCCGCTTTACTACGACGCGGTGAACGAAAAGGGGCTCGGCATGGCGGGGCTCAACTTTGTCGGCAGCGCGCAATACGCCGAGGTCGTCCCCGATCGGGAGAATATCGCGCAGTTCGAGTTTATTCCCCGGCTGCTGGGCCGCTGCGCGACGCTCGCGGAGGCCCGTGAGGCCCTGCGCACGCTGAATCTCACCGGCACGCCGTTCAGCGAACACCTTCCCGCCTCGCAGCTTCATTGGCTTCTTGCCGACAAAAGCGGTGCGGTCGTGATCGAGTCCGTCGCGGATGGTCTGAAGGTCTACGACGATCCCGCGGGCGTGCTGACGAACAACCCGCCCTTCCCGCAGCAGATGTTCGCGCTCAACAACTTCATGCACCTCTCGCCGAAGCAGCCGGAAAATCTCTTTTCCGACGCGCTCCCGCTCACGCTCTACAGCCGCGGCATGGGCGCGCTGGGACTGCCCGGCGACCTCTCCTCCGCCTCGCGCTTTGTGCGCGCGGCGTTCACGCGGCTCCATTCCGTCTCCGGCGAGGGCGAAGCCGACAGCGTCGGGCAGTTCTTCCACATCCTCGGCGCGGTCGAGCAGCAGAACGGCTGCTGCGAGGTCCGCCCCGGCGAATACGAGCGGACCATCTACACCTCCTGCTGGAACGCCGACCGCGGCATCTATTACTACACGACCTACACCAACCGCCGCATTTCGGCGGTGGAGCTGCGCCGCGAGGACCTCGACGCCGCCGCGCTCATCCGCTATCCGATGCGCACGCGGGAGGACATTTTTTATCAGAACGCCCCCGGCACGGAGTCTTAGCGCCCCCGCCCGCAGCCCCTCCTTCCCCCGGCGATTTTGTCACATTTTTGACAATGTGGGACGATTCTGACAAGAGCACCGGACAAATCTGATAAATTGCGTGTAAATCTGCTAAGTTGTTCAAATTTTCTTGCCAATTCAACACACAGGTTGTAATATTTATGCAATCTGATGGGATCGGGAACGTTCCCGATGGCCCCCGGATAAATTTTGAATTGGAGGAAAATTTGCATGAAAAAGCTCATTGCTCTGCTCCTCTGCCTGGTGATGGCGCTCAGCCTGGTCGCCTGCGGCAGCAAGCAGGACGACACCCAGGCCCCCGCTGACGATCAGCAGGGCGCCGAAGAGACCAGCCTCGTCGACGCCGCCAAGGCCGAGGGCAAGCTCGTGGTCTACGGCTCCTGCGAGGAGGAGTACCTCGCCGCCGCCTGTGAGAACTTCGAGAAGATGTACGGCATCGAGGTCGAGTATCAGCGTCTGTCCACCGGTGAGGTGCAGGCCAAGATCGAGGAAGAGAACGGCAATCCGTCTGCCGACGTCTGGTTCGGCGGCACGACCGATCCCTACAACGTCTGCGCGGCCGAGGGTCTGCTCGAGGCCTATCAGGCGGAGAACGCCTCTCACATCGCCAAGCCCCAGTACAAGAACGCTGACGGTTACTGGTACGGCATCTACACCGGCATCCTTGGCTTCATGGTCAACACCGACGAGCTCGAGCGCATGGGTCTTGAGGCTCCTCAGGATTGGCCCGACCTGCTCAAGCCCGAGTACAAGGGCCTGATCTGGCTGTCCAACTACAACACCGCCGGCACCGCCAAGCTGGTCATCAACACCATGATCCAGAAGTATGGCCACGATGAGGGCATCCAGTACCTCGTCGACCTTGATAAGAACATTGAGGTCTACACCAAGTCCGGCTCCGGCCCGAGCAAGAACGTCGGCACCGGCGAGTGCGTCATCGGCATCGGCTTCCTGCATGACGGCATCACCCAGATCATCGACAACGGCTACGATAACATCGAGCTGATCATCCCGTCCTCCGGCACCTCCTGTGAGATCGGCGCTACCGCCATCTTCAAGGGCGCCGCGCACCCCAACGCCGCGAAGCTGTGGATCGAGTACGCGCTCTCCCCTGACTGCGTGAACCTCGCCGCTCAGAACGGCTCCTATCAGTTCCTGGTCATTGACAACGCCACCCAGCCCGAGGTTGCCGTGGAGTTCGGTCTGGACCCCGAGAACGTCATGGACTATGACTTCGACGACGCCACCAAGAACATCAAGACCTACGTTGAGGAGGTCATGAATGCTCTGGCCGCCTCCGGCGCGAACACCGGCGACGAGAACCGCTTCCAGGTGAAGTAATTCTCCCTACATCGTCTATCGCATCGACCCAACGATCCCGACGGGGCGGCGGCATGAGCCGCTGCCCCGCCTGCGTTTTCCTCCAAACCACCAAGAAAGGAGCTCCCTATGGCACGTTCTCAAAGCGCGGCGCTGGACCGGAAAAAGCTGATGGCCGATCCCATCATGGTCACCACCATCGTCGTGCTCATCACCTTTCTGACTCTGTTCATTCTCTATCCGCTGGCGATCCTGCTGGTGGACAGCTTCGTGGGCGACGGCAGCTTCAGCTTCGGCATCTTCGAGCGCATCTTCGCCATGCCCACCTTTACCAAGGCCATCACCAACACGCTCAAGGTCGGCTTCCTCGTCGGCATCCTCTCGGCGCTGCTCGGCCTGCTCTTCGCCTATGTTGAGGTCTACGTCCGCGTTGGTAAATTCGTTGGCGGCCTTTTCAAGGTCGTTTCGATGCTGCCGGTCGTCTCCCCGCCGTTCGTGCTGTCGCTTTCCATGATCATGCTCTTTGGCAAGTCGGGCATCATCACCCGCTTCCTGCTCGGCATCTACGACAACAGCGTCTACGGCTTCTGGGGCATCGCCGTCGTGCAGACGCTCACCTTCTTCCCCGTGTGCTACATGATGCTCAAGGGTCTTTTGAAGAACATCGACCCCTCGCTCGAGGAGGCCGCGCGCGACATGGGCGCGAGCCGCTGGAAGGTCTTCACCAGCGTCACGCTGCCGCTGATGCTCCCCGGTCTCGGCAACGCCTTCCTCGTCACCTTCATCGAGTCCATCGCCGACTTCGCCAACCCCATGCTCATCGGCGGCTCCTACGATACCCTCGCCACCACCATTTATCTGCAGATCACCGGCTCCTACGATAAGCCGGGCGCGGCGGCGATGGCGGTCGTGCTGCTGTGCATCACGCTGGCGATGTTTGCGGTGCAGAAGTATTACCTCGAGCGCAAGACCGCCGCGACCCTGACCGGCAAGGCCTCCCGCGGCCGTATGCTCATCGAGGATAAGAGCGTCAAGATCCCGCTGACCATTCTCTGCGGTCTTGCCGCCACCTTCGTCATCCTCATGTACCTGTGCGTGCCCATCGGCGCGTTCTTCCCCACCTGGGGCTACAAGTTCTTCCCGCTCACCGGCAAATGGTTCAAGCTCATCTTTACGCGCTACCACGGTCTGCAGGCGTTCTGGGATTCCTTCCGCCTGAGCCTCATCTCCGCCCCCATCACGGCGCTGCTGAGCATGATCATCTCCTACCTCGTCGTCAAGCGGAGCTTTAAGTCCAAGGGCTTCATCGAGGCGGTGTCCATGCTCGCCATGGCCGTGCCCGGCACGGTGCTCGGCGTCGGCTACATCCGCGGCTTCTCCGCGGGCGTGTTCCGCACCGGCTTCCTGCAGGGGCTTTACGGCACGGGATTGATCCTCATCATCGTCTTTGTTGTGCGTTCGCTGCCGACCGGCACGCGCAGCGGCATCTCCGCCCTGCGTCAGATCGACAAGTCCATCGAGGAATCCGCCTACGACATGGGCGCGGACAGCTTCAAGGTCTTTATGACCGTCACGCTGCCGCTCATCAAGGACTCCTTCCTCTCCGGCCTTGTGACCGCGTTCGTGCGCTCCATCACCGCAATTTCCGCCATCATCCTGCTCGTGACGCCGCAGTTCCTGCTCATCACGGTGCAGATCAACGAGTTTGCCGAAAAGGGCTCCTATAGCCTCGCCTGCGCGTTCGCGACGATCCTCATCGTCATCACCTACGGCGCGGTGCTGCTTATGAATCTCTTTATGAACCATTTCGGCACCAGCAAAAAAATGAAGGAGGACTAAGCCATGGATAAGATCAAGAAGGGCGTTCGCCTCGACCATATCTCCAAAATCTATCAGGACCCCAAGACCGGCAAGGACTTCTATGCCGTTAAGGACACCTCGCTGACCATCGAGCCGGGTTCCTTCGTCACGCTGCTCGGCCCCTCCGGCTGCGGCAAGACCACCACGCTGCGCATGATCGCGGGCTTTGAAAGCCCCGACGAGGGCGAGATCTACCTCGGTGACGAGCCGATCAACGCTCTCACGCCCAACAAGCGCGACACCGCGATGGTGTTCCAGTCCTACGCCCTGCTGCCGCACTACAACGTGTTCGACAACGTGGCCTACGGCCTGAAGCTGCGCAAGGTGCCGAAGGACGAGATCCGCGAGCGCGTCATGCACATCCTCGACCTCGTCGAGCTGACGGGCATGGAGGGCCGCATGACCAACCAGCTCTCCGGCGGTCAGCAGCAGCGCGTGGCGCTTGCCCGCGCGCTGGTCATCGAGCCGAGCGTACTGCTCTTCGACGAGCCGCTCTCGAACCTCGACGCCAAGCTGCGCGTTTCCATGCGCACCGAGATCCGCCGCATCCAGCAGGAGGTCGGCATCACCGCCATCTACGTCACGCACGACCAGAGCGAGGCCATGGCGCTCTCGGACCAGATCATCATCATGAACAAGGGCGTCGTCGCTCAGATCGGCACGCCGCAGGAGATCTACTATCACCCTGTGAGCGAGTTCGTCGCCGACTTCATCGGCGAGGCGAACTTCCTGCGCGGCAAAATGACCGGCACGGAGAACGGTCTGGCTGTGCTGGACGTCGAGGGCGAGCGTCTGGCCGTCGCCCCGCGCGAGGGGATGCGCGTCGACGAGGAGTACACCGTCGTGCTGCGCCCCGAGTCCGCGGCGCTCTCCGACGAGGGCGGGCTGCCCTGCACCGTTGAGCTTTCCTGCTTCATGGGCTCGTACCAGAACTATCACGTCCGCGTGGGCAATACGCTCGTCAAGCTCGCCGAGAACGATCCGCGCAACAAGCGCATCTTCCGCGTGGGCGAGCAGTGCCATCTGACCTTCGCACCCGATGCCGTCCACGTTCTGTAAAACCTATCTGACTGCAAAAAAAGAGTCCGCTGTCCTCGGCAGCGGACTCCTTTTTGCATCCTGCGGTCAGGTCGCGCAGCGCTTTCCTATTCCCCGAGCCTTGCGCTCATGTCCCGCCGCGCGGCGGCGCAGAGGGCCGCGGCCTCCGCCATCGTCCGCGCGTGCGCGGAGTAGTAGAGCTTGAGCTTCGGCTCCGTACCGCTCGGACGGACGATGACCTTGGTGTGCGCTGCACGCAGCTCCAGCACGTCGCCTGCCGGCAGACCGTCCAGACCGCCGAGGTAGTCGCGCACCCGCGTGACGCGCTCGCCCGCGAGCGTGTGCGGCGGAGCCGCGCGCAGGGCCGTCAGAATGGCGCTCATGCGCTCCATGCCGTCCTCGCCGGGCAGGACGACGCTTTGCAGCTCATTGCGGTAATAGCCGAATTTCTCGTACAGCGCGTCCATCGCCTGCGCGAGCGTCATGCCCTGCGCGCGGTACCATGCAGCCATTTCGCAGCAGAGCAGCGCGGCGTTCACCGCGTCCTTGTCGCGGACGTGCGGGCCGGAGAGATAGCCATAGCTCTCCTCAAAGCCGAAGAGATAGCGCTCCGCCTCCCCCGCCCTTTCCAGCTCGCCGATCTGCTCGCCGATGAATTTGAAGCCCGTGAGCGTGCGGCGCAGCTCAACGCCGTAATGCGCGGCGACCGCGTCCGCCATGTCGGTGGAAACGATGGTCGTCACCGCCACGGGACGCGCGGGCATCGTGCCGTTTTCGCTCCGCCGGCGGCAGAGGTAATCGAGCAGCAGCACGCCCATCTCGTTGCCCGTGAGCAGGCGGTAGTCCCCGCCGTCGGGCACCGCCGCGCCCATGCGGTCGCAGTCGGGGTCGGTGCCGAGCAGCAGATCGGCGCGCGTCTTGCGCGCGAGCGCGAGGCCGCGCTCCAGCGCCGCGCGCTCCTCGGGATTCGGGTAGGGACAGGTCGGAAAGCTCCCGTCGGGCCACGCCTGCTCGGGCACGAGCGTCACGTCCGTCACGCCGATGCGGTGCAGGAGCCTTGTCACGCACTCGCGCCCCGTGCCGTTGAGCGGCGTGTAGACCACGCGCAGCGCGGATCTGTCGCCATCCCAGACGCTCCGGCGCTCCACCGCGTCGAGGAAGGCCTCCAGGCAGTCCTCGCCGATCATGCGGACGGTTCCGTCCGCCAGCGCATCGGCAAAGCCGCACAGACGCACGCCGTCGAAATGGTCCGCGGCCCCGATGTGCTTCGATACGGCATCCGCCGCCTCAAGCGTGATCTGGCAGCCGTCGGGACCGTAGACCTTGTAGCCGTTGTAGGCGGCGGGGTTGTGGCTCGCCGTAACGCACACGCCCGCCCCGCAGCCGTAATAGCGCACCGCCCAGCTCAGCGCGGGCGTCGGCTCCAGGCGCGGATAGAGATAGGCGGTCACGCCGTTGGCGGCAAGCACACGCGCGGTCTCGCGCGCAAAGCGCGCCGAGCCGATGCGGCTGTCGTAGGCAATGGCGCAGCGCAGCGGCAGTCCCGCCGCCTTGAGGTAAGCGGCAAGTCCCTGCGTCGCGCGGCGGACAACGTAAACATTCATGCGGTTCGTGCCCGCGCCGAGCACGCCGCGCAGTCCGCCGGTGCCGAAGGCAAGGTCACGGTAAAAGCGGTCCTCGATCTGCGCGGCGTCGCGCACCTCGTCGAGCGCGGAAAGCTCCGCGCGCAGCGCGTCGTCCTCCACGCGAGCGAGCCAGCGGCGGTAAGTGTTCAGAGCGGTCATAGTCTTCCTCCAGCAGAAAATTTTACTTTATTATTAAAGCACGCTTTGCCCGCTTCGTCCAGAAGAATGGATTGCAAAGTGCGCTTTTTCCTGTTAAAATGGTAAAGAAATTCGTCGGATCAGGAGGGATGCCCGTTATGCGCCGCTGCTGTCTGCTGCTCGTCTGCCTGCTTCTGCTCACCGGCTGCGGCCGCGCGGACACGCAGGACGTCTCCTCCTTCGCGCCCGCTGAGGGGAATCGTCTGGTCATTTTCACCTCGCACAAGGAAACGATCTACGAGCCCATCCTCAAGGAATTTGAGCAGCGCACCGGCATCTGGGTCGAGCTGGAGACCGGCGGCACCGTGACGCTCCTCGAGCGCATCGCCGCGGGGGAAAGCGACGCCGACCTGATGTTCGGCGGCGGCGCGGACAGTCTGAGCGCGTACAGCGCGTGCTTCGCGTCCTATGTGAGCGAATACGCCGGTGACGTTGCGCCGGAATACGATCTCGGCGGCGGTATATGGACGCCCTTTTCCGCTCTGCCGGTCGTGCTAATCTACAACACCAAGCTCGTGCGGCAGAATCCGCCCGAGCGCTGGGCCGACCTGCTCGACGCGGGCTGGCGCGGGCGCATCGCCTTTGCCGACCCGACCGTTTCCGGCTCGAGCTGCACCGCGCTCGGCACCCTTCTGCAGGCCGTCGGCGGCAACACCGACAACACCCTCGCCGCGTTCTTCCGCAATCTTGACGGACGCATCATCGCCGACAGCGGCGGCGTGGTCCCCGCCGTGGCAGACGGCAGCTGCTACGTCGGCGTGACGCTGGAGGAAAACGCCCGCAAGGCCATCGCCGATGGGCTCGACGTCGCCATCGTCTACCCCGCCGAGGGCACGAGCGTCCTGCCGGACGGCGCGGCCATCGTCCGCGGCTGCGCGCACGAGGAAAACGCGCGGAAATTCATCGACTTTCTGCTCTCGCCCGATGTTCAGCAGCTGCTGGGCACGGAGCTCAGCCGCCGCAGCGTGCGCACGGATACCGCCTCCGACGCGCTGCCCGAGCTGACCGTCCTCCCCTACGACCTGCGCCGCGCGGATGAGCGGCGGCAGGAGCTTTTCGACGCCTGGCAGTCGCTGTGCGGGGAGGTGGAGGCATGAGAGCATGGCTTGAGCGGTCCTTCCGAAACCGCATTTTTCTCACCGTCCTGCTCGTCGCGCTCGTGCCGCTGCTGCTGTGCGACGTGCTGATGACGCAGGTGATGATCTTCCGCAGCGAGCACACCCTGCGTACCGACGCGCAGGAGGAGATGGCGCTGCTCACCACGCAGCTCGACGCGCTGCTTACCGACTGCGGCGACGTCACGCGCGCCCTGGCCGGCAGCACCGTGACGCGCAGCGCCCTGCGCCGCGGCGGCAGTGACTCGCGCACGCTCTATCAGCTTTTGAACCGCAGCACGGTCGCGCTGCGCGAATACGCCGACTTTGAGGTCTACGGCGAGGACGGCGACTGCCTCTATACCACGGCGAACGTATGGCCCGCCGCGCAAAGCACCGGCTGGGGCATACTCAGCGCGGCCCGCGCGGCAGACGGCATTGTGCTGCGCGCCGGAAACGGCGGGCTCGCCGGAGCCTGTCCCGTGACCGCGCGCGGCGGTGCGGTGCTCGGCTATGCCGTGTTCCGCATGGACGACGCCAACTTCGACGCCTTCTTCGCGCCCCTGCTGCGCGGTGCGGACGATCTGCTGCTCGTCGATGCGACGTGGCGGCTGCTCTACGCCTCCCAACCCCTGCGCGCCGACGATACCCTTGCCCTGCTGCGCGCGCAGCTGCTCTCCGGCAAGTCTCTCTCCGACGGGGACGGCGAGCGCAGCTACTACGTCGGCGCCTGCGCGGAAAGCGGCTTTTCGCTCATTCTGCAGCAGCCGCAGACCTATACCGCGCAGGTCGTCCGGTCGATCTATCTCGTCGCCGCGCTGATGGGCGCGCTGTGTCTGGTGCTCTGTCTCGTGTGCGCCTGGTGGCTCAGCCGCCGTCTCTTTGAGCCGGTCAACGAGCTCGACGGCGCGATGCGCCGCGTCGAGGGCGGTGATTACGATGTGCGCATCGAAAGCACACGGCAGGATGAAATGGGCCGCCTCGCGGCGAGCTTCGACCGCATGACGGCGGAGTACCGCCAGAACCTTGAGCGCAGCGTGCAGCGCGAGCGCGAGCTGAACGAAACGCGCCTGCGGATGCTCCAGTCTCAGCTCAACCCGCACTTTCTCTACAACACGCTCGACTGCATGAAGTGGCTGGGCGTGACCGGCGGCGCGCCGCAGGTGGCGGAGCTGGCCGCCGACCTCGCCGCGCTGCTGCGCGCGGGCATCTCCGGCAGCGAGTACATCACGCTTGAGGAGGAGCTTGAGCTGATCGGGCGCTACCTCGCCATTCAGGAGGTCCGCTTCGGAGACCGCTTCGTCTGTGAGCTTGATGTGGACGAGCGCTTCCAGCACTACGTGGTGCCCAAGCTCATTTTACAGCCGCTGGTGGAAAACGCCATCATTCACGGCGTGGCCGACAGCGACGAGGGCTTCATCAAGCTCTGGGCGGAGGAGGACGCGGAGGGCTACCTGCTGCTCAAGGTGTCCGACAACGGCAGCGGCATCCCGCCGGAGGTGCTCGAACGGCTCAACAGCCATGAGCTTATTCCCGGCGGCCATCTGGGCCTGAACAACGTGGACCGCATCGTGCGCCTGAGCTACGACGAGAGCTGCGGTCTGAGCGCGTATCCGAACGAGGGCGGCGGCAGCTGCGTGCAGCTACGGCTCCCGATGCAGAAAGGAGAGGACCATGCTCAAGGTACTGATCGTTGACGACGAGGCCGTGGTGCGCCGCGGCATCGTGCTCGGCATCGACTGGGCCTCGCTCGGCTGTGCCGTGGTCGGCGAAGCCGCCAACGGCGAGGAGGGTCTGGCCGCCGCCGAGCGCTACAGCCCCAACCTCATCATCACCGACGTGCGGATGCCGCACATGGACGGCATCGAGATGATGCGCGTCCTGCGCGAGCGCGGCAGCACCGCTCACGTCATCGTGCTCACCGCCTACAACGACTTCGACTATGCCCGCTCGGCGCTCCGCTTCGGCGCGGCGGACTATCTGTTGAAGCCCTTCCGCGACCAGGAGCTCGTCGCCGCCATCGAGCGCGTGCGCGAGAAGGCCGAGGCCTTCTCCAGCCGCAGCGCGCAAGACGATCTGCTGGCGCTGCCCAAGGGCGACAAGAGCAAATATGTGCTCCAGACGCTCGAATACATCGCCGCGCACTACGCCGACGCGGACATCAACATCACCACCATCGCCCGCTCCATCGGCATCAGCGAGGGCCATCTGAGCCATGTGTTCAAAAAGGAGACGAGCTACACCGCGCTCGGCTACCTCACGCTCTACCGCATCCACATGGCGCGCAGGCTCCTCGCCGACTGCCGCTACAAGGTCTACGAGGTCGCCGGCATGGTCGGCTACCGCGATGTCGCCTACTTCGGCTCGACCTTCAAAAAGCTCACCGGCCTCTCCCCCTCGGAGTATCAGGACCGCTGCCGGTAGAACGCGCAAGCTGCACAAAAAAGTACGGAACATACCGGACAAGCTCGGCGGACTTTCACAGCATTTCGCAGAAATGCCCGCATAATCGCAGACTTGTCCCGTTCCGCGCCGGCGCCGCGGAAGGTATAATACGGTATGTGGTATTTTATGCCGCAACTACAAACGAAGGAGAACAACGATGAAAAGAAAACTCTTAGCGCTCCTGCTTGCCTCCGTCATGGTCCTCAGCCTTGTCGCCTGCGGCCAGAAGGAGACTCCGGACACGCCCGAGACGCCCGACGATCAGGAAGAGGTCAAGGACTACTCCGGCTACACCATCCGCATCTATTCCAACTCCAACTCCACCGAGCGCACCACCTGGCTCATTCAGGAAGCCAAGGACGCCGGCTTCACCATCAGCATTGACGATAACTCCGTCATCTCCGGTGATACCGCCGCCATCCAGGCCGCCAATGAGAACAAGGACGGCGACATCCTCTTCGGCCTCAACGAGACCCGCTGGAGTCAGGTCGTCGACGGCGTTTACGAGAACCTCAAGCTCGTTGACTGGACTCCCACCTGGGCAGGTGAGGTCGGCGAGTACGCCTATCCCGGCGCGGCCTACGGCCTCGTCATCCAGAACGTTCTGATGCTCTACCGCAACGACGAGCTCGGCACCAACGGCGAGAAGCTCCACTTCCAGCACTGGGCCGACATCGTGGACTGCGGCTACACCTGGTACCGTCAGAACAAGGTCGGCGGCACCACCAACGCCAACATCAACTCCGCGATGCTCTACGCCTTCGTCGATCCCTCCTCCCCCGCCGGCGGCATCTCCACCGAGGGCTGGGAGACGCTGTGGAAGTACTGCGCCGAGGGCAAGTTCGGCGGCGACGACTGGAAGTACGGCTTTGATCCTCTGAACAAGGGCGACGTTGCCGTTTCCTCGTTCTACTCCTCTTCTCTCTACGGCAAGCTGGACGCCGCGGCGGAAGGCTCCGAGCACCCCATCACCGACTGCTGGAAGCTCGTTGACATCGACGACGGCACCTACTACATCGCCGAGTACATCGGCATCCTGAACAAGGAAGGCCGCACCGAGGAAGAGACCGAAGCCGTCAAGGCGTTCGCCGAGTGGTTCGGCTCCGCCGAGACCCAGGCTGCCTGGGCCGAAGAGTTCGACTCCTTCCCCTGCAACCAGGGTGCTGTTGAGCTGGTCTACGGCTCCGACGTCCCCGAGATCTACCTCATCAAGAACTTCGCCCTCACGACCGTGGAAGGCACCGACATGACCTACGCCGCTTACGTCGCTGCCCACAGCTCCGAGTGGACGAACATCATGACCAACCTCGGCTTCTACTGGGCCGATGCCAGCAACGCTCCTGCCGAGCCCGATTGGGACAATCTCGACTGGGCGACCCTGACGCAGAAGGCTGAGTAATTCTCCGTCACCTTGAAATTCTGTATGGCGAGCCCCCGCGGCTCGCCATACTTCGTATTTTCCGAAAATATCCGCCAACCACCCACAGTCCCTGCAAAAGAGAGGAAGGAATGCCACTGTGATCCGGCTCAATAACATCGTCGTCAAATTCGGCGACTTCACCGCGCTGCACGACATCAACGTCCAGGTAAAAGAGGGCGAATTCTTCACGTTCCTCGGCCCGTCCGGCTGCGGCAAAACGACAACGCTCCGCACCATTACCGGCTTCATCGAGCCGGCGGAGGGCCAGGTGTTCGTCCGCGATAAGGACATCACCCATGTGCCCATCGAGGATCGGAACATCGGCATCGTGTTCCAGAGCTACGCGCTCTTCCCGACGATGACCGTGTACGACAACATCGCGTTCGGTCTGCGCGTCAAGAAAATGAAGAAGGCCGAGGTGGACGAAAAAGTCCGCGCCATCGCCAAAAAGGTCGATCTTTCGGACGAGCAGCTCAGGAAAGCCGTGTCACAGCTCTCCGGCGGCCAGCAGCAGCGCGTCGCCATCGCCCGCGCGCTCGTCACCGAGCCTGCGATCATCTGCCTGGACGAGCCGCTCTCCAACCTGGACGCCAAGCTCCGCGTGCAGCTCCGTCTGGAGCTTAAAAAGATGCAGAAGGATTTCGGCATCACGAGCATCTACGTCACCCACGATCAGGAGGAGGCCCTTACGCTTTCCGACCGCATCGCGGTGTTCAACAAGGGCGTGATCGAGCAGATCGGCACGCCGAACGAAATTTACAACCACTCCGCCACGGAATTCGTGTGCAACTTCATCGGCGACATCAACCGTCTCTCGGACGATATCGTGGAAAAGCTCAACGCCAAAGGCGCGCAGCTTGACCCGACACACCACCACTACATCCGTCTCGAGCGCGTTCATGTGAACGACGCTCAGCACGCGGAATCCGGCGCCGTTTCGCTTTCCGGCACCGTGGAATCGAGAGAGTATTACGGTCTGTATATAAAGTATTACATCAACGTCGGCAGCCAGACGCTCAAGGTCATCGAGCGCAACGACGGCGTGCATCTGCACGATACCGGCGACGCCGTGACCGTCACCGTCCACCCCGACGATCTCATGAGCTACGCTCCCAACGGGGAGGAGGCCGAGAAATGACACTGCGGCCGAAGCCCTTCCAGCCGATCAAAATGCTGCAGATCATCGGCGGCGTTTTCTTCGCGTATCTCTTCTTCGGGTTTATGCTGCTGCCGTGCCTGAACACGCTCACCAGCATTTTCACCGTCAAGAACGCCGCCGGGGAAACCGATCCCCTCGCGGTCATCCGCTTCTTCCTCGCCGGGTCCATGTCCCAGTATGTGTGGAACTCGCTCAAGCTGGCACTGTGCCTTGTCATCACGGTCAACGTCGTCGGCATTTCCATCGTGCTGCTGACCGAGTACTTTGACATCAAGGGCGCAAAGATCCTCCGTCTCGGCTATATGACGACGCTCATCTACTCCGGCGTCGCGCTCGTCACGGGCTACATGTTCCTGTACGCCAGCGACGGCATCATCACCACGCAGCTCAAGGACGCGTTCCCGAACATCAACGTCAACTGGTTCACCGGCTTCAACGCGGTGCTCTTCACGATGACGTTCGCCTGCACGAGCAACCACGCGCTCTTCCTGCGCAACGCCATCCGCGGCATCGACTACAACACCGTCGAGGCCGCCCGCAACATGGGCGCGAAGCCCTTCAAGGTGCTCTGGAAGGTCGTGTTCCCGACGCTTCTGCCGACGCTCTTCTCGCTCACGGTCATGACGTTTATCACGGGCCTGTGCGCCATGAGCGCGCCGACGCTGCTCGGCTATGACTCCATCAACCCCGAGATCGTCCGTCTGGCCGGTTCGTCCGTGGCGGACGAGGCGTTCCCGCAGGCGCGCGCGGCGCTGCTTTCGATCATCCTCGCGTGCTTCACGATCCTCCTGCTCACCGTTCTCTCGTCCTATGAGCGCAAGGGGCATTACCTCTCCGTTTCCAAGACGAAGGCGAAGCTCCAGAAGCAGAAGATCACGAACCCCGTGGCGAACGTCCTCGCGCATATCTACGCCTACGTCCTGTTCATCATCTACATGACGCCGGTCGTGATGATCGTCATCTTCTCGTTCCAGACGTTCAGCGCCGTGCGTATGCGCAAGCTCGATCTTTCGCAGTGGACACTCGTGAACTACTTCGGTAAGCAGGACTATTCGTATCTCACGTCCCGCGGCACCTACAAGATCCGCGAGGGCTCGATCTCCGGCGTGTTCTCCAACGAGGCGACGCTCAGCGGTATCCAGATGAGCTTTGTCATGTCCGTCATCGCCGCGGCGCTCGCGTGCGTGATCGTCGTTGTGGCCTGCAACTACATCTTCAAGCACAAGAAGACCGGCACGATCCTGGAGTACGCGCTGCTCTTCCCGTGGCTGCTGCCGACGATCCTCATCTGCTATTCTTACCGCACGTTCTTCAACAGCAGCGACGTCTGGTATGTGTTCGGCCAGAACCTGTACTATGCCGACCGCGTGAGGATATTGATCGTTATCGCGTATACGGTAGTAAAGCTGCCGTTCTCGCTGCGCATGATCAAAGCGTCGTTCTACGCGATCGACGAGGAGCTGGAGGACGCCGCGCGGAATCTCGGCTCCGGGCCGGTGCGGACGTTCCTCAAGGTAAAGCTCCCGATCATCCTGCCGAGCGTGCTTGCGGTGTTCGCGCTGAACTTCAACGCGCTCTTTACCGAGTACGATATGTCGGCCACGTTTGCGAGTACCTACGGCACAACGTATGCCATGGTCATCCAGAGCATGTGCCGCGAGGAGGGCCTGTACGGCTATAATGTCAATGCCTCCGGCCGCCGGTGCGCCTCCACGGTGTTCATCATGCTCGTGTCGGGCCTCATTCTGTATCTCGTATACGGCGTGGGCGCGCGCGATCTCGGCGAGCGGCTCGAAGCGCGTGACCGCCGCCGGAAACGCATGGATCGGATAAAAGCCGTATTCCACAAAAAACAGCCGGCGGAGGCGGCAAGCCCCCAATGATCAAAAACATCCTCTTTGATATGGGCAACGTGCTCATCCGGTTCGAGCCGAAGCAGTATGTGAAAAACGCCGGTCTGTCCGAGAGCGACCAGCAGCTCCTGCTGCGCGAGCTTTACGGCAGCATCGACTGGGTGCGGCTCGACCGCGGCACGCTCACCGAAGCGGAAGTCATCGATCGGTGTGTTTCGCGTGTCGGCGAGCATCTCCGCGGCGCGGTCGAAAAGCTCGTCGGCCACTGGGACCGGCCGGAGCTGCCCGTCGAGGGTATGAAAGCGCTCACGGACGAGCTTTATGAAAAGGGGTACGGGCTGTACCTTCTTACGAACGCGGGCCCGCGCCAGCGGGAATACTGGCCGCGGTTCCGGGCGGGCGAGCACTTCCCGGAGGAGCGCGTGTACCGCTCGGCGGACGTGCATCTCCTCAAGCCCGATCCGGCGTTCTTTGAAGGCGCGCTTGAAAAGTTCGGTCTGAACCGCGCGGAGTGCGTGTTCATTGACGACTCGGCCGCGAATGCCGAGGGCGCGCAGCGCGTCGGGCTCGACGCCATCGTCTTCTTCGGCGACGCCGCCCGGCTGCGTAAACAGCTTCACGCGCGCGGCGTGGATGTAAGCGAATAATAAGAGGTGCGGGAGCTGCGGCTCCCGCATCTTTCTATAATTGATGGAACGGCCGGCAAGAACCCCTCCGTCAGCCTTGCGGCTGCCGGCCCCCTGTTAGGGGGGGGGGAAGTCGATTTACGGAAAACGGTCTTGCCACCCCTAACAGGGGAGGTGGCAAAACCGAAGGTTTTG
>OLQA01001222.1_pt1 | contig 23137 bp, 20 predicted proteins | sample 1673151 | NCBI WGS metagenome assembly OLQA01 (sample SAMEA3136760, study PRJEB25190) | human gut metagenome | biome: human gut; feature: human-associated habitat; material: faeces | place: Austria | collected 2013 | reverse complement strand
CATAGCATGGCTGACGATACAAAAATTTATTATTTTTTATTGTCCTCTTGACGGGAAGCATACCAGATGTTTCCTGGGGGATTTTTTTTGTTTAATACATGAAGCGGCTGACGCCCTTACAACTTCTTCATCGTAGAATCATAGTCCGAAACAGGATACCAAGTTTATCTTGTGGACCGGGGTAAGCCAAGATGATGAATTAAACAGCAAATTATTTATCATAATCTTTCGAACAAACACTAATCCCCATTCCATATCCCTTTGGTCCGATATGGCATCCTACACTGAATGAAAGTGGATCATAGTATACATAAGAATTCGGAAATGCTTCTACAAGCATCTGTTTCCATTCTGCGGCCTCTTCTTCCGTGAGGTTAGAGCCGGCAGCACCAACGAGAAGATGTTTGTCGTCAGCGTCTTTAAATCGTGTCTCACGGTCATTCTTTAATGCTTCAACCATTTTCTGCTTACATTTCTTCATGCCGCGTGTCTTGGCAAATGCGTCCAGCTTACCACCCTGGATAGTGAGAATCGGCTTGATGTTAAGAACACTTCCGAGTGCAGCACCGGCTGCGGTGACGCGTCCGCCTTTTTTCAGGAACTCAAGAGTGTCGACAGCAATATAGATACTGGAGTTATAGGCTTCGGCCTCTAATACTTCTTTGATCTCTTTTGCTGATTTTCCGGCTTCTGCAAGCTTCTTGGCATGCATGACAGATTCTCTCTGCGTAACGGAGATTCTGTGGTTGTCTGCAACCTGTACTTTGCCATCATAATCATCGGAAAGGCTGATAGCGGTTGAACAAGAAGCACTCAGTCCGCTGGACATTGGGATATGAATGATCTCATCATAACCCTGTTCTAATATATCATCCCAGAGATCCATCAGATCGCCTGGAGATGGCTGGGATGTAGATACATTCTGTCCGCCGGTCAGGCTTCCGTAGAAAGAATCTTCTGTAAGATCAATTCCCTCATAATGTGTCTCATCATCGATAATGACTGGCATAGGAATCAGGAAAATTCCCATGGAGTCGGCTTCTGCTTTCATAATTCCGCTGTTGGTATCTGTCATAACAGCTGTTTTCATATGTGAAAACCTCCTTTGTACTCTTTACTATCTATCAGTTATGGAATAAATATTCTTCATTATAATATGATTATTCGGTTCGTGTATCACCCCAGAAGAACAAAGCAACTGTGCCCGGTCCTGTATGACTTCCAATCGTCGTACCTACGTTATTGATCTCGACTTTTCCATTCAGATATGGGAAGCGGGATTCAACAAGATCGGCAACCGCTCTGGCATCTTCGTAGCATTCGGAGTGAGAAATGTAACATTTCCCATTATAGTCGGTCTGATGATCGGCATATTCGGCCATCTTATCTACAATAGTGCGAATGACTTTACGCTTTGTACGAATCTTATATCTTGGAATCAGACGGCCCTGATTATCCATGTTAAGAAGAGGGCAGATATTTAAGACACCTCCGATAGCACCTGCTGTTTTGGAAATGCGTCCGCCCTTTACGTAAAATGTAAGATCGGTAGAAAAGAACCAGTGATGTACGTTGAGACGGTGCTTTTCAGCATAGCGGAAAACCTCGTCCAGAGATTTCCCCTCGTCGCGAAGATCGGCAAGTTTATCCATCAAAAGTCCATATCCGGAAGATGCGCCGAGAGAATCTACGATCAGGATCTTGCGGTCAGGATAACGTTCTTCAAGATTCTCTTTTGCAATCATTGCAGAATTAATTACTCCTGAAATTCCGGATGAAAGTGTGATATGCAGGATATCTTTTCCTGCTTTAAGGAAAGGTTCGAAATATTCTTCAAATTCTTCGGTATTGACCTGTGAAGTCTTCGTATCGGCTCCGGCCGCCATAGCTGCATAGAATTGATCGAATGGGATAGATTTTCCAAGATCGTCTGCGTATTCTTTGCCATTCAGCTCAAAGTGAAAACAGATGTAAGATATGTCGCGTGCTTTAAAATGTTCTTCAGTAAGATCTGCTGTTGAACAGCAGCTGATAATATAATCCCTCATAATGTTCAAGTCCTTCCTTAATATATCTGGAATACTAATCTATACTCCAAGTGATAAAAATTGTATCATTTTCTCAGATTAAATTCAATATTTACAAGGGAAAGAAGGAGAAAAAGGTGAAATTGTTGCGGAAATTCGTGGTACAATATTCATGCGTTAGAAGTACTGCATAAAGAATACAGTAGAAGCGTATAAGAAGTAATAGATATCTGTAAGAGGATATCTGGAAAATAAAAAAGATACAGGGAAAGCATATGAGTAAAAAGAATGATACAGATAACCATATAGAAATAGAAAAAAGGAAAAGCATGTTAACAGATTGCGTACTGTGCCCAAGAAATTGTCACGCAGACCGTATAAACGGCCGGTGGGGAAGATGTCATGAGACCGCGGAAATCGTTGTGGCAAGGGCTGCGCTGCATATGTGGGAAGAACCTTGCATATCCGGAGATGCTGGCTCAGGAGCCGTATTTTTTTCCGGCTGCCCTATGGGCTGCGTTTTTTGTCAGAACCATAATATAGCCGAAGCAAAAGCAGGAAAGACAATTACGGTAGAAAGACTGTCAGAAATATTCCTGGAACTGCAGGAAAAAGGGGCGGCCAATATCAATCTCGTAACGCCGACGCATTATGTTTTGCAGATCATAGAAGCGTTAGATCTGGCAAGAAAAGAAGGTCTGTCTCTTCCTATTGTTTACAATACGAGCGGCTATGAAAAGCCGGAGACGATACGGATGCTGGATGGATACGTAGACGTCTATCTTCCGGATTTTAAATACATGGAATCAGAACTTGCGGCAGCATATTCCGGGGCACCCGATTATCCGAAATATGCGAAAGCAGCCTTAAAAGAAATGCTGCATCAGACGGGAAACATTCAGATTGATAAAGACACCGGTATGATACAAAAAGGCGTGATTGTAAGACATCTGGTACTTCCGGGACATGTGAAAAACTCTAAAGCAGTCATAAAATATCTGCTCGAAACCTATCAAGACCAGATCCTGATCAGCATCATGAATCAATACACCCCAATGCCGCAAGTGTCAGGAGATCCATTACTCAGCCGTAAAGTTACAAAAAGAGAATACGAAAAAGTTATAGATTACGCACTGGAACTTGGAATGGAAGACGGCTTCATTCAGGAAGGAGAAGCCGCAAAAGAAAGCTTCATCCCGGAATTTGATTGTGAGGGGGTATAGATATTGGATTTATTATCGTGGCTTCTCATGTCGTGATTGGCATAATGCCGGACCTGTGCACTGGCCATAAACTAATAATCTAAAATATAAACTTCCGCCTTCACAAAACTCCATGATCTGTGCTTTCATCATTAAGGCATGAACTCACAATCTACCGCATAAATTCATTAATCACATGCAGTACCCCATCCTCATCATTCGATTTCGTAATATAATCTGCCGTCTCCCGTACCGCAGGCTGAGCATTTGCCATAGCCACGCCAAGACCGGCAGTTTCGATCATCGTCAGATCATTATATCCGTCACCGCAACAGATCATCTGTTCAGTGGTCAGTCCGATACTCGTTAATAACTTAAGCAGGGAATGCGCCTTGTCGATTCCGGCTGGCATAACTTCTACGAAGAAAGGGTCGGAACAGTAGACCGAAAGATAAGAATGAAACTGTTTACTTAGTTCTTTGCGTATCTGATCTAATACAGCCGGATCTCCGGTTACAAGAAATTTATTCGGATCATCCGGAACGCAGTCCAGAAAGTTCTCACTTGCGTCAATGACAGGCATCTGATTGATGCGGGATTCGAGTTCTGTATATTGGTTGGATTTAATACCGGATAAGATATGTTCCGGGGTATAAGTCAGGACATCAATCCCCTGGCTGGCGTATTTTCGGACCGTTTTGTAGACTCCCTGAATACAATCAGCAGGAAGAATCTTGTTGTAGATTGCCTGCTTTGTCCGGCAGTCTGTAATGCGGCCACCGTTAAAAGAAAGGATATAACTTCCGTAATCTTCCAGATGAAGCTGTTCGGCCAGCGGCATAACGCCCTGTGTCGGGCGGCCGCTGGCGAGTACAACTTTTTTTCCGGCCTCCTGGATCTCGATCAGAGCTTCCAGGGTCGGCTGTGTAATTTCTTTTTTGGAGTTGGTAAGAGTTCCGTCCAGATCAAGGACGAGAATCTGATAATCCATAAATATGTTCTCCTTAAATCTATAATTCTTCCAGAGCGTGAACAATCTGTGGGAAATTCATTCCGTGAGAAGCTTTTACCAGAACATTGTCTCCATCTTTGATGATGTCAGGTATAGCCTGGATAAAGCTTTCATTATCTGCAAACCAGAGTGCCTCTGTATTCGCACCTTTGGACGCTTCTTCTACCAGAGAGCGTGTCAGATCACCGATTCCACAGACAAGGTCTACATTCTGTTCGGCTGCGTATGTACCGACTTCTGCATGAAGTGCCTCTGCAGTGTCACCGAGTTCTCCCATATTACCAAGAACTGCAACCTTACGTCCGATTGCCATGTTAAGGACATCAATGGAAGCCTTCATGGAGATTGGGTTGGCATTGTAACAGTCATCTAAGATGATCATATGATCGGTCTCGATGATGTGGTTACGTCCAGGGATGGAAGGCAGGGATTCGATGCCGGCCTTGATCTCATCAGCAGTCAGTCCCAGTGTGTATCCGACAGCAGCACCTGCAACAGCATTGCTTACCATGTGGATACCCGGTACAGGAACCAGACAGTCGAAAGAAGAGCCATCCTTTAATGTGATGGTGCAGGAAGTTCCGCGAAGTCCCTGTGGCTTGATATTGTCAGCACGAAATGCACAGTTGTCTCCCCTTCCAAAGAAGACAGGAGTCACACCTTTGACAGGACTCATTTTGGACAGCAGGTCATCGTCACCATTCAGGATAATGGAACCACCGTTCTTCATATCCTGGATCATCTGCGATTTTTCCTGAAGGATTCCCTCTCTTGTCTTGAAGAATTCCAGATGTGCGATACCGATATTGGTGATCACACAGATGTCAGGACTGGCTACAGAAGAGAGACGGCGCATTTCACCGAAATGATTGACACCCATCTCAAGGACCGCAACTTCTGTGTCCTCTGGCATATCGAAGATGGTGATCGGAAGTCCCCATTCGTTATTGAAGTTGCCAAGTGTTTTGTGTACGTGATATTTCTGAGCCAGAACGGATGCGATCATCTCTTTGGTGCTGGTCTTTCCAACACTTCCGGTAATTCCGACAACCTTCATGTCGAAAGAATCACGGTAAAGCTTGGCAATGTCGAGCAGTGCCTGGCCTGTGGATTCTACCAGGATATAAGGGAAATCCGTCTCACCGAGATCTTCGTGTGATACGACACACATGGCACCGGCTTTTACAGTATCCGGGATGAATTTGTGTGCATTGACACGTTCTCCGTCAATGGCAACAAATAAGTAACCAGGCTGCACCTTCCGGCTGTCGATCACGACGCCGGATACTTCCTGGCTGAGGATACTTTCATCACCATGGAAGGTACCTCTGCAGGCCTTGGTTATATTTTCAATTGAAAGATTTTTCATGGATCTTCATCCTCCTTAATAGCGGGCTTTTATAGATTCCTGAATGATAGCCTCGCAAAGTTCACTGTATTCATATCCGGCAGCCTTGGCAGCTTTCGGAAGAAGGCTTGCTGCTGTCATTCCAGGAAGGGCGTTCATTTCCAGACAGTAGAATTCACCGTCTGCATCGGATACGATAAAGTCGGCACGGGAATATACATCCATGCGAAGTGCTTCGAATGCACGTTCTCCGGCACGCTGGATCAATTCTTGCGTCTCTTCATCGAGAGATACAGGAGGACAGATCTCGGAAGCGCCGCCTGCCTGATATTTGTTCGCATAGTCGAAGAGTCCGTCCTTTGGAACGATCTCAACAAGCGGAAGAGCTTTTCCGGCAAGGATACCGCAGGCGAATTCACGGCCCTTGATAAATGGTTCGATGACAACTTCGTCTGTGTTGTCAACATCGAAGGATTTGTGGATTGCATCGTAATATTCTTCTTCTGTGTGGCAGATGTATACACCGATACTAGATCCGTTAGAGCATGGTTTTACAACCAGTGGAAGATAGTAACCAAGCTCGTCCAGAGGGGTATCTTTTGTCTTAGATGTCAGGGAAGTTCCTCTTGGAGTCGGAACACCACTGGTCTTGAAGATCTGTTTTGTAACCAGTTTGTTCATGGACAGTGTACATCCAAGAGAGTTTGGTCCTGTATATTTGATTCCCAGGTTGTCGAATGTTGCCTGGAGTTTTCCGTTTTCACCGATGGAACCGTGAAGTGCCATGAATGTGATATCAGCCATCTGGCAGAGTTCAATGACATTTGGTCCGATCTCGGAAGGTGATTGGTCCGGACGTGACTTGCGCAGTGCATCAAGATCCGGTACAGAAGTAGAGATTCCTTTGGAAATCTCAAGTCCGCCGTCCGGGCGGTCGAATACTTCTTCTAATTTATCAGAATCGCATGGAAGGCCGAAGAACACATCCAGAAGGAATGCCTGATGTCCCATTTCACGGAGAGTTTTACAGATTCCGGCTCCTGAAAGTAAGGATACATCTCTTTCCGGACTGAGTCCGCCTGCTAATACTATAATTTTCATGATCGATAAGTCCTCCTTTAATCTGTCATAGTCATCTGATCAAGTAATGATTGTTTTACAGCGTAGAGTTTCTGGGAAAGATCCACGTAAACTCTGTGCGGGTAGAAGAGACGCTTGGTCTCGTCCCATAACGTATCTTTCTCCTCACGGCAGTATGCTGCGATCTCCTTTAATGTAGGAGATTTGTAGAGGCACTCGCCGTTCTTGAAGATTGGTAAGAGAATTTCACGTACGTTGTAAGTACCACCGGCAAGCTTAGTCTTCTTCCAGGTATCCATAGGATCGAAGAGAAGCAGATCCTGTTTTGGATCAATGACTTCATCGGCAAAGCAGATGAGATCAGCTTTGATCTTTCCGCTTGCTTTTTCGTAGATACGATAGATTGTCTTATTGCCAGGGTTGGTGATCTTCTCAGTATTTTCAGATATTTTTATCTTAGGAACAAATTCGCCTTCTTCATTCTGGATGGCTGCAAGCTTGTACACACCTCCGAATGAAGGACAGTCCTTGGAAGTGATCAGATTGGTACCGACACCCCAGGAATCAATGGCTGCCCCCTGCATCTTAAGATCGTGGAGAAGGAACTCGTCCAGATCGTTAGAAGCACAGATGGTAGCTTCCGGGAATCCGGCTTCATCTAACATCTTTCTGGCTTCTTTTGATAAATATGCAAGGTCACCGCTGTCCAGGCGGATTCCGTATTTGATCAGAGGTTTTCCGGCGTCTTTAAATTCCTGGAATACGCGGATGGCATTCGGAACACCGGATTTTAAAGTATCGTAAGTGTCAACTAAGAGTGTACAATTGTCCGGATACATCTCTGCATAAGTTTTGAATGCGGTGTACTCATCCGGGAAACTCATGATCCAGCTGTGCGCGTGGGTTCCCATAACAGGAACGTCGAACATCTGTCCGGCAAGTACATTGGAAGTACCGACACATCCGCCGATCATCGCTGCTCTTGCACCGTATAATCCTGCATCCGGTCCCTGGGCACGGCGAAGGCCGAATTCCATGATACCGTCGCCATTGGCTGCGAATACGATACGGGAAGTCTTGGTTGCGATCAGAGACTGATGATTGATGATATTCAGGATCGCCGTCTCAACAAGCTGTGCTTCCATGATCGGAGCAACCACTTTCAGAAGAGGTTCCTTCGGAAATACGACTGTTCCCTCCGGGATGGCATAGATGTCACCGCTGAAGTGGAAGCCGCTCAGATAATGAAGGAAATCTTCTTTGAAGATTCCAAGACCTCTTAAATAGTCTACATCATCATAAGTAAAATGCAAATTCTTTATATAATCGATTACCTGATCAAGACCTGCACATACAGAATATCCGTTGTTACAAGGGTTCTGGCGGAAAAATACATCGAAGATGACATTTTCGTTCTGCCCTTTTTCATAATATCCTTGCATCATAGTAAGTTCGTACAGATCTGTCAGCAAGGTAAGATTTCGTTTGCTCATTTTCAAACTCCTTTTTTCTGCTGTTTGCAGTACATTTCTTTTTTTAGTTATACCGTTTTATTATAGCACTTAAGGGAATAAATGTAAAAGAAAAAAACCAGGCACTATACAAGTGCCTGATTCTTATGAATGGTTTCACTGATGATATTACTGCAATATTCTCCGATACGCTTTTTCTCGTCTTTATCCAGTTCTTTCGGATAGATCGGTTTGCCATATTCTAAGATGACATGAGTCTTTTTGATGAACGGGAAATGTCCTTCGAAAATATCACAGGTGTTATTAAGACTCATCGGTATGATCGGACAGCCGGTCTTTTCTGCGATCTTAAAGGAACCGTTATGGAACGGAAGTAAGGATAATTCTTCCCCTTTATTCCGGGTGCCTTCTGGGAAGATGCAGATGGAAATACCGTGTTTTACATAATCGATTGCCTGCAGGATGGTCTTCAGTCCTTCTTTTGGATTCTCCCTGTCAAGGAAGAGGCAATAGAGGCGTTTCATCCATGTGCGAAGAAGCGGGATAGAAAGCATCTCCTTTTTGGCAATATAACCGGTCAGATTCTTACATCTGGCGTAAGTGATAACGATGTCAAAGAAGCTTCTGTGATTTCCGATATAAAGAACCGGTCCTTCCGATATATTCTCCTCTCCGATCACGGTAAGTTCGATACCGGCAAGCTTAATGATCATATTAAATGCCCACTGAACCAGCCGCAGACTAGAATAATCCATAGTTTTTTTGCTGACTTTGCCGATCAGCCATTCAATTCCAAGAACCGGAATACCGATGATCAGGAATAGAACTACGAATAAGGCGACAAAAATAAGTCTTATCATAATTAATCTCCTTTATTTTCATTTTGCTACCAAAGTATGCAAGAGAAACTGCCAGTTGTCAAAGATTCTGTAATGGCTGCCAGGTTCTCTGTGTATTTTCTATGATAGCATAAATCCGGCATTTTTTACACCCATAGTGTGTAAGATAGTAAAGAGAAAATAGAAGTGTCAGAAAGAAGGGCAGCATGAAAAAAAGAAGATGGACCGCGGCAGCCGTCGCAGTGATGTTGCTGTTTACCGGCTGTAGTTTTGGCACGTTAAAAGAACAGAAAACAGGAGAGATAGAATATGAGATCGTAAAGAAAGAAGAAATCCCCGAAAAATTAAAAGAAGAGATTGCAGAAGCCGAAAAGTCGGAGATGTGGATCAGTTATGCAGATACGGGGAATGAAGGCAGATACCTTTATATAGTAAGAGGATACGGACGGCAGGAAACGACAGGATACAGCATCGAAGTGAATGAGTGTTATGAGACGGAACATACAGTGGTTGTACGTACAACACTTCTCGGGCCACAGAAGAAAGAAAAGACGCATAAGAAAAAGACATATCCATATATTGTCATAAAGATACCATATACGGATAAACAGATCATATATGAATAAGAGGAGGCAGGAAGTGTCAATGGAGTATTTAAAAAAGGAGATCCGTACTTTTCAGAACGGAAAGACGGTAAATGACCAGTTCTATATTGATGATGATTATAATGTTCCGGATGCAAAGAAGGACGTAGGCAGGATTATAATAAGTGACGGAACATTACAGGTGGAAGAGATGAAACAGGTAGAAAATTATCTGAAAGTGACAGGCAAACTGGAATTCAGAGTTTTGTATACTGCAGATGAAACGATACCGGAGCCTGCAAGCCTGGAAGGAAGGATTCCATTTGAAGAAATGATCTATCTTGAACAGGAGCCAGATGGAAATCTGGTACTAAAGACAGCAGATGTTGATCTTACGGTAACGGTAATCCATTCAAGAAAACTGAATATCAAGACACTTGCAGAGATTACGATCGGAATGGAAAAATGTGTGGGAGAAGAGCTCACAACAGATATAGAAGGAGAAAATCCTGTATTTAAAAAGACAAAAGAAGAAGAACTTCTGAAGGTATTTGCAACAGGAAAGGATACGTACCGGATTAAAGAAGAGGTGTCTCTTAGCGGGACAAAAGAGAATATCGGTACGATTCTTTGGACGGATGTGACAGGCGGAAAAGCAGATACACAGATTGGAACGGATGAACTCCTGATACAAGGAGAACTGAATATATTCTGCCTCTATGAAAGTGTGGAAGAAAAGACAGACTGGATAAACAGGACGGTTCCATATGAGGGAAGGATAGAATGTATGGGGACTGTGCCGGGAATGTATCATCAGGCCAGTCTGAATCTTACAGATGTGAATGTTGAAGCCCGCATGGATGAAAACGGGGAAATGCGTATTCTTGGTATAGAGGCGACACTGGAAGTACGTCTTGTTGTATATGAAGAAGAAAAAATCCAGATTCTTGAAGATATGTATATGCTGGATCATGTCTGCGTTCCGGATATAAAAGAAAAGAAGTGCTTCCGCTTAAAGCTTCAGAACCATTCAAAATGCAGGATCGCCGAAGAACTGACACTTCCGGAACTAAAAGACAATATTCTTCAGATCTGTTACTGTAAAGGAAAGATACAGCCGGAATCTACGAAAGCAGAAGAAGATGGAATCCATATCGAAGGTGTTCTTCATCTGATGTTTTTGTATGTCAGGGAAGATGATCAGATGCCGTTTGGTGTATGGCAGGGAATGGTGCCGTTTACATATCTTTTAGAGAATGGGGGCGGAGAACCTGAAGCAGAAGAACTGGACTGGACAGTTGAGCAGCTTTCCGTAGGACTTATGGGAAACGGAGAGGTGGAAGTAAAGGCTGTGCTGGCATTCAACTGCTTCCAGAAAGAGCCTGTTATGGTGCAAAATATTGAATCCGCAAAGTTCACACCGATGAGTACCGAGGAGCTGGAAAACAGACCCGGCATTGTGGGATATTTTGTGAAAAACGGGGATACATTGTGGAATCTGGCGAAAAAATATAATACGACTGTGGAAAATATAAAAGAAGTGAATCATATGGAAAAAGAAGATGTAAATAAAGGCGATAAAATATTGATTTTTAAGCAAAATTTGAGTATACTATAAGCACATTGTATACAAAATGTAAGGAGACAAATAGAATGGATAAAATGGAATTGAAGGCACTTGGAAAGATCAATCTGGGTCTGGATGTTCTGGGACGGAGAGAGAACGGATATCACGATGTACGTATGGTGATGCAGACAGTGTACCTGTACGACCAGATCCGGATAGAAAAGACGAAAAAGCCGGGAATAGAGTTGTCGACGAATCTTTTTTATCTGCCGGTGAATGAGAATAACCTGGCATATCAGGCAGCAGACCTTCTGATGAAAGAGTTCGACGTAAAAGAGGGTGTAAAGATCACCCTTGATAAACACATACCGGTGGCAGCAGGAATGGCAGGAGGAAGCTCGAATGCAGCGGCAGTTCTGTTCGGGATTAACCGTATGTTTTCACTTGGTCTTTCACAGAAAGAACTGATGGAAAGAGGAGTGACATTGGGAGCGGATGTTCCGTACTGCGTTATGCGGGGAACTGTTCTTGCGGAAGGAATCGGAGAGATACTGACACCACTTCCGGCCTGCCCGAAATGTCATGTGCTGATCGCAAAACCGCCGATCAGTGTATCGACGAAGCTGGTCTATGAAAAACTGGATTCGCATGAGATAGAGGATCATCCGGATATTGATGGTATTATAGACGGACTGAAGGCTCATGATATCGAAAAAGTTGCTTCGAGCATGGGAAATGTACTGGAAAAGGTAACGATCGAAGAATATCCGGTTATTGAACAGATCAAGAATGTAATGAAAGAACATGGAGCTCTGAATGCTATGATGAGTGGCAGTGGGCCGACCGTTTTTGGAATTTATGACAGCAAAGAGAAAGCAAGAAAAGCAGCAGCAAAGATAAGAGAAAAGCAATTGGCAAAGCAGGTGTATGTGACAGGCATACATAATGCAAGGAGGAAATAAGCATGGAATCGAATTTTAAAGTAAATATGAATGAATATCTGCCGCTTAGAGATGTCGTGTTCAATACTTTGAGACAGGCGATCTTGCGAGGAGAGTTAAAACCGGGAGAAAGACTGATGGAGATCCAGCTTGCAAATAAACTCGGAGTAAGCCGTACCCCGATCCGTGAAGCAATCCGCAAACTGGAACTGGAAGGCCTGGTACTGATGATTCCAAGAAAAGGAGCTGAGGTAGCAGAGATCACAGAAAAGAATATGCGGGACGTTCTGGAAGTAAGAAAAGCACTGGAAGAACTGGCTGTGCAGCTTGCATGTGATAAGATCACGAAAGAAGAGATCGAAGAGATGAAGAAAGCTGCGGAAGATTTTAAGAAGATCTTAAAGAGTAAAGATATTACAGAGATCGCTGAAGCAGATGTACGTTTCCATGACATTATCTATATGGCAACAGACAATCAGAAACTGATCCAGCTTCTGAATAATTTAAGAGAACAGATGTATCGTTATCGTGTGGAATATCTGAAACGTGAAGAAGCACATCCACAGCTGATCGCAGAGCATGCCGCAATCATAGAATACATCAGTAAAGGTGAGAAGAAGGCGGCAACAGATATTATGTGTAAACATATTGATAACCAGGTGACCACTGTGATTGATGTGATCCGCACAAAACAGAATTAAAAGACTGTAAAAGTGTATAGATAAGATAAGCTGTGTCAAGACTTCCTGTATCAGAAAAATGCAGTATACAGGAAGGAGATACATAGATGAAACGAGAAACGATCTGCCTGATCATAGCCTGTCTGATATCGTTCATACTGACATCGGGCATTATGAACTGGCGTATGGAAATTGTACATGCAGAACTTAGCGATACACAGCAGTCACTGGCCAAAGAAGTCTTCCGTTTTCATGTGATCGCAGAAAGTGACAGTGCAAATGATCAGAAAATCAAACTGAAAGTGCGGGATGCGGTTCTAAAGTATATGAAAGCACATATGACCAGAGCCGAAAGAAGGGATGCAAAGGCGACAAAAGCATGGACCCTGACCCACAAAAAAGAACTGACGGATACAGCAGATAAAATATTGAAAAAAGAGAAAGTATCATATCGGGCGAAAGCGGAGGTGACCACCTGCTATTTTCCGGACAAACGGTATGGAGATATCATTTTTCCCGAGGGAAATTACGAAGCACTGAGAATTGTACTTGGGAAGGGAAATGGACATAACTGGTGGTGTGTACTTTATCCAAATCTGTGTTTTACCAATGCAACCTGTGCAGTGGTAGATGAAGATGGAAAGAAAGAACTGAAAGAAGCATTAAGTGCAGAAGAATATGAAATGGTAACGGCCACTTCAGAATTTAAGATAAAGTGGTTTTTCTTCGGAAAAGATCATGCAAAGGAGTCAGACTAAAATGAGAGACAATCAATATACGATAGATGGAAGAATACGATTCAGTGAAGTGGATCATACCAGAAGAATTACCCTGCCGGGAATCGTAAATTATTTTCAGGACTGCAGTACATTCCAGTCAGAAGATCTGGGACTTGGAATCGAACACTGCAGCGAAAAAAAGCGGGCATGGATCCTGTCATCTTGGCAGGTAGTGGTAGAACGTTATCCGAAGATCGGTGAAAAGATACAGACAAGTACATGGGCGACGGACTTTAACGGTTTGTTTGGAGAACGTAATTTCTGTATGACAGACAGTGAAGGAAAAGATGTAGCATATGCAAATTCGCTGTGGGTATATATGGACATGGAAAAGGGACGTCCGTCAAGACCGGAAGAATCGGAGATTGCACCATATGGGGTAGGAGATTCGTATGAGATGGAATATGAATCAAGAAAAATCGCACTTCCGAAAGAGGCAAAAGAACTGGAAAGTTTTCCGGTACGCAGATATCATATTGATACGAATGAGCATGTCAACAACTGCCAATATGTACAGATGGCGCTGGAATCATTGCCAAAAGATAAAGAAGTGCACCAGATGCGTGTGGAATATAAGAAATCAGCGGTATATGGTGATGTGATCTATCCAAGGATTGCCATAGAAGAGGACAGAACGGTTATAGAGCTTTGCAATGAAAAGGCCAGACCGTATGCAGTGATCGAATTTAAGTTTGCATAGACATTCTTATATGGATGCTGATACAATAAGAAAACATATACACTTTGGAAAAAGAGAAAAGGAAACAGAGAGGAAAAATATGGGATTAACAGATTATTTAGGAAAGAAAAGAAGATTGATGATCGTTAAAGAAGTAGAGTTCGGGGTATATCTTGGTAATAAAGATGACAAAGTCCTGCTTCCGAAAAAACAGGTACCAAAAGATGTAGAAGTCGGAGATCCTGTAGAAGTATTTTTGTATAAAGATTCGTCTGACCGTCTGATCGCAACAACGCAGGAGCCAAAGATCACGTTAGATGAACTGGCAGTATTGAAAGTTGCAGATACCGGAAGAATCGGGGCGTTCCTTGACTGGGGACTGGAAAAAGACCTTCTGCTTCCGTTCAAAGAACAGACTGCAAAAGTAAAAAAAGGTGATGAAGTGCTTGTCGCACTGTATGTGGACAAGTCCGGAAGACTTTGTGCGACAATGAAAGTATACGAAAAGCTTCGTACAGATTCTCCATATAAAAAGGATGATCATGTAGAAGGAATCATTTACGAGACGAGTGATAACTTCGGAGTGTTCGTGGCAGTAGATGACTGCTACAGTGCACTGATCCCGAAGAGAGAAGCATTTGGCAGGTTAAGAGTCGGAGACCGTGTATCCGCCAGAGTCCTGAAAGTAAGAGAAGACGGAAAGCTTGACTTAAGTGTCAGAGAGAAAGCATTTCTTCAGATGGATGCCGATGCGGCGATGATCATGAAACGTATGGAAGAATACGGTGGAAAGCTTCCATTTAACGATAAAGCAGATCCGGAAGTAATCAAACAGGAATTCGGATTAAGTAAAAATGCATTCAAACGTGCCGTTGGAAGACTTCTTAAAGAAGGACATATAAAAATTTCTGAAAAGAATATTGAAATGAAAAAGAAATAAGGTATAATAAAAGTGATAAGAATAAGATGATTAAAAAGGAGAATGAGAAATGAAAGTACAGAACATTACAGATATCGAAGGATTTTTCAAAGTAGTTGATTCTTGTGAAGGAAAAGTTGAACTTGTAACAGGCGAAGGTGACAGACTGAACTTAAAGTCAAAATTATCTCAGTATGTATCTATGGCAAACATTTTCTCTAACGGAGAGATTCCGGAACTGGAAATCGTTGCTCATGAGCCAGAGGATATCGATAAACTTGTAAAATTCATGCTTCTTGGAAATGGAAAAGAAGATTAAGACGAACAGTGATGTTTGAAAGGGTGTTCCCTGAGGGGGCACCTTTTTTTATCATTGTGGATAGAATCAGGAAAGGAGAAAGCTATGAGCTTTGCACATCTCCACGTCCATACAGAGTACAGCCTGTTGGATGGCTCAAATAAAATCAAAGAGTGTGTAGCCAGGGTAAAAGAACTCGGGATGAACAGCGTGGCGATCACGGATCATGGTGTCATGTATGGTGTGATCGATTTTTACCGTGCGGCAAGAGCAGCAGGGATTAAGCCGATCCTCGGATGCGAAGTCTATGTTGCACCGGGATCGAGATTTGATAAAGAAGCTGTCGGAAGCGGGGATGACCGTTATTATCATCTGGTGCTTCTGGCAGAAAATGATCTGGGATACCATAATCTGATGAAGATCGTGTCCAGAGGATTTACGGAAGGCTATTATTATAAACCAAGAGTAGACCTGGAAGTGCTGCAGGAATTCCATGAAGGAATCATTGCGCTCAGTGCGTGTCTGGCCGGTGAGGTACAGAAGAATATCCTGCGCGGCATGTATGAAGAAGGAAAGGCAGCAGCACTAAGGTATCAGGACATTTTCGGAAAAGGAAATTTCTTCCTGGAATTACAGGATCACGGAATGCAGGAACAGCAGATTGTGAACCAGTCACTGCTCCGTATGTCACAGGAGACAGGGATCGAACTGGTTGCGACGAATGACGTGCATTATACTTACGCAGAAGACGTAAAACCGCATGACATTCTGTTATGCATCCAGACGGGTAAAAAGCTGGCAGATGAAGATCGTATGCGCTACGAAGGCGGCCAGTATTATATTAAGTCCGAAGAAGAGATGAAGCAGTTATTTCCATATGCACTGCAGGCGTTGGAGAACACGCAGAAGATTGCAGACCGCTGTAATGTAGAGATTGAATTCGGTGTCACCAAACTGCCGAAATATGATGTGCCGGAAGGATATACTTCCTGGGAATATCTGAATAAACTTTGTTTTGACGGATTGAAAGAACGGTATCCGGACGGGGATGATTCGTTGAAAGAACGTCTGGAATACGAATTGTCGGTCATCAAATCCATGGGATATGTAGATTACTTCCTGATCGTGTGGGATTTCATTAATTATGCAAGAACACAAGGAATCAAGGTCGGACCGGGGCGAGGTTCGGCGGCCGGAAGTATCGTATCGTACTGTCTGGGAATTACAAGTATCGACCCGATCAAATATCAGCTTCTGTTCGAACGTTTCCTGAATCCGGAACGTGTATCCATGCCCGATATCGACGTGGACTTCTGCTTTGAGAGACGCCAGGAAGTCATTGATTATGTAGGAAGAAAATACGGCGCAGACCGGGTAGTACAGATCGTAACTTTCGGTACGATGGCAGCACGTGGAGTCATCCGTGACGTAGGACGTGTCATGGACCTTCCGTATGCATTTGTAGACAGCATTGCAAAGATGGTGCCGACAGAGCTGAATATTACGCTTGATAAGGCACTGAAGATGAATCCGGAATTCAAGAAACTGTATCAGGAAGATGAACAGGTTAAGGAACTGATCGATATGTCGAGAAGACTGGAAGGTCTTCCGAGACATACATCCATGCATGCAGCGGGAGTTGTGATCGGTCAGCGTGCGATTGAAGAATTCGTGCCATTGTCTCTTGGATCGGACGGCTCAGTGACGACACAGTTTACGATGACAACACTGGAAGAACTGGGGCTTCTGAAAATGGATTTCCTAGGTCTGCGTACCCTGACTGTTATACAGGATGCAGAGCGTCTGGCAAGCATCAGCAGCGGTAAGACAATAGACATTAATAAAATCGATTATGATGATAAAGCAGTTCTGGCGTCTATCGGAACAGGAAAGACCGATGGCGTATTCCAGCTTGAAAGTGCCGGAATGAAGAACTTCATGAAGGAACTGAAACCGCAGAATCTGGAGGATATCATTGCCGGTATCTCCTTATACCGTCCGGGACCGATGGATTTCATCCCGCAGTACATCAAGGGAAAGAACAATCCGGATAGCATCACTTATGACTGCCCGCAGTTAGAGCCGATCCTGGCACCGACTTATGGATGTATCGTATATCAGGAACAGGTTATGCAGATCGTGCGTGATCTGGCTGGATATACGCTTGGACGAAGCGATCTTCTGCGAAGAGCGATGTCGAAGAAAAAGGGCGATGTCATGCAGAAAGAGCGCCAGAATTTCGTATATGGTAATCCGGACGAAGGCGTGCCGGGCTGTATCGCCAACGGAATCGACGAGAAGACGGCGAATAAGATTTATGATGAAATGATCGATTTTGCCAAATATGCATTTAACAAATCACATGCGGCAGCCTATGCGGTGGTATCATATCAGACTGCCTGGTTAAAATATTACTATCCGGTGGAATTCATGGCAGCACTTATGACTTCCGTGATCGACAATCCGGGAAAAGTATCAGAGTACATTTACAGTTGCAGACAGATGGGAATTAAGATTCTTCCACCGGATATTAATAAAGGAGAAGGAAGCTTCTCCGTTGACGGCGGCAATATCCGTTATGGTCTGGCGGCGATCAAGAGTATCGGAAAGCCAGTGATCGAGTCGATCATCCAGGAACGAAAAAATGGAGGAGAATTCAGCAACCTGAAAGACTTTATCGAACGTCTGTCAGGAAAAGAAGTCAATAAGCGCACGATTGAAAGCTTTATCAAATCCGGAGCATTTGACAGTCTGGGTGGTACAAGAAAGCAGTTTATGGTAGTTTATGTACAAATCCTGGATCAGGTGAACCGTGAGCGGAAATACTCCATGACCGGACAGCTTTCATTATTTGACATCGTAAGTGATGACCAGAAATCGGAATTCGACATTCCACTTCCGGATGTAGGAGAGTACGAGAAAGAGACAAAGCTTGCATTTGAAAAAGAAGTGCTGGGTGTGTACTTAAGCGGTCATCCGCTGGAGGATTATGAGGAAAAATGGAAGAAGAACATTTCCAGAACGACATTAGATTTCCAGATAGATGATGAGACGGGAAGGACAAAGGTACATGACGGTGCAAAAGAGATCGTCGGCGGCATGATCACCAATAAGACGATCAAATATACCAAGACCAATAAAGTTATGGCATTTATTACACTGGAAGATCTGGTGGGATCAGTCGAAGTTGTGATCTTTCCGAGAGATTTTGAAAAAAATCAGATGTATCTGAATGAAGAAGCCAAAGTATTTATAAAGGGAAGGGTATCCGAAGAAGATGATGCACCAAGTAAACTGATCTGTGAGCAGGTGATCCCGTTTGAACAGACGAAGAAGGAACTATGGCTTCAATATCCGGATAAAGCGACTTATCTTCAGCAGGAAGGAATGCTTCAGGACATTCTGAAAGTATCTGAAGGAATGGATGAAGTTATCATCTATTGCAGGAAGGAAAAAGTGGTAAAACGCCTGGCAAAGGGCTGGAATGTGACCGCAGATGAGGTATTGTTGAGCAGATTGACGAATTATCTGGGTGAAAGTTCTGTAAAAGTTATAGAAAAACCCATTGAAAGCGTGCACTAATTCATGTACAATATCATCGGAGAGAAATGATAATGGTTAGAAGATAATTGGAACAAACTAATACAATGGAGGAATGAATCATGGCAGACAAAAAAGTAATTCGTACAATAGGTGTATTGACAAGTGGTGGAGATGCCCCTGGAATGAACGCAGCAATCCGTGCCGTTGTTCGTACAGCACTTGGTAAAGGACTGAAGGTAAGAGGCATCAGAAGAGGATATCAGGGACTTTTAAACGAGGAAATTATCGATCTGTCAGCCAGAGACGTATCCGATACAATTGAGCGCGGAGGTACAATTCTTCAGACAGCCCGTTGTGCAGAGATGCGTACAGAGGAAGGTCAGCAGAAAGCAGCAGCTATCTGCAAAAAATATGGTATTGATGGTCTGGTAGTCATCGGTGGTGACGGATCATTTGCCGGAGCTCAGAAACTTGCTAACTTCGGAATCAACACAATCGGACTTCCGGGAACGATCGATCTGGATATTGCCTGTACGGAATATACAATCGGATTCGATACAGCCGTTAATACAGCTATGCAGGCTATTGACAAAGTACGTGATACATCAACTTCTCATGAGAGATGCTCTATCATCGAGGTTATGGGTAGAGATGCAGGATACCTTGCACTGTGGTGCGGTATTGCTAACGGAGCTGAGAAGATCCTGATGCCTGAAGAGCATGATTATGACGAAGATAAGATCATTGCTGATATTCAGGAATCAAGAAAACGTGGAAAGAAGAACTACATCATCATCAATGCAGAGGGTGTTGGAGATTCTATGAACATGGCTAAGAGAATTGAAGAAGCAACCGGTATGGAGACAAGAGCAACGATTCTCGGACACATGCAGCGTGGTGGAAGCCCGACATGTAAAGACAGAGTATATGCTTCTATCATGGGAGCAAAAGCCGTAGATCTTCTGCTTGAAGGAAAGACAAACCGTGTTGTAGGTTACAAACATGGTGAGTATGTAGACTTCGATATTGATGAAGCACTTGGAATGACAAAAGGAATTCCTGCTTACCAGTATGAGATTGCAAAAGAGCTGGCTCTGTAATTAAAACCGGAATAAAGAATAAAAAGTTATCTGTTTTATGGCAGGTAACTTTTTTTATAGCAAAGTATACAAGGGAGGTTTCGACATAAAATCTCTTGAAAATGCACGTCCAAGACGGTACAATAGTAAAATATGGTGGAGTATTCATAAAAGGAGATTTAATATCGTGGAAAATAAAAACAGGAACACTGCAGCAATCGGTGTGTTTGATTCGGGAGTCGGCGGTTTGACCGTCACAAGAGAGATCATGCGTCAGCTGCCGAATGAAAATGTAGTATATTTTGGGGATACAGCAAGAGTTCCATACGGAAGTAAGTCAAAGAATAACATTATCCGTTTTTCCAGACAGATCATCCGTTTTTTAAAGACAAAGAATGTAAAGGCAATCGTGATCGCATGTAATACGGCCAGTGCGCTGGCGCTTGAGACAGTGCAGCAAGAGTTCGACATTCCGATCATCGGAGTGATCGTACCGGGAGCAAGAGCTGCCGTAAGGGAGACCAGGAATGGTCAGATTGGTGTACTTGGTACAGAAGCAACGATCAAGAGCGAGACCTATACCAAAGAAATCCGGAAACTTATGCCGGAGGCAGAAGTCATCGGAAAGCCATGTCCGTTATTCGTACCGTTGGTAGAAGAAGGATTTGCAAAGCATAAGATCACAGAAGAAGTGATCGATATCTATCTGTCCGATATGAGAAAGTCGGAGATTGATACACTGATTCTGGGATGTACCCACTATCCGCTTCTCAGATCCAGGATTATGGCATATTTTGGAGAGTCTGTACATATTGTAAATCCGGCGTACGAGACGGCGATGGATCTGAAGAAGATACTGGAAGAGCAGAAAATTGCCAATACATCGGGAGAACCGGCAGCATATGATTTTTATGTCAGTGATGCGGCAGAGAAGTTTAAGAAATTCGCCAATTCAATCCTGCCGTACGATGTAGATAAGACACAGGCAATTGATATTGAAGATTATTAGGAGAATATATGACAAAAGACGTATTATTAAGTATATCCGGTCTGCATCAGGATGTGACCGGGATTGAAGCGCAGGGTGATGAGCCGGGAAATGAACCGATCGAAGTGATCGCACCTGCGAATTATTATGAAAAAAACGGAAAACATTATGTGATTTATGATGAGATCGTAGAGGGGATGCCGGGGTCTATCCGTAATACGGTAAAGATTACCGGTGACAGCATGTTTGAGGTTACAAAAAACGGTCGCAGCGGAAGCAGGATGGTATTCGAGAAGGACAAGATGAATATGACGAATTACCAGACACCATACGGTGAGGTGCTGGTAGGTATCCACACGAGAGATATTCAGGTTCATGTGGAAGAAGAGAACATAGATGTCGAGATTTCCTATGGACTGGATGTAAATGAAGAAGCAGTATCGGAATGTCAGTTAAAGGTGAATATCCGAAGTGTGGGATAGAAAGAAGGTGAAGCTATGTTTTGTACGAAATGTGGGGAGCAGATTCCGGATGACGGAAAGTTCTGCCCCAAATGCGGTACATCGGTGGTGGAGGATGAGATTCCGGTGACACCACCATCAGGAAAAGAAAAGAAGCCATCGGATGTGAAGCATCCCCCGAAGAAGAAAAAGAAAAAATGGCCATGGATTGTGTTAATTATTTTGATTTTATTTATCATTGCTGTTGTGGCGATTGTAGTGGTGAAAAAACAGTCCGATAAGAAAGAGTACGAAGGTAAGCTTGTTAAGGCTGAAAAAAGCATGAAGGATCTTGATTATTCCAAGGCAAAAAAGGAATATCTGGATGCGATCAAGCTGAAACCGGAGAAGAGTAAGCCGTATCTGGGACTTGCTGATCTGTATATTATACAGGATAAGCCGGAAGAGGCACAGAAGGTACTGGAAAAAGCGGTCAAATATGTGGAGAAAAGTGAGATTAAGGCGGTAGAGACCCGTTACCAGATCTATACATATCCGGAAAAGACGTTGAAGAAAGAGGAAGGCAGCTGCGATGCTTCGGATGATCTTACCTGTGAGTATAAGAAGAATGCAGCTGGTGTGATCTGGGTAGAATCACTGCATGATCTGAAGGGTGTACTGAACTGGTATATAGCAGACTATGATAATGACGGCGAGGAAGAACTGCTGGTATTAACGCTGGATAATGCAAAGGAGTTCTCTCAGGACTATGATGACAGTATTGTGCGCAATGAAGTTGACCTGCAGATGTACGAGATGGAAGATGGGGAACTGAAGCTTCAGGCAACCTATGAAGGACTCATTCCGGTGCTTGGGTATGGAGACAAGGAGGATGATGGCATTTTCCTGAAGAAAAGTGACGACACGATCTATATCTGTGGCAGCTGTGTCAATGATGTCTATATGTATGCAAATGGAACGCTGATCAAGTCGTTTGTACTTACCTATACGGATGGAACATTCCAGGTGCAGGCCGGACAGGAGAATCCGATTGCAGGCTCAGAGTGGTCCGGTGAAGCGGATGTGGCAAATCAGATGGCAGATCTGTTGGAACAGATCGGACTTCCTAAGGATGCAGACTGGATACGAAGCGATAATATGCCGGTGTTCCGCTTTATGGATCAGGCAGACCATACATTACTCCGTATTCACGGAGAAAATGAAGGTGGAGATCCTTATGCATATTTTGACACCGGGGATGTGTCAGCTCTTGGCAAGGTAAAGCTGGAGATTAAATACGGTGATATGCAGCCGCAGTACATATCTGATGACACGTTGGAAGACGATTCATCTACAGCGCAGACGCCGTCACAGAACAGTGCGCCGGATTACTATACGTTGTATGGCGGACTGCTGGATGAGGTGAATGCCGCATATGGAGAATACAATTATTATTATATCTATGATATTGACAATGACGGTGTAAAAGAACTTCTGCTGCAGGAAGGAACCTGTGAGGCAGATTATCAGTATTATATCTATACAATCGAGAACGGAGCTGCAGTGTATCTGGATACGATACCAGGTGGCCACACCATGTTCTATGAAGATGCGAAAGGAGGAAGTGGCAATTCCATTCTGCAGCTTCAGGGCCATATGG
>OLQA01001214.1_pt1 | contig 23223 bp, 19 predicted proteins | sample 1673151 | NCBI WGS metagenome assembly OLQA01 (sample SAMEA3136760, study PRJEB25190) | human gut metagenome | biome: human gut; feature: human-associated habitat; material: faeces | place: Austria | collected 2013 | reverse complement strand
TAAAGGATAAGGAGGATACAGCATGAAGGTTGTGCCTTCTCGCTCTCTTCAAAGATCGTGCCGAGGAGACGGACGCTTTCGTTGAATCTCTCGTCAAACACGCTGTCCGGCCCGCTCATCAGCGTTACGACCGGGACGCCGAGCTGCTCCTGCAGGGCATTGGCCTTATCCGCATCGCCGTAAAGGGAGATGACGATATCCGGCTCGCAGGTGAGGATCTTCTCCGCCTCGGGGCTCTGGGCATTCGGCCCGCCGACGCCGCAGGAGGGCAGCGACGCGAACATATCGCTGTGTGCGAGCACATAGGGCCGCGCGACGGAATCGAACATCTTCGGGCGCTCGGAGAGCGTTTCGTTGTCGATATCCTCCACGCCGCAGAGCAGGGACACGTCGCCGATGTAGCTGTAGAGCCGCAGCGCGCCCGCGCCGATGCACACGACGCGCTGATACGAGCCCGGCTTCACGGTGATCTCCCGGCCGATGAGGTCGGTAACGGTGATCTCCGCGCTCTCGGCGGGCGCTTCCGTCGCTTCGACCGGTGCTTCCGTGGGAGCTTCCGTGGCCGCCGGGGTCTCGGCCGGGGCCGCGCCGCACGCGGCAAGTGAAAGGAGCATTGCAAGCGCGAGCAGCAGGGAAATGAGCTTAGCTTTCTTCATAGTATTTTCCTCCCAAAATAACTTTCTTTCCGTCTATGGTGATGATGCGGGATTGAATATCGAAAATGTCCCCGATCACTTCGCTCGTGAGTACGCTCTCGTCTCCGGCGTAGCGCACCGCGCCGTCCCGGAGCAGGAAAAACTTATCGCCCAGGCACAGCGCCTGGTTGAGATCGTGCAGCGAGCTCAAAATGGCGACGCCGCGCTGCCGCGCCGCCTTTTTCGCCTCGTCGATGATGAGCTCTTCGTTTGCGATATCGAGATTTCCGGTCGGCTCATCGAAAATGAGCAGACGCGGCTCCTGCACGAGCGCGCGGGCGATGGCGATCTTCTGCTTCTCGCCGCCGGAGAGCTCCTCCGCGCTGCGGTCGGCAAGCGGCTCAAGATGCATCTCGGTGAGAATGTGCTCGGCGGCCTCGATATCCTCGCGTCCCGGCTGCATGCCGAAGCGGGAGACCCGCCCGAGCAGGATCGAGTCGAACACGCTCAGCGCGCCGAAATGGATGTGCTGCGGCACATAAGCGACGAGCTTTGCCCTCTCGCGCCGCGGCATTTTCAAAAGATCCCCGCCGTCGAAGCGGATCGAGCCGCTCTCCGGCGCGGCAAGGCCGAGAATGCACTGAAAAAGCGTCGTTTTGCCCGCGCCGTTTTTGCCGAGGAGGATCCCGATCTCGCCGTCGTTGAGCGTGAGCGAAACGCCCCGGAGCACCGGCTCGGCCCGGCGGGAATACCGAAAGACTACATTTTCCAGCTCTAACATTGGCCGTGCTCCTTCCGCGAAAAGATGATCGTAAGGAAGAACGGCGCGCCGAGCAGCGACGTGATCGCGCCGACGGGCAGCGCGCTGCCGCTACCGAGCGAGCGGGAGAGCGCGTCCGCGCAAAGAAGGAGCAGACTCCCCAGGAGCGCCGACGCGGGGATGGAAACACGGTGATCCTGCCCGAGCAGACGCTTTGCCACGTGCGGGCAGATGACGCCGACAAAGCCGATGATGCCGAGGCTTGATACGCACGCCGCCGTCATCAGCGAGGCGAGCAGCAGCGAAAAAAAGCGCAGGCGCGAAACGTTCACGCCCATGCTGCCCGCAGCGGCGTCGCCGCTCAAAAGGGCATTATACCGCCACGCGAGCGCGGAAAATACCGCCAGCTCCGGCGCCGCGGCGCAGAGCATGAGAAGGTCGGTCTTATATGTCGCGCGGCCGAGATCGCCGAAATTCCACACGACCGCGGCGGAAAGGCCGACGTCCGTGGCGTAAAACTGCAGAAGCGTCGTTGCCGCCGTCCAGATCGCGCCGACGGCGATGCCCGCGAGCACCACGACGTTCGGCGAGAACGCCTTCACGCGGCAGAGCGCGAGAATGAGCAGAATGGAAAGCGCCGAGAAGAGAAAGGCCGTCACGCTCGCGGCGAACGGGTTCACCCCGGCGGTGTAGCTGGCAAGATTGTTGCCCGTGGAGAGAAAGCCCCCGGCAAACACGATGATGGAGAGATTCGCGCCGAACACTGCGGCATTGGACACGCCCATCGTGGAGGGCGAGGCCATCGCGTTCGAGAGCGTCGTCTGCATGACGAGACCGGAGACCGAGAGCGCGGCCCCGGCGATGAGCGCCGCGAGCATGCGCGGCACGCGGATCGAGCGGAGGATGCGCACGTTGGCGGCGGAGCCTTTTCCGAAAAGGGCGGCGACGCCGTCCGAAAAGCTCATGCGCGACGCGCCGACAAAAAGGCAGACGAGCGCCATAATAAGCACCGCGAGCGCGAGCGAGGCGATAATATACCGGGCGCGGGACTTTGCTTTCACGGCCGTTCGCTCCTTTCTCTTTTTGATCGGCGTCTCTGTATAATGGTCTTTTAATTATAAAGCTATCCACCCCCGGAGGGAAGCCCCCCAGGGGGATAAATTCTTTTCGGTTTAATATAACAAAGAGCCGGTGACTTCCCGTCACCGGCTCTTTGTCTTATAAATTTTCTTACGCAAGGAAGCCCTTGAGGATGCGGTCCTCCGCTTCCTCCTCGGTGAGGCCGAGCGTTTCGAGCTTCAAAAGCTGGTCGCCCGCGATGCGGCCGATGGCGGCCTCGTGGATGAGCTGCGCGTCGAGATCGTTCGCCGCGATCTCCGGCACGGAGCGGATCTTCGCCTCGTCCATGATGATGGAGTCGCACTGCACATGGCCGAAGCACTTGGCGTTGCCGACGGCACACGGGCGGAACACCTGCACGGAGTCGTTTTTCGCAACGCTTCGGGAGATCACGCGGCCGCGGGAGTTTTCGCCGTTGAGCTCAATGATCATGTCAGACTCGGCGCGCTGACTGCCGTGGGTGAGAAGGCGCTCGGTAATGACGACGTCCGCATCCTTGCCGCAGACGATGCGCGTATCGCGCCGCGTGGAGTCGATGCCGCCGATCTGACTCATGTCCATCTGTATCGACGCGCCCTCTTCAAGATAGACGATCGTCGTGGGGTTCATAACGTTTTTGCCGTTGCCGTCGCCCTCGCCGTAGTGCTTCTCAACGTACTTGACGCGGGCGTTTTTGCCGACGTAGAACGTATGCACGCCGTCGTGCTCGGAGGCGTCCGAGCCGCAGTTGTGGATGCCGCAGCCGGCAATGATCGTGACGTCCGCGCCCTCGCCGACGTAAAAATCGTTGTACACCGTTTCGCGCAGGCCAGACTCCGTGATGATGACCGGGATGTGGCAGCTGTCCTTGCAGCCGGGGACAAAACGGATATCGATGCCGGGCTTATCGGTTTTCGTGGTGATGGTGACGTTTTCGGTGTTGACGCGCCCGGCGCAGCCGGAGTCCTTGCGGATATTGAATGCGCCCTCGGCCTTGCCGTCCTTCATGCCGGCAATAACTTCCAGAAGCGTCGTATCGACGCGGTTGAGCTCGCTCATTTCTTCGCCTCCCCGTAGATGACCGGGCAGCCGCCCGTGGTGCTGTGGACGATGTCGGTAAAGACCTCGTCGCGTGTGCCGCGGCGCGCGATCACGCCCTTGTCGATCACAAGGATCTCGTCCGCCAGCGAGATGATGCGCTCCTGATGGGAGATGATGACCATCGTGCAGTCCTGCCGGGTGTGGATCTCCTCAAACGTTTCCGTAAGGCGCGCGAAGCTCCAGAGATCGATGCCTGCCTCGGGCTCGTCGAGGATCATGAGCTGCGGCTGCCGCGCGAGGATCGTGGCGATCTCGATGCGCTTGACCTCGCCGCCGGAGAGGGAGGCGTCCACCTCGCGGTCAAGATAATCGGCCGCGCACAGGCCGACCTGCGTGAGATACTTGCAGGCCTCGCCCCGCGGCAGGAACTTCTGTCCCGACGCGATCGTCAAAAGGTCCTTCACGCGGATGCCCTTGAAGCGCGGCGGCTGCTGGAAGCCGTAGCTGATGCCGCGGCGCGCGCGCTCGGTGATGGAAAGGCCGGTCACATCCTCGCCGTTCCAGAGGATGCTGCCGCCTGTCGGCATCACAAGGCCCATGATCGCCTTGGCAAGCGTCGTTTTGCCGCCGCCGTTCGGCCCGGTGAGAACGATGAGCTTTTTGTCCGGGATGGTGAGGGAAATGTCCCGCAGTATCTCGGTGCGGCCCTCCGGCGCGTCCACGGAATAGTGAATATTCTTCAGCTCCAGCATGGATGTGTCTCCTTCTCGGCGGTATGCTTGGAAAACTTGCATCTTTCCAAATAAAATGGTATAATATTATGAATTTTCCGCACACCCGCATAAAATCGTCCCCGCCCGCCGACAGCGGCGCAGGGATAGTACTCGATATTATATAAAGTATTCGCGGGGAATGTCAACCCCGCTCTTCCCGTTCCCGCGCTTTTTCTTCCGGGAATGCCCCGCTTCGCGCGGGGAGAAAGGAGGCTATATGCGAATCAAACCGAAAAACCCGAAGGTCCTCCGCGCCCGGCGCATCATCGTCGGCGGCGTGGCGCTCGCGGCGGTGCTGTTCGTGCTGCTCCGTCCGAATACCGACAGCTCTCTCTCCACGGAGGAGAGCGCCCCCATGCCCGAGACCGCCGCGACCCCCGTTCCGGAAGCGGAAGACGCACAGGGCGAGCTCAACTGGCAGTATCCCCCCGGCTGGGTCGATTATTCCGATCTTCCGGATAAGGAAACGCTCGGCGACGAGGAACAGCCCGGCCTTTCCAACTGGCGGTATCTGCTCGTGAACGGCCTTTCGCAGGAGAACTACCTGCGTGAAAACTACTACCCCGACATGGTCGAGATCGAAAACGGCTACTTCTTCCAGCGCCGCGCCGCGGACGCGCTCAAGGAATTTCTCGCCGCAGCACGCGCGCAGGGCTTCACGGTGAGTATTTCCCGCACCTACATGTCCTACCCCGACCAGCGCACGCGCTTCAACGGCATGGCGAGCACGATCTACGACCGCGGCGAGATGTCGCTCGCGGACGCGGAAAAGAAGGTCACGGAGATGGGCTACTACCCCGGCGCGGACGAACACCAGACGGGTCTCGCCGTCAACTTCGTCGGTGAGAACGCCGAGGCGAAATTCTCCACGCCTGTGCTGGAATGGATGCGCGAGCACTGCGCGGAATACGGCTTCATCCTGCGCTATCCCGAAGGTCGTGAGGAATATACCGGCCGCGACCCGGAGCCCGGCCATTTCCGCTATGTCGGCGAGGTCGCCGCGGAATACATCATGCGCAAGGGCATCAGTGTTTTAATAATGACTTTTTGTTGTAGAAAATAGCATTGTAAAGTCCGTTTAATCCATCGTATGTTTTATCGTATTGATAGAAACAAAGAGCAGTGTTTTCATGCTTTGAATACTCACTTGGTCTTGAATACATGGCTAGGTAATCGATGTTAGGAGTTGAATCACAAAAGAGGTTTGGAAAATCATATTCACCGCTATATCCCTCGATATTGGTCAAGGTCATAGTATTCATATTGAGGAGATTTACCATATTTTTTTCAGCCATTTTATTTACCTCCTCAAAGATTTAAATCGATATATTTTGTTTTCTATACTTATTATAAGCTTAGTTTTTAAAATGTTAGACAAAAAATGATAAAAACTAAGACATAAGAAAAGCTGAGCTAGATAGCTCAGCTAAGATCTTATTCAATATATCCTTTAGATTTCATATCTTCGTAGACGAATTTTACTACTCTTCTAGCTTCTGGATGTGCATCCAAAGCTAATCTTTGGAAGAAGATATGTTTCCATTCTGCTAAGTTTGCCGTAATTGTTATTTCGGCTTTTAAGTTTGTCGGAAGAACTGCTCTTGCCTGCTCGGGCTTTGCTCCTTCATGCAACAATTCAAAGTAAGCTTCTGCGGCATTGTTGAATGCTATGTCATACATGGCTTGATGATCGACATAATCTAAAGGCTTGATTATATGAATCTTGTCTCCGAATTTTTGCTTTGAATAATTGCAGTAACGAGTTGATTCCTGAGCAAAAGAACATAATCTATGTCTTACTAATTCATGAGTGACGCCTCTATCAGTAGTCAATCTATAGACCAAGATTTTCTGTGAATCTCTTATAGATTCATCCAATGAATTAATTTCATTTTCTTCGACAGTCATTACAGATACATCAGTTTTGTTATTATCGATGAATTCATCAATATTATCTTCAGGTTTGAAATGAGTTAATACAATAGATTTAGACTCACCATCTAAATTTGAGATGATGGTGCAAATCAATTTTTTAAATGAGCTTCCTTCATCCTTATTTATGTGATTAATAGAATCGGATTTGTTTCCTTTATAAATTCCATCGATAGCATTTGTGATAGAGCGTAAGGATAGTGTTAAGTATACAAAATTATCGTCTGTAGCAAAGTTGAAGAATTTAGCATAGTCCCATGGAATCATCTCTAGCTTTTGATGATCATCTAAGTTATTTATGAATTCTTCTTTCTTAAACTTAAAGTGCATGAATCCATGATCTAGCATTGCCATGTGATACACTGAGCAAAGTGTCTTTACAAAGCTGACGTTAGCTTCATGTTCTTTTGGTGCTACTTGATAGCAAGAATGTGCAATATTTGCAATTCTATCTATTGGATTAGAAATAGTTAATTCTATAGCCTTAGGCTCTTCATAATCGTAATGAATCATATTGAATCTCCCTTAATAGTTTAGATTTTAATTATAAAGTATTTATCTGAATGAAAACTTTTCATTTTATCTTTATAAAACAACATATATACAATTATATAAATCGGCTCATATTAAATATTCAATTAACTAATAAAGAATATAAGAAAATAAAAGAACAGGAATTGAATCCTGTTCTTTTATTAGGTATGAATTATTGCTTATTTAACTATGATAGGAGTCTTGGAATTTTTGTAGGTAACTTCAATTTTAGATTTTCCACCTAAATTTCCTAAGCCCTTTTTAGTTCTTTTTTGTATGCATGTTTCTAATTCATAGTAATCGTTGTCTTTACCACCATTAGAAACATATTGATTCCAAGCATTTGAATAGTTTGCTAAATAGTAGTCTGTTGCTGCTACTTGGTCTACTTCAAAATCAATATTGATTGAAATAATTCCTGCCAACTTAGCAACTTTGCCTTTTATACTTGCATGCTTTAATTCATTTTTACCAGTCTTTTCATTAATTCCATGGGATACGCTAATGTTTATGTCACTTCCTAATTTGACAAGTGTTGTTCCTAAATCTATAGAAGATAAATCTAGATTTAAGTTAAATGTTCCGCTTGAATCTCCAGCATCCTTCGAAGGTGTATATGTCATGCCTTTGATTAGTTTCTCTAAGTAGAGACTAGTTCCCATAAATCCAGTCTTTTCTTCAGTATCAGTGGAAGAATCGCTTGAAGATGATGAAGACATCGCTCTCTCAATTTGATCGACAACGTATGTGTGCAATGCAAGTTCTCCACCATTAGATTCTTCATCTTCAAAGTTCATTCCGAGTCCTATTAAATAGTATCCGATATGAGCAGTGAGTTCTTTTGCAGTTACTAATAACATTCTTTGTTGATTAGACTCATGTTTTACTATCAAGCAATCTTCATTTTCAGGTCTAACATAATACTCAGTATATTCACCTTTTTTATAATCTGGATCAATTCTAATATAAGCAGATACAGATACTGGGTCACCTTTGTTGTAAGCTCCGATATGGACTGATACTAATACATCATCCTTAACTGATGTAATTGCAGCATCTAAATCCAATGATCCACTCAACGTATAAGTTTTAGATAATTTTCCGTTGATGTCTCTATCGCCTTCAGTGGTGTTGAGGCCCAACTCTAGCATCAAAGGAAGATTATTGAAATCGATATATGATGATTCATTGAGATGAGAAGTGAAATTGATGAGATTGGCAGAAGCTGGATCATAATCAATCAAATCCATATCCATATTTAAGATATTATTACCTAAATCAGCATTTTCAATCTTTAATCCAGTGATATTAGTTTCGCTGTAGTAGGCTTTAACAGTTATAGATTTAGCATTTATATTATCGCTTAATCCAATGTAGTAAGGATTGATTTGAACTGATACTTCAGTATCAGTCAAGACAATCTTTCTAATGAAGTCATTCAACAATTGAGTATAGTCTTTATTCTTGATGATATCTTGTAAAGGAATGGAAGATATTCCGGTACTTATCTTTTGGAAGTACTCATATAACAAGTTGTTTTCATCCATTCCGGTTATTGTACTGATTACATCATCTAACTTGGAATTATCCATTCCGATGTATAAAGTCTCTGGATTTTTCTCATCTTTGATAGGAGTATAAGCTTTGTTATCGTCGAACGATGTTAATTTATGTCCGTAGGAAGCGAACAACTTACCTTCGTTGTCAGTTCCTTTCAAAGCTTCATCGTTATATGAGAATTCAATATAAGGATCGTAAGTTGAATCATCCATATCATAGATAAGATTTCCCTTATATGAACCATCGGTGAAGTTGAGGTACTCTTTTCCGATGAGGTGTGATGTATATCCGTCTTTAGCAGTTGAAGCCAAGGTGGCATTCAAAGAAACACCATACTTTTGTTCCTTGGATGTAACCAGATCGAATAATCCGTTGATGAAGTTATGGAATTCATTTACTTGAATATAGGATTCGGGATCAAATTCTGAATCTAACGATTCTGATGGATCGATATAATCGATAGTCTTGAGGTTCAAACTGATAGTTGTATCGTTGAACGTGAGACCAGTGACAGCTACAGCGATAGCATCGTTTGCTACATCTACTGTGACTTTGATATTTCCGATATCGTAACCTAGCTTAGATGTATCGAAAGAAATATTTATCTTTGTATCTGATGTATCGATGCTATCGATAGCAAAGATTTCTGTGATTTTGTTTAAGTCTAATCCATTATCGAAGGAGAATATTCCTTTGATTGTATTGGATACAGTATCCATTACTTTTTCAACTTTTTCATTCAATCCGTCAGTGACATTCTTATTGGGCTGTATCTTGTTCATGTTATCCATGACAGCTTTGTAGATGTTTACTGCAGATTCATCTGTGACTTTTTCTTGGAAAATGTCGTCGAAGCTTACATATGATACATTATTGAGTCTTCTTGCTTCGATAGAATGTTCCTTTCCGTCTATAGAAGTACTGGCAGTTAAAGCTATAGGAGTGTTGACTAAGTCATCAGTGGAATTGAAGTTAGTCAAATCTCCACTCAATTTTCCCGAGAGATAAAGAGGATTATTCAAAGATTTGTCAGAGACTGATAAGTTATATTCGAATGTAGCCTTCTTATTACCAATCAAAGAATACATTTGGTTGACGATAGGAAGTACACCATTGTAATTTCCATACTTAGACTCTTCTACAGGAACCATCTTCTCAGCAGTGGTTGTGTCTAAGCTGATATCGGCATCCAATATATAACCCATTACAGGGAATTCTTTGACTGACAAAGACTCGATTCCAGTCATATCTTCATTGAGATTAAGAATTAAGGTAAAAGATGAGTCGTTAGAATCTAATCCTAAAGCTTTGTTTGAAATCTTTAAGACATACTGTCTTCCATTATTCAAGACATTGAATGATTTGAGGAAGTTCTTATATACGGGGTAATCTCCGTTGATGATTTTTTCCAAATCAGTTCCTTTAATGAATCCACCCAAACTATCTAATCCATCGACCAATTGTTGAGTATCAGTTTCCTTCTTGAAAACATTCATCAAACCATCGATTGTAGTGTTGTCGATGTATCCTTTGATTTTGTCGTTGACAGAGACATAAGTTCTACCGTTTGAATAAGTGACCAAAGCCCTTCCTTTGAGCATATTTGAGGAAATTGTCTCGACTTGTGCGGTGTAAGGATCAGCGTTGAAATTACCGGATAGTCTGATGGAAGCATCGATATCCTTGGATAAATCTCCACCGCTAAGCTTAGCCGTTATCGTAGAATCGAAACTCTTTGAATTGTATATATCTTTGACAGTTTTAAGAATTCCTGTCAATCCATTTAAATCGTTTATATCCTTGTTTGGAACATTCTCAGTTTGCGAATTTTTCAAATCTTGTTCAGCATCAGCTGATACACCGATATGAATGATCTTATCATTGATTGGAAGATTTAAAGTGGAAGGTGTATTGATTCCTTTTAAAGTTAGAGTGTCCTTGTCGGCAATAAACTGAATCTGTCCGAAAGGATCTAAATCCATGGTGTAGACGTAGGTGTTGTTTGAACCTTCTTCTTCAGTGATTCCACCTAAGGCATTTTGACCCCACTCAGATATTTCATCCATAGATGGAAGATTTAAAGAGGATCCATCGACTGTAGGGATAGGAAATTCTTTCAATATAGATATAGCATCGGTCAATGTTTTGTAATCGATAGAATAGAGATTATTTGCGTAATTGACAGTAGCTTTATCACCAGAAACATATAATCCAAAAGATTCATCGATTCCTTTATAGGAAACATCGAAGTTTCCAGACATCATGTTCTTGGATCCTTCATACTCAGAGTCAGATTCCAACAAGTTCAAAGCTAAATCATCGGATTTGATAGTTAGATTTCCATCATCCAATCCGGAGATGTTGACATTAGCTTTTTTTAATTTGATAGAAGAAGATCCTAATAAGTTGTTTATGAACTTGTCCTTGGATGTTAATTCGACAGGCTTTGGGGGCTCATGACTGCTAGTTGATGTTTTATTGGTCCCTTGAAATGCGGCAGTAGCGAAATAACCTATTCCTGAACCAGCTGCTACGAAAGATACACTAGCAGTGCAAAGAATGAATGTGCTCCATAATTTTGTCATATCACTTAACCTCCTTGGATTTCTCTCTGGAATATTTGATCAACTTTGTTTCGTCATCGGATTTAGGCTCACCTGTCTGCTCATGTGGGTTTGGCTCTTTGAGCTCTGCTCCACTACTATCTTTGAAAGGCTCATCTTGAGTGAAATAGTAAACTGTACTCTCAGATGAACATTGAGCATTGATTCCACCGATCAATGCATTGTAAGAAGCCGTGGAGAAGTTCTTTATCATGTTCAAGTTTTTGTCGATAGTCATTTGAATTTCTACCGAAGAAAAGTTTGGAAGTCCTGATAATCCACCAGTCATTTGCATTTGAAGGCCCATCTCTCTAAATCCAGTCGGTGTAGTGTAATCCATTTCGATTGTTATTAGATAATTACTTCCACTGTTTTGAATTGTTGCACTAGTTATTGATTTAGGACCGATATCGTATCCGATCACTGCCTGTTCTTGGTAAGTGGTGCTAGTAACTTGGCTTTCATCATCTGTTAAATACTCTCTATGTTCGGATGATGAATCTACATTTAAGAAATATAATCTCTTCAATAGTTTTCCTCTGGATTGAATGAATTGATCATAGGTGTAGCTCTTACTTTCAGAGTTCTTCCATTTATCAGGGGTACTTTCTCTATAAGAATCTATTGAGTTTCCATAATCGTAGAATCTATCAGCTGTGTGAACAAATGAAGAAGAAGATATGTTTTGGTTGAATGTGACTTCTGGTGAAGCATAAGTTACAGCTTCAATATCTTGAGTTGTCTTTATTCCAACTGTAGCTATGACAGCTTGCTTTTCATAAGTCAAGAAGTACTTAGCCTTAGCTAACTTGTATAAGGACGTATTAGCAGCAGCTATAGCTTGAGCAGTAGGATCATCAGCTAATTCTTTGTCGGATAAGATACTAGTTAAATTTGAATACTTAGCGCATCCTAGATAATTGTATCCTTCAAACAAATCACCATAATCAATTGAAGGTCCTTTTTTCCCAAACATTGCATATCCTAGATATCCCATTCCAATACCGACAATCAATGAGATGGAGCAAATTACTGTAGGAAATATCCATTTCTTTTTCTTTGCTTTTTTCTTATTCTCATCTTTTTTATCTTCAGGTTTGTTTGAGTTTTCATCAATTGAAGGATTAGTTTTTTCAGACCCTGCTTTTTCTATGGTAGAAGCTTCTTTTGCTGAATCAGCTTCTTCATTAGAGACATCATTAGAAGAAGTTTCTATTTCATTAGTCTCAGCCTTGGCTCCTTGGCTATTTTCATCTTTTTCTTCATCTAAAAATTTCTCATCTTTATCTATATTCATGTATATATATAATCTCTCTTAATATAACAATAGCGCATTAAATGCAGTACTAATATATATGAAAATCAATATCAATATAAAATTAATTATTCAAATTGTTAAACCTTTTAACTAAAAAATGCAATATGCGCTCTTTTTTTACTGGAAATTCAATTTGAGCACAAATGAGATTTATTAGAATTACTTAGTAATTTCTTAAAATAGAAAAGCAAAAAAGCCAGACCTTTCAGTCTGACTTTTAAACTTAAATTTTAGATTTCTATTTGTAGTCTAAGAAAGCGACTATTAGAATTGAACCTTAGCGCAGTTCTCTCTCAAAGTCTCAGCTGACTTGAGGACAGCTTCGGTGTCTTCCTTGGAATACTCAGGAGCGACGATAGCCTCGACTCCGTTAGCACCTAAGATTGAAGGTACGGAGAGGTAGACTCCTTCAGCCTTTCCACCGAGTACGTGCTTGTCGCAAAGTACGGAGACAGGAAGGATGACCTTTTCATCAGTCAAGATAGCCTTGCAAATTCTGGTGATAGAAAGTGCAATAGCATAGTTGGTAGCTCTCTTGAGGTTGATGACATCGTAAGCAGAGTGCCAGACGTTGTAGTGAATCTTCTCGAGGTGAGCATCCAACTCAGCACCGCTGATTCCCTTGTACTCTTCATAGTATTGACGGATAGGAGTGGTTCCGATGGAAGCTGCAGAGTAAGCAGCAACTTCGGAGTCTCCGTGCTCACCGATGATGGTGGCATTGACTGAACGATAGTCGATTCCAAGATCATCTCCGATTTCTTGCTTCAAACGAGAAGAATCGAGGACGCATCCAGAACCGATGACTCTCTTGGAGTCGATTCCCAATGTCTTGTAAGCAACCCAAGCGAGGACATCGCAAGGATTGGAAACAACGATGACGACACAGTGATCGTTGAGGTGTGATTTCAATTGCTTGCAAACTCCAGCGACGATGGAAGCATTAGCTCCGAGAAGCTCAAGACGAGTTTGTCCAGGCTTTTGAGGAGCTCCAGAAGTGATGACGACTGCATCAGCATCATCACAAATGGAGTAATCACATCCTTCCTTACCAGGCTCATCAGACCAGTTAGCAGCGACGACACGTCCATTTCCTTCGAGGAATGAAGCACCATCGTTCATATCGAGGGCATCACCTTCGACGTTGTGCATGGCGTTGAATCCCTTGACCCACTCGCCATTCTCATCCTTGTGTCCAGGAAGAACGACATCGATTACACCGACTTCGTTGATCCAAGATTGTTGGAAGAGAGCAAATACTGCTGAAGATCCAACACGTCCGTCACCGACAACTACAACCTTTTTCTTTCCAAAAACTTTTGCCATTTTTTCGGCTCCTTTTAAACCGAGCTTATTATAATCAACTAAAAAAAAGAGTTAAGAGTATTTCTTTTCTAAATTCAAAAAAATATTGGTTTTTAGACTTTTTATGAAATAAATGGACTGAATCCAGTTTTTCTCTTAGGATTAACTTTAGGTAGATTAGTGGTATTTTTCGGTAGTTATTCCTTTTTCTTGAAAGAAAAACCGCTCATATATATACTAAATGCCGATTTTACCCATGCTCTTTTTATAATCTTTTTATTTTGCATGGAATTATGGAGGCTTAGTAAACATGGATAACGACAACATGAAGTTCAATGGTGTTGATCAAACACCTGGAAGCAATGGAGGAAACAAGAAACAAAGAAAACACTCCAACAAAGACAATCCAGTGAAGGATTTCTTCTTGAATATTTGGATTTGGTTCAAGGAAACTGCATGGGTTCAAGTTGTCTTGGTAGTCGTATTGGTTTTTGCTATCGTCATATCTATTCCTTTGATTGTTCGTGCTGCTACAGCCGTTAGACCTGATGAGGATGTCGCTTTATCTTATTGGAAAGGTAAACGTAAGAATGTGAATGAAGTCAATTCTTATGGAAAGAACAAGGATAATGAATACACCACAGTCTTCTATTACTCTGAAGATTCTGGAAACCAGGCTTTGTCTGTGAATAAAGCTTTCTCTGACTATATCTTCTCTGGAGAAAACAAATTCCTCAATGTAGAAAAGAGCTTCTATGCAATCGATTTGACCCGTAACGATGAGAATTCTGATAATGATATCGCAAAGAATCCTGATATCACCAAGGACCAAGATCAAGCTATTGCTTTGATTTTGGCTAAGTTCTATAGCCAAGCTTTGAAGGATCAAAAGGAAGATTTGTTGAATATCGAAACTGGAAGCAAGAATGTATCTCGTACTTCTGGAAAGAGTTTTGAAGGAAAGACCAGCATGCCTACCGATGCTGCTGTCATCGCTGTCTACAAGAATTCCGATAACTTCGACATCACCAAGGATTATCCTGTCTCTGTACGTTATGGATTCTCTGCTACTGATGCTTCTACCGTTCGTAAGGAATTCTTTGCAACAATCTCTGCTAACTTCACCACCACTAACGGTAACGTTTCACCTGTTGTAACTTACTTGAATTACGATATCAACAACCCTGATGGAGAAGGAACTTCTGAGTTCATTCGTTACAAGAAGTAAAAATAGTTCTAATCGTAAATCCTCAGCAAAAGCTGAGGATTTTTTAAATATAAAATTAATTTTACAAATTGGTTATATCAAATTGGTTGATTAGTCATATATCAATCTTTTATACTTTCTTTGAGGAGATAAGGATATGGCCGATGAAAATATGAATCAAATAGATTCTTTTGATACAAATACTATTCTCGATGTCAAGGATTTAGATAAATCATTCGGTGACGTTCATGCTGTGAATAGTATTTCTTTTAAAGTAAAAAAAGGAGAGTTGTTTGCCTTTTTAGGTGTTAATGGTGCTGGTAAGTCCACTACCATTTCTATTATTTGTGGTCTTTTAAAGAAGGATAAAGGAACAGTTTTGGTCGATGGATCGGATATAGATCACGGATTAGATAAAATCTCAAAAACTTTAGGTGTTGTTTTTCAAAACAGTGCGTTGGATAAGCCGATGTCGGTAAAAGACAATTTGAGAAGTAGAGCAGCGTTATATGGAATCTATGGGAAAGAATTCAAAAATAGATTGGATGAATTGGCGACAATGCTCGACTTCAAAAAAATGTTGAATAGAAAGGTTGGAAAATTATCCGGTGGTCAAAAAAGAAAGATAGATATAGCTAGGGCTTTGATCCATAAGCCTAAGATTTTAATATTAGATGAACCTACTACTGGATTAGATCCTCAAACTAGAAAAATCATTTGGAATGTTATGGATGACTTGAGAGAGAAAGAGAACATGACGATCTTTTTGACTACTCATTATATGGAAGAAGCTAGTGATGCTGATTATGTAGTCATATTGGATAGGGGTCAAATAGTAGCTAGAGGAACACCGGTTGAATTAAAGAATGAATATACAGGTGACTTTATAACTTTATATGGAGTTGATGAAGAAGAAGTAAAGAAATTGAATCTACCATATGAGAAAATTCAAAATTCTTATAGGATTGAAGTTGAGGATACATCAAAGGCTACAGAACTAATTTTGAATAATCCATCTTTATTCAAGGATTATGAAATTCAAAAAGGAAAGATGGATGATGTCTTCTTGTCTGTGACGGGAAAGAAATTGATTGGAGGGGATGAAAAATGAGAAGGATGTGGGAATTAGTGCTCAGAAATACTAAGATGTATTTCAAGGATATGGGAATGTTTTTAACTTCTCTTATCACTCCAGCAATTCTACTTATTTTGTTCATGACTTTTTTAGGATCTATTTATAAGAATTCATTCGTCAGTGCTATTCCAAACGGATTAGAAGTGTCTGATAAATTAATAAATGGATTGGTTGCTGGCCAATTGAGTTCGGCTATGCTAGCAACATCGTGTGTTACAGTAGCATTTTGTTCTAATTTATTGATGGTACAAGATAGAGCTAACGGAACTAGGAAGGATTTGATTGTATCCCCCATAAAGAAAACAACTTTAGGATTATCATATTTCTTAGCTTCTATATTATCTACATTGATTGTCAACCTTACTGCTACTATGATTTGCTTTATCTATATTGGATGTATGGGTTGGTTTTTGAGCGTTGGAGAAGCATTATTGGCTATATTGGATGTGATTTTACTTACATTATTTGGTGTATCCCTAGCATCGTGCATCAACTATTTCTTAAATACTCAAGGTCAGGCTGGTGCAGTAGGAACAATAGTTAGTTCCTGCTATGGATTTGTTTGCGGAGCATATATGCCTATATCCAGTTATGGAAAAGGTCTTCAAAATTTTATGGCTTTCTTACCTGGAACTTATGGGACTGGTTTGATTAGAAACCATATGATGAATGGTGCACTTGATTCTTTGTCAGAACAATTACCGTCAGAGGCTATCAAAGCCATGAAAGATAGTGTTGATGTCAATTTATATTTCTTCGATAATAGTGTGGAAGTTTGGCAGATGTATTTGATCTTATTGTCATTCATCGTTTTGTTCATAGCCTTGTATTTAGTCTTTGTAAAATTCATTAAGAGAAGAGAAAACTAAATAAATTTTAAATTTTTTGTATAATAATCCATATAGATATGTATTCATCAAATGAATCATTTAAGGAAATGATTTGATTATATGGATAAGGTTTATCAGCTAGTAAACACTTTCGTTATTATGAATATAAGTTGCTTGATTTAGATACGTACATAATAAAAGCCTCCTTCCAACAATGTAGGAGGCTTTTTACTTGAACTTTATTAAATCCTATCTTTTACTTTCTCTAATGCATTTAATACAGGTTTTGGGACATAATCTGATATATCTTCTCCTGCCTTAAACATTAATTTTAAGTTTGTTGAAGATATGAATATTTTAGCTGGGCTAGCCATGACATAGAATGTTTCTATGTCTTTATCTAAAGCTTGATTGACTATATAAAGTCTCTGCTCCATTTCAAAATCTTGAACATCTCTAAGACCTCTAATCATGACATCGATGTTTAAAGATTTAGCTTTTCTAACTGTAATTCCAGATGTGGATTCGACTTCTACTTTAGAATTATTCTTGAAGCATTCTTTTATGATAGCTACTCTTTCATCTAGTGAAAAAGTGTATTTTTTAGCATTGTTATTAGCTACTAGAATTACAATTTTATCGAATACTTTTAAAGCTTTTTCAACGACTTCTAAATGGCCGTTGGTGAATGGATCGAATGAACCGGCATATAATGCAGTTTTCATTATTTGTCTTCCTCTTCTTGTCCTAGTTTATATGTACCAAGAATTTTTCTACCATATTTATGAATTTTCAAAGTGAATCCATCGATAGGCTCGGGATTTATAGTTTGCTCAGCTATAACAATAGCAGTTGGAGATAATAATCCGCTATCACGCATCATTTCTATGGCCTGTTTGTTTACCGCTTCAGCCATTTGATAAGGAGGATCTAAGTAGACTATATCGAATACTTCTCCTCTTCCAGATAATCCTATTAATGCTTGCTGCCAATCTTTCTTCAAAATGACACAAGTTTCAAAATGAGGATCATATGTCGAAACATTTTTTCTTAAAGTTCTCAATGTAGATGGGTCTATTTCATTAAAAACAACTTTTTTAGCTCCTCTAGATAGTGCTTCTATTCCTATAGCACCAGATCCTGAAAATAAATCTAGGAATGTACAGTTAGGAACATCGTTAGATATAGATGAAAATACAGCTTCTCTAATTTTATCCATAGTAGGTCTGCAGTTCTCACTTTGAGGAACTTCCAATAATCTATGACGGAATTTTCCAGATATTATCCTTAGCATTTAATTAATCCTCCTTAGAAATTATCATATATATTTTTTGTGTTGTCGATAAGGCCATTTTCTATTATAGAAAGAACACTTTTTATCTCTTTATATAATTCAAATCTTCTCTTAACTTTTTCATTGGAATAATAATTTTTCTTAGCTGATGCTAATGATTTCATCGCACTTATATCATTTTTATTCTTGAGATAAGAACCTAATGATATTTGGCCTTCTTTGATAAGCTTTGATAAATCTTTGTCGCTTTCTATTTCTTTATCCAATTCATCCTCTTCTTTTTTTATATTGGATTTATTATAGAAATCTATGAAATCATCGATAGCTTTTCTCAAGTTTTCTTCCATAAAATAATAGATAATCCTCACAACTTTTTAATTATATCATTTAGGAAAGAATGATTATTTTATATTTAAAAAGAAGATAGGTTTTAACCTATTCTCTAGTTATTAGCAATTAGTTATTATTTTTCTTTTTTGATTATTGATTTAATTTCTAATATCAATTGAATTGTTAGTTTGGCAACTAACAATAGCAATGCTAATACATCACATATGAATTGGGTGAAATGTGTGTAGAATAAGTTTCCTAATAAGAATTCTAAAGTCTTGATATTGTCTCTATAGAAAAGACTTTATATATAACAAACTAGTTCTATTATTGCCTAATACAGCAGTGCTTTATCCTTTGATTAAAAGCATTAAAACATAAGGTTTTTAATATTTGCAAAATAATTAATAAGTTCTATTTATTTCAAATGTTTATAATAATTAGGAAATACATGGAGTAATTAATAATGTCAGAAAAAGTTTATAAGATGTTTTATGACACTGAGAAAGTGATTAGAAGTGTAGCTAAACCTGTTGAGAATCCTTCTTCTCCAGAGATGAAGAAATTATTGGAAGAGATGGTCCAATATTTGAAGGATAGTCAGGATGATGAGTGGGCAAAAAAACATAAAGTTAGAGCTGGAGTAGGACTAGCAGCTCCTCAGATTGGAATTGGAGAAAGATTCTTTGCTGTATATGTAGATATTCCTGGAAAAGGAATAATTCAATATGGATTGATCAATCCTGAGGTTTTAAGCACTTCTATGAGAAAATGTTGTTTGAAGTATGGAGAGGGTTGTCTATCGGTTGCAAAAGACAAGGAAGGTTACGTTCCTCGTTACTACAAAATAAAGATTAAGGCCTTTGATGCACTTCAAGGAAAAGAAGTTATAGTTACTCAAACAGGATATCCAGCTATTATTCTTCAACATGAATTCGATCATTTGAATGGAATTCTTTATTACGATCACATCGATAAAATTGATCCTTGGAAGGATGATCCTACTGTTCAAAAGATAGCCTAGTTTTTCAGTATTTTGTGTTTACGCTTTCTTTTTATATTATTAATTGAATTAATTTGCTTGTGAGTTTATAATTCTCTTTGAAAAAGAAGACTTGTTTTTTAATGAGTCGAATTCAGTTATAGACTGTTAGACATAATTTTTAAACAAAGGAGATATATCAAATATGGCTGATACTATTTTGAAGAATAATTCAATGAGCAGCTCTAAATTTCCTGGTGCCGATTCACCTGTTCGTATCTATGCGTTAGGTGGATTAGGAGAAGTCGGAAAGAACTGTTATTGTGTTGAAAACGATGCTGATTTAGTTATTTTGGACTCTGGTGTTAAATTCCCAGACTACACCACTCCTGGTGTGAATTATATAATTCCTGATTTTACACATTTGAAGGAAGTCTCACAAAAGATTCGTGCTTTGGTCATCACTCATGGACATGAAGATCACATCGGATCTATTCCTTTCTTACTTCAAATGGTCAAAGTTCCTTTGATTTATGCATCAAAGTTGGCTTGCTCATTGATTCGTCATAAATTGACCGAATATCATTTAACTGATGCCACCAAACTTATTGAAATCGATGATGATTCTGATTTCTATGCTGGATCGTTCCGTATTCGCTTTTATCGTGTAACACACTCAATTCCTGATGCTTATGGAGTTTTGGTTAACACACCTCAAGGATCAGTTGCTACTACTGGTGATTTCAAAATCGACTTGACTCCTGTAGATCATGACTTCAACTTATCTAGACTTGCTAGATATGGTGATGAGGGAATCGACTTGATGATGGCTGATTCTACCAACGCTGAAAGAGAAGGATATACTGAAAGTGAAAAGAATGTTCAACGTGCTATCAATGAAACATTCCGTACTGCTCCTGGACGTTTGATAATTTCAACATTTGCCTCAAATATTTCTAGAATCACTCAAATTGCTACTTGTGCTATTGCTCATGGAAGAAAGATTTGTGTTATGGGAAGGTCCATGGAAGGAAATTTGGAAATCGCTCGTGAATTAGGATTTATCAAGATTCCAGATTCTTCTATTGTCGGACCCGAGACTTTGAAGAGATTACCTGCTTCTCAAGTATGTATTATTTGTACTGGTTCTCAAGGAGAGCCTATGGCTGCTCTTTCTAGAATGGCAGCCGGTCAACATAAGTACATTAGAATTGAACCTGGTGACACCATCGTCTTCTCTTCTAATCCTATTCCAGGAAACACTGCTTCCGTCAATAAGGTTGTCGATGATTTGTGTCGTGCTGGTGCTAATGTCTTGACCAACTCCCCTATGTTTGCTCTTCACTCATCCGGACATGCTTCACGTCAAGAATTGAGATTGTTGCAAAAGTTGGCAAGGCCTAGATATTTCATGCCTATTCATGGTGAATATCGTATGCTGTTATTAAATGCTGCTGTCGGTGTTCAATGCGGGCTTCCTGAAGATCATACATTTGTAATGAATAATGGTGATACCATCATCATGTATAACCATGAATGCAAGATGGGAACTCATATTCCTTGTGATGCTTTGTATGTCGATGGAAAGAGCCCTGTCGGTGTAGCTTCTTCTGTAATTCGTGATAGAAATCTCTTGATAAATGAAGGTGTTGTTGGAGTATTCGTATCTATCGATCCTAAGACTAATAGATTGTTGTTCCGTCCTACTATTGAAACTAGAGGACTCATTGCTCCTAATAAGCAATCTTTGACAAACAAAGCTGAGGAAATTGTTGAGATGGAGCTTGAATCCTTGCTCAAAGGACCTCAAAAAGTCACTTATTCAGCAATAAAGGATACAATTCGTCAATCTTGTTCACACTTCATATTCAGAGAGACCCATAGAAATCCTATGATCGTTCCTGTCGTTTCTTCTTTAGGAAGTACAGTTCTTCCTACTTCAACTCCTAAGACTCCTGGATTCACTGCATTTGCAAGACCTGCACCTGTTCAACCTAAGAATCCTGAAGATCCTGGAAGAGAAGGAAGATAATATTTAAAAGCTTCTCAATATTACTTGAATTATAAATATTAAAAGACAATAGATATGGTATGACCCATAATCTATTGTTTTTTTTGTTATAAAAAAATTCTTTTGGATATAAATAATTGATTTTTTTGATCAATAAATATCTAAGACTAATTATTTAAGCATATGGATTGAAAATGCTTTCTTTAAAAATGCTGTAGTTTTTTCTTTTCTTTGAAAGTATTATCGTTATGTAGTTGAAGCGACTATTCGTATAATTACCCAAATTGGTGGGAAGTCTCTACGCTGTGGCCCGTAAAGCCAGCACTACGAATAAATCTTAACTTCTTTTTTAGTTTTAAAGATTTATATATAGTTCTCGTATTGATTATTCTCCTTTCTAGGTAGTTAAAGGTCTTTGCTACAAACCTTAAAAGGAGAATTATTAAAATGAAAAAAGGTATTTTGTACTTTGGTGTCTCTTGTTTGATGCTTGCTTCTTTAGCTTCTTGTGGTTCCTCTGATGCTCATGATACTCAGATGAAAGCCGGACTTGTCGCTCTTCATACTTCTGATTCTACTTATGATAAGAATTTTATCGATGCATTTAATGCCGCTTGCAAGGCTGAAGATGTGACTCCAGTAATAAAGACTAATATTCCAGAGACAACAGCTGCTTATGATGCTGCTGCTGAATTGGCTGATGAAGGATGCAAGTTCGTCTTTGCTGATTCTTTCGGTCATGAAGCTCATATTTTAAAGGCTGCAAAAGAATTCACTGATGTTCAATTTTCACATGCCACTGGTACTACTGCTCATTATTCTAATGTTAGCAACTTCCACAATGCTTTTGCTTCTATTTACGAAGGTAGATATCTTGCTGGTGTTGCAGCTGGCCTCAAACTTCAGTCTATGATCGCTGCCGACTCTAATACTTCTCATAAAATCGGCTACGTCGGTGCATATACTTATGCTGAAGTTATTTCTGGTTATACTTCCTTCTATCTCGGTGTCAAATCCATTGTCAGCGATGTAACCATGGATGTTAAATTCACTGGTTCCTGGTATGACGAGACTGCTGAAAAGACTGCTGCCGAACAATTGATTGGAAGAGGTTGTTCTCTTATTTCGCAACATGCTGATTCTTGGGGTGCTCCAACAGCCTGTGAGACAGCCAATGTTCCTAATGTTTCCTATAATGGCTCTACCGAGAGCAAATGTCCAAACACTTATGTTGCCTCTTCCAGAGTCAACTGGGAACCTTATTTCAAATATGCTCTCCAAAAGGTCAAAGCTGGTGAGTCCATTGATACCGATTGGACTGGTGAACTTGGAAGCAATATTTGGGATAGTGCCACTGCTTCTTCCGATGGCTCTGTTGCTTTAGCTCCTCTTGGTGCCAAAGCTTCTACTAGTGATGCTAAGACCAAACTTGAGGATGTTGCAACTAAAATCAAAAATGGTACTTTGAAGATTTTTGATACTTCTACATTCACTGTTGGTGGTAGTGCTCTTACTACCTATAAAGTTGATATGGATGGTGATAATGTTAAAGAGAAGGAAGCTATCGTCACTGAAGGTGGTATTACTTACTTTGCTGAAAGTGAGTTCCGCTCAGCTCCTTATTTCGATGTCCAAATCGACGGCATCAATTTGCTCAACAACAAGTTCTAAATAATTCGCTTTTTTTGAAAAAACCAGGAGGTAAAAAACTCTTGGTTTTTAATGTTTATAGGAGAGTAGAATGGAACAAACAATGCAAGAAATGATTCGCTTTGAAAACATCGGCAAGGTCTTTGGCTCTGTTGTTGCTAACAAAGACATCAATTTGAGTGTCTATCGTGGAGAGATTCTTTCTCTCCTTGGAGAAAACGGAAG
>OLQA01001212.1_pt1 | contig 23237 bp, 20 predicted proteins | sample 1673151 | NCBI WGS metagenome assembly OLQA01 (sample SAMEA3136760, study PRJEB25190) | human gut metagenome | biome: human gut; feature: human-associated habitat; material: faeces | place: Austria | collected 2013 | reverse complement strand
AAATTTGATTTTGCAATTCTGAAAGCAGCTTGGCGAAAAAGCCCCAGAGGGACTTTTTTTGACAAGCCGGTCCCAGTTTTGCGATTTTGATGGTGCAGAAAATAGAGAGGATAGCGGAAAAATGATGGCCGTGGTATAACATTCTTGGATAATATGCCTAATAAACTGTAATTTGTTATTTACTTTTTGTGCTGCGCGTTATATACTAAAAGCGGCAGATGGCGGAGTGAGGACACGGCGCTGTCTGACTGAATTTCGGAGGGAACGATCATGAAAAAGAGACTGCTTGCGCTCCTGCTGTGTGCCGTAATGGCCTGTGCGCTTCTTGTTCCGGCATTCCCCACTGCCGCCGCTGCGGAGGTGACAGAAACTGACAAGGAGATCCGTCTTTCGTGTACGGATACATGTGTAGCCGTGATCAACAAGGAAACCGGCGCTTTGACCTTTGAAGGCGATGGAGATATGGTCCAAGGTTACGAGATGAAGGTCCGCTTTTCCGATTACAGCGATTATATTCGAAAGGTGACCCTGAAAGCTGGTATGTTTGAAATCCCAAGCGGAGCATTTGAAAACTGTACCCGGCTCGAAAGTGTAAATCTGTTTTCGGCCTCAGCTATTTATGAGAATGCATTCAAAAACTGCTCAAGCCTGAAAGATATCAAAATCACGGGTAATGTAAAATATATTTCCGGAAGTGCTTTTGCAGGCTGTATAAGTCTTACAAAATTTGATCTGAGTGAATATAACACTTTTTATAAGATCGATGAGGCGGGGGCCCTATATCGGGATACCAAGCTTATTCGGTACCCTGCGGGCAGAACCGGAAGCTATGAAGTCCGTGCTATGACGAGAGAAATCGGTGAGGGAGCGTTTGAAGGCTCCTTAGTCCACGATGTTGCACTGCCTGACTCTCTTTACAGAATCGATGAGAGAGCATTTGCGGATTGCCCCAATCTGACCGGGCTTACCATTCCAAAATCTACGGTGAACATTGAAAGGTGCATCAGCTTGGGCAGCCCTAATTTCCGCGGGTTTCAGGTGGAGTCGAATAATCGTTTTTATTCTACGGATTCCTATGGCGGGTTATACACGACAAAGAATTTATCCGGAAACCTGGAGTTTAAAGAGTGCCCGGGGGGCTTCCGCGGGAAGTATGTCCTGCAGGCTGGAACGCGGATTGTAAACGGATTTCATGAACATGACGGTGTGACGGAAATCTGGATGCCGGACAGCGTAACAGAAGTTTACTATTCTGACGGCTGCAAGAATCTTAGCAAAGTCAGACTATCTAAGAACTTATTAACAATAGATTCTACCGCTTTTAGAGACTGTGCCGCACTGCGTGAGATCGTGTTTCCGGAGAGCGTTAAAACAATCGGTGAGCGCGCCTTTTCTGGCTGTATTTCACTCAAGCACGTCTATTTTATGGGAGATCTGCCTGAAATCGGCTGGCTCAGCTTCGCTGACAGCAATGCAATAAGTGACTTTGCTGCGATCCCCGGCATTGTGTTTTATTACCGGGAAGGAACCTCAGGATGGGGACCGACAGTTTTTGATCAAACTTTAAGCTACCCCACAGCGGTTTGGACAACAGCCCCCTATACGGATGCCAGCCCGGACAGCTGGTATGCCTCGGCCGTGCGGTATACTTACGACAATGGTCTTATGAACGGCACAGGCGAATACAGCTTTGAGCCGGAGAGCAGCATGACCCGCGCGATGCTTGTGACGGTCCTCTGGCGCTATGCCGGACAGCCGCAGGCTGCTGCCAACCCCTTTACGGATGTTCCGGGCGGCGAGTGGTACACGCAGGCTGTCGCATGGGCAGCGGAGAACGGCGTGGTCAACGGCATCGGCGGCGGTAAGTTTGATCCGAATGGCCGCGTAACCCGAGAGCAGGCAGCGGCGATCCTGTTCCGCTATGCGCAGAAGGTTGGCGCTGCGTCCGCGGAGCGTGCTGATCTGTCCGGCTTCCCGGATGCGAACGCCGTGTCGGATTATGCCAGCGATGCCATGCGCTGGGTTGTGGCGGAGGGCATCATCGGTGGCAGCCGCGAATACGACGGCCGCGATTGGCTCAAGCCGCAGGGAAGCGCCACCCGCGCACAGGTCGCGGCGATCCTCATGCGCTACATTGAAAACGTTACAAAATAGGGAAAAGGAACGGCTGCGCCCCGGTTTCGGAGCGCGGCCGCTTTGCATGGTTTGCGTGGTATGGTCGGAGGGCCACAGCATAAAGCCGCAGCCCTCCGTCTTTATGTTATATGAGGGAGCCTTCACACAAAGTGATCTCGTGCAATCATGGCCAGCCGCTCCCGCAGGTCGGGGCTGAAGCCTGCTAGGTCCTCGAGCGTGATGGTCTTGTCATCCAGCAGATAGAGCAGGTTATAGTACATTTCGGAGCGGCTGACATTGGCCACGACACCGACGCGCTTCTTGTCCTTGCGAAGCCTCTTCTCCAGCTCCCAGAACTTGTCAGATGCCTTGCCGGGCCCGGCCAGCAGGGCCGCGTAGGATTCGGCCAGCTGCTCCATGCAGCGCTCCTGCCACTCCGGCAGCCTTTTGCGGAACAGCTTCCAGTCGGATTCGTTTACGGGCAGTATGGGGGACCTCTTGTGTAGAATAATTTGACGTTTGCAGGGATGACAGAATGTCTGATGCGGCTTTACTCCTTCTTCGGCAGAACGCAGATCGGGGTTCAGCTTGCCCAGAATGGAGTTGAGCTTCTTGTCCGAGAGGGCGGAATCCACCTCGTAGGTGGCGCACACCCGGAACGCAAAGGGGACCGCCGTGCTGCGGTTCAGCTCCGCGGGCCGCTGCTTTACATCCGTGGCATAGCCGAGCTTCCCATATTGCGGGAAGGAGGGATTCGTGAGAATGTAAATGTATCCGGTCGTGGTCGTCTGGGTCCTTTCGTGAGGGTGGAAAGATTGTGCTGTTTTGGAGTGTTACTTTCGTCCTGCACCAATGTTGTGCTCAGTAAATGCCAAAATATAGTATTCATGATGTCTGTGAATAACCATAGCAACTGCGCTAAATGCATTGGCGTTAGAGCATTTACTGATAAATCTGACCAATGGGCAAGGTTATTTCGCATATTATACCCTATATTTGTCTGCGGCGTCTTCATCAAAAAGAAGGACAGATTCTTTATGTGTTCCAATCCAAAAATGTTTACGATATCATCATTGTTTTCACTGAACAATTGCCCCAAGGTCGCCTTATTGCTTGGAATATATTCGCGATCCTTTGTAAGGTGACGATAAAATACCCTTAGTAGCTTTTCAGAGAATGAACAGGCAAACATTTCAGCCCCATAGCACAAGGAATGGACAATCATCGTATCTGCCTTCAGATTTCTGACCACGATTTGTATCATAGAGACCAACAGCTCAACATCTTGTTCCATCCCTGCGTCTTTGACTTGCAAAGTTTCGGAAATGTACTTTATTGCTGATGAAATAAGGGAGAAATAGTCGCTTGCTGTTCTGGTTTCCTGCAATATGCGAAATATCGAGGCGGTTTCAACGGATTTCTGAAAGGAAAGCCACAGTTGATGGTTCTCGGTATAATAGTCGTCAATTGGGATGTTTGTGAGCGCTAGGTTCGTTATGGGATAATTTGATTTTCTTTTATCTGAAAGTCTGCTCACATAGTGATAATATCCATCAACGTTTGAGCGATCGTGGGTAAGAGCCAGTAAGCGTTCCTCCCAATTCTGCAGTGATTTCCAATTTTCGACTATTTCTCCAACAGGGATGGTAAACGAAAAGGATGCCCCTTTTTCGCAGATATTCTGATTAAGAAGTGCGTCGATATTCTTGAAAATTGGCATAAATTGATTCGCCAATGGGCTTCTGATTTTTATCAGGAACTGATAAAATGGAGCCGCTTGTATATAAATGTGCAGGACGTTATCTATTGTTGCTGTTTCTGCGAGAGAAACAACGTCACTGAATAAGATGGGTATGTACTTTTCAACTATACTCTTTAATTTACTACTTTTCTTATTAAGAATATAGCACCAGATATCAAGAACTTTTTCGAACCAAAATGAGGAAACGTCGTCCAATTTACCTGAGTGAAATACTATTTCGAAAAGCTCAGGCTTTTGTTCGAAAAGCCTCTCAAATTCTTCAAATCGCTCGACAATGTAATGACCGAAATGATCGCATATATATTCCAGAGAAGAGCTGCATACTCCCGGATTCCACTTTGCAATCAAATCGAGTGTGACGGAGCGAATATCATTTGCAGCATACGGGGCGTGAAAGACATCATCAATATTATTGTCAATAAATTCTATCACATTTTTATACTGAATAGACTTCACACTATTGCGGGCAGCATTGGAGAGCGCGGTGATGACAGTTTTATGCTCATCATGCACAATTTCAGAAATTGCCACCGATAAACTTTGAAGTTTACGGGCTAAGAGGTATTGGTAGTAGTCGTCAAGAGTTTCTATCCCATTTAGCGGGTATTTTCCAAAGAAATCATCAAAAATGTCTGGATTTTCGATGATTGCTTTTATTTCCCAGTTTGCTGCGAGATCATTTGGCTTGAGTGGGCGGAGGGATATTATAATCTTTCTCCTTTTAAGTTCATCAATAAGCACTTGAAATTCCTCCTACTGTTTACTCCACCCCACCTAAAGCAGTTAGAGCTGCCGCGCGATCTCAAAGCGCTTGGCAAGACGGTCCTCCTGCCACTTTTCCAGTTTTAACGGTAAAGTCAGGCAGCAGGTATCTGTGCTGCTCTTTTTCACAGGACTCCCTCCTTGCCGGCTGCAGCAAAACACGACCCGGGTTGTTTAGAACTATTTTATCATTAGGTGTGCAAAAATACGAGCTATGTGACAGCAGTTTCCTGTCCAAATTCCTTTCAAAACTGCAAGGATAGATTTTTTGCGGAGCGCTGCAGCGCCCCGCAATGTCTTTTTATCAGTCCATAATTCCATACCGCTTCATCAGCTCGATCCGCTCTTTTCCCAGCTTGATGGAGCCGGAGGCGCTGTTGTCCGCGCCCGACTGCTTTTCGCTGGCGTAGTGCACGATGCGCTGCACCCACGCTACTGGCAGCAGGTACGGGCGCTTTTTGAGATAGGGATATCGCCGCTCCAGATACTCGCGCTTGGGGAACACCGTCCGCAGGATGCCGCTCTTCTCCCCCGTCCGGCTGGCCTTGACAGCGTTCAGCGTGACGGTGGAGGAATGGAGGCGCGTTAGGTCGTTGGAGCCGTATACGCCGCCGCAGAGGGTGTCGTGCAGCAGCGGCTCTACGTCGATGGAAGCATCCCAAGGCATGGGCAGGTCAAATTCGATGCCGAGATCGTCTCGGGCGATGCGGAACGACGCCGCGGCAAACGTCGCCGCATGAACGCTGACACACTGGTCGTGCAGACGCCGCCAGTCGATTTCGGCGTGATACTCCCGCGCCCAAAGGCCGATGTCGCAGAACTGCCGCAGGCCGATGCCGCTGCGCACGAAATGCTTATAGGCGTGCAGGATCAGGTACAGCAGGTGCTCGTGGGGTGGCATGGCGAGAAAGCCGTCGGTTTCGACGGGATTGAGGTCGGTGAAGAAATGGTTCAGCTCGTCATGCGCATCCTCGGCAGAATCAAATAAATGCCGGTGCAGCTCGATGTAAAGCGGGCTGCCTTCTTTTGTGTAGGATACCTCGTCCGCCGTGGCCAGCTCGTCCGCAGGCGTGTCGGTGGTTAGACCGTTCGCCAGAAGCTGTTCGTGGCAGGCGAAAAATTCGCCGTCCGGAATCAGAAGATCGTCGTCCGCGCTGATGCGGTGGTCCTTTAACGGATACAGGCGGCTGCAAAGCTGTCCTTTGACCACGATGGGGTGCAGCCCTGCCGCGCGGAGCCTCTGGTAGAGTCCTGCAAATTCCGATGCCCGTATGGCCTGGTGCAGCACCTGCGCGATGACCTGCTGCTTGGTTACGGCAAACAGAGCCACGTTCTCTTCGGCAGCAGGCATCTTGCGGACGGTCTCGAAGAGGATCGGCAGCAGCTTCTGCTGCCCCGCCAGCGCGAAAACGGCAGGCCAGTCCACGTTTTCGGTGGGGAGCGCCCCGCCGGAAACGGCAGCCTTAGCGATATGGAGAAATTGTGTTTCGGTGGTGGTCAGGGTCATGTTCGTGTGCCAAGCCCTTTCTTTGTGTTTTTCGATGGCGTGAGCGGCAAGCAGCGACACCGCGCCGAGGAACGCGCCCAAGGTGTTGCAGATCACGTCGTCCGTCTCCGCAAGCCCCAGCGCGCAGCGGTACTGGGCGTACTCGATTCCCGCGCTGAGCGCACAGCCGACAAGTGTTGTGAGGGCGATTTTGCCCCAACGGTGCCACTTTCGCGGCAGGGCATTCGAGAGCGTCAGCCCCAGCGGGAAGAAGAGGAAGACGTTCATCAGCATCTCGCGGTAGAGTTCTGGTTGCTGCCGCGCGGCGGTCAGGGAGGCAAAGGGGGTGAGGATGGCCTCGAAAACCCCCGCCGAGCGGGTCAGAATGGTGGCGTAGAGGATGATGAAGGCAGCGATAAAGCATAGTGCCGCATTGATGATAGTTCGTTTTTTCTGATTTTTGTGCTGGGAGAGCATCGCCCAAACGATAAGCAAGACCAGCATCAGAAAAATGACCATGTGCAGGGGCAGAGCGTAAATATGTCGCATCATAATGGTGCTCATCTGGCCAGAATATCTGCAATTCTTTTGCTGGCAAAGCCATCGCCATAGGGATTCGCAGCGGTGCTCATTTGGGCGTATTCTTCTGGGGATTCCAAGAGAAGCTTGAAGTTGCGATAGATATTTTCTTCATCTGTGCCGACAAGCTTCAGTGTTCCAGCCTTGATTCCTTCCGGACGCTCCGTGGTATCCCGCATGACAAGAACCGGTTTACCCAGTGACGGGGCTTCCTCCTGAATACCTCCAGAGTCTGTCAGAATCATATAGCTGCGAGCCATAAAATTGTGAAAATCCAGCACGTCCAGCGGCTCAATAATATGAATGCGCTCATCCCCGCCAAGAATCTCATCTGCCGTTTGGCGAACCGCGGGGTTCATGTGAATGGGGTAAATTGCTTTCACATCGGGGTGCTCATCCATGACTCGTCTTATTGCCCGGAACATATGCCGCATGGGCTCACCAAGGTTTTCACGGCGATGCGCTGTAATCAAAATCAACCGGCTGCTCAATGCCCATGTCAGTTCGGGATGGGAATAGTTTTCACGCACTGTGGTTTTCAGCGCGTCGATTGCCGTATTGCCGGTCACATAAATGCTGTCCGCATTCTTTCCCTCGCGCAGAAGATTCTGCTTTGAGAGTTCGGTAGGAGCAAAGTTGTACTGGCTGATGATACCGACCGCCTGCCGGTTGAACTCCTCCGGATAAGGAGAATAGATGTTATATGTCCGCAATCCAGCTTCCACATGTCCCACAGGAATTTGTAGGTAAAAGCAGGCCAATGCCGTCACAAATGTGGTAGATGTGTCACCGTGCACCAATACGATATCCGGGCGAACCCCCTCCAATACAGATTTAATACGGTTGAGAATATTGGTCGTAATATCAAATAGCGTTTGCTTGTCCTTCATAATAGACAGGTCATAATCCGGAACGACATGGAATGCCTCCAGCACCTGATCCAGCATCTGACGATGCTGGCCTGTAACACAAACGATTGTCTCTACATCCCGTCGTGTCTTCAGCTCGTTGACCAGCGGACACATTTTTATTGCTTCCGGTCGAGTGCCGAAAACCAGCATGATTTTTTTCAATTGTGCACCTTACTTTCGTTCATCTTATCGTCAGAAATATACACTTTTGTTGGTTAAAGCAGCGATTCTTAATCATGAGTGCCCATCTGTCACTTATGTTCATTCACTGAAAGGCAATCTCACGGTTAGCTTTCAATACAACTAAGAAAGCGCAGTCTCGTTAGATATAAATGTTTACCGTTCTATACAGAAGAAGTCGTTTTCATATACTTCATTAGAGTTCAATTATGCAATCTGCTTTCTAATCTTTTTTTCAGCAGATAACCGACATATCCCGTTGCTGTAGATATAAGCGCAACAACAAAATAGGTCCAAATATTGTGCGCTATCTTCTTACCTATCGTTTCGATAAACATTGGATGGATACAGTAAACAATTGTGCTGAGGTTTCCCAGCAGAATCGCGCATTTTGCCTTTCTTTCATCTTGAAATTGCGCAAACTCCAGAATCAAATGGAACAAGAAGTATATTGTCGGAAGGGTGCAGATAATATAGGATACCTTCTCAATACCCAAATTCCGCAATGTAAATGCCTCAACGTTCAAAAGGCCAAATGAAATTACAAGGCTAACTGCATAGCGCCGCCCGGCGCGTCTCTCTCTTTCTCTGCCGACCTGAACTCCAAGCAAAATCAGCGGAGGCAGAATGGGGAGTCTGGAAAAATGGTTCAGCAACCCAAGTGACGGCATGATACCTGTCGGCAAAAAGGATTTATATGTATAAGTAAAAATCGCAATCGCCCAGCAAATCAATATCAGCAGCCACTGGCGTTTGGCGGGAACCAATCTAAGAAGTATATAAGCCAACGGCAATGAGTAGAGCAGATAAAGCAAATACCACAGGTGATAATGTGAACCGTCCGTCACCGTAGCGAATGCGTAATCTACAAACGCCATAGGGGAAAGCCAACCTGTCTGAATCCAAAAAGGAATAGAAAACACCAGATAAAGACACGTCCAAATAAAATACAGTACGAAGACTTTCTTCCATTGGCGGATGAACAATTGCAAATTGCTATTCGTCTTTTCAAGCATAGCTCCAAATGACAGTTTATTACCAAGATAATATCCTGTACATACTGCAAAAAATGGTACAGCCATTTGACCAACAATTTTAACTGCAAAGAAGTTTATTGTATCGTTTATATCTATGAAGGGATTCGTATGGATTCCAATCACCAGTAGTGCCGCGAGATATTTGGCAATAGCTACTGCCGAATTCCTGCTCTGTGTCATATCTTAATTTACGCCTCTCTTAATCATATAGTTGACCGGCATACAATTACTTTCCACAGCTTTGACGAAATCATGTATTATCTGGCGCATATGATTGCTGTTGGCAAGCATCTTATCAGATTCTGAAAATAATCCTTTACGTTAGTCTATAAGTTATTTTGCGAACACCTTATGGACAACACGACAGGTAAGATTCTTGAAATACTGAAATTCTTCTTTCTTGTGAAAGCATAGGAAGAACACCAAGTTGGGAACCACACAGCAGATCACAAATTTCAGTATTACATGCACCAAGGCTGAAATGTGAATCAGTGCACAAATGCCGTAGCAAATAGCTCCAGCTAGGAGCAGGATCAAGGCGTATTGTCCATACTTCTTGAAATAGATGGACACCTTCTCTTCAAGGCCATATTTAAATACTGCATATGGATCGTACCATATATTTGTTAGCGCTCTGGATATGGCAGTAGCGAATAGGATTCCAAACAGGCCCCACAGTTTTCCAAGCCATATTGAGCAAATCAAGTTGATGGCCGCTGTTACGATCAAGAGATAGCGGCCCTGACGAAACAGGCCCATTGTATTTTTGTACGTCCAAACGGCGCTTTGCATGCCGACCATGTAAAAGTTCAGCGCAATTACAAATGGGATCGAAATTGGAAGCACATAGGAACTTCCAAACAGCAGCCTCACGATATCTGTTGATACAACAAATATTCCGATGGATGCCCAGCCAAAGAGCCAGAAATTTGCAAGGTTAATAATATTGAACATTGCAAGCTTTTTCTCTTTTGTCTCGACTGCATTCAGATTGCCGACACTGGCGGTAATTCCGTTAAAAAGCTGATTCAGAAGCGAATTCAAGGTCCCTGACAGCAGTGTATAATTAGACGCAAGACCGACTGTTGCGAGCCCATTAAAAAATGTGATGATAATATTGTCCGTACTATTTACAAGCAGCCCGCACAGCTTCCAAATGACAAGGGCGCGTATGTTGCGGGCAAGTACCCCCTTCTCATCTTTATCAAGCGGTTTGATATTTTTCTCTGCAATATACGGATACTCTTTCCTGGCGATATACGAAACAACGATGTTGTGTACAAACGCGCCAATGCACTGGATAATCAGATACCCGATATAATGGTGTGTTGCAAAAAGCCAGATAATTTGCAGCACGCTCTGAGCGACCGTAATAATGTAATTAACGCCCGTAACAATATAGTTCTGCTGGGCTGCCATTAGTAGGGAAACGCGATAGCTGAAAAAATATGTGCTGGCGGCATTAAACAAATATAAGCCGTAAAGGAGATAGATGTTTTCCTGAATATTTGGCTCATCAATAAGCAAATGCAGGAAAGGCATTAATGCCACGCCAATTACAGCAACAACAACGCCAATTACACGGTAGCACTGTCCGTAGAACTTCACTAGGGACGCGACTTTTTCTTTGTCATCGACCGCCAAAGGCTTGTACAGTGCATACACGATAGCGCTGCCAATTCCAAGTTCGGCAAGGCTCAGCATGCTGAGAATATTTGTAAACAAGCCGCTTACGCCTAAATATTCCGCAGAAAGTGTCCGCGTAAATACCATACGGCAAACAAGGCCGAGCACTGTATTCAGCGCATAGCCCCCCAGCCCAGTAATGATATTCAAAACAGAATACTCAGTGCGTGATTTCTTTCTCATGGTTCCTCTTCAAACTAAGTCTTACTTGCCTCGCATATTGCCCGAAGCGCCATTCCCTGCGCAAACGGCATGACATCGTAAGTCTGTGCAAATATTCCAATCCCCTTGGTATCGCCTTGGCAATCATCAATTGCGCCTGTGATTCGTGTCTTTTTCAGCAATATCGAAAGGCAGCGATGTGAAATGTCTCTGTATACGCTATTTTTCAATAGTGTCGCGCATTCAGCATAAAACCATGCCATCGCCGCCGTGGCAGAACTGTCGTAAGTCCCTTCACGTTGCAGAATAGCACCAAATCCACCATCTTCATGCTGATACACAGCATACGACTGTGCAGCTTCCGAGATCCACTGTAAAACTTCTGCCTGGTATTCCGGTGTCTGTAGTTGGTAATATGTATCCATCAACCCAATCGAATACCACGCCGTACCGCGCCCCCAGCCATAAACGCCAAGCGGTAATTTGCTCTTAATATTGAATGCATGATTAGGAAGGGCTGTGCCAGCCAATAAACCATACGTGTAATACATTCTCAATTGGTCTACCGCGAGTTTTTCACATTGACTATCATGATAAACCTGTGCATATAATGCCAGAAACGGACATGTCAATCCCAAAGTATCCACATACATTTCGGGGTTATCTCGCCCCCCGGTATATGAGATCATTCCATAGTCGTTGACATTCTTCCTGATCAATTCAATTGAATAATCCATTGCCGGTCGGACTGCCTGCGGATCTTTCGCCGCCTTCAAAACAGCAAAAGACAGCATCCCGCAGTCCACAGCAACCGGCTTCTTTTTCCACATACCGGCATCGTCCAGCAAATCATTCACCGCTTGTTTGGCAGCAATGCGGGAGCTTTCGTCGTTGCTTTCCAGTAAACCGAGGATCAGGGCAGCTTTTTGCCATGACTGGATTGATCCACTTCTGTACTTGCCCTGAATGAAATCAAGAAGCATATAACGGGAGTTATCTGTGATTTTTACTGTCGGTGTGTGTTTTACCCAGCGGCGTGCAGTTCTTTCGATTACTGCGGGCCATTCCTGCTCATCCCATCTGCCAATATGAAATCGGCAGTAACGATTTTTCAAGTAAAACAGGAAATCAATTCCGTAGTTGACAATGCAAAACGCCAGCACGATTCCAAGAAGCACCTTCATCATCTGCACATCAGCTCCTCAACTGCATCCCTTGCCAGTAATGCGCGTGCTTTATATTCCGGCATAGTCTTTATCAAATGATCACGTACTGTCATTTCGTTTGCGGACAGCCAATCAAATCCGTTTGCCAATTCATCCGGATTTCGCAACTCTTGCACCGGCAAAACGTAGTGCTCCTCCGTACCGAAAATATCCCGCGCGATCCCTTTTGATTTCACAGAGTAACCGAGTACCAATGTTGGCACGCAGGTGGAATAGGCCGCAATCGTTGCGTGAGTACGGGCACCGATAAATATTCTGCAACGGGAGATATAGCCCTTTAATTCACAGCAGTTATGATCTTCTACGAGCACTACGCGGCCAGTAGAAGCAAACTTTTCATATAAACTGCGAAGCGGAATACGGTCATCGTTATTTTCGATGGCAACATGAGGGATCAACGCAACCGCCGCATCTGTGGTATTCAGAATATGCTCAATAAGACGGCAATATGCTTCGTAGGCGATACTGCCATCTTTCGCACATTGCATGATAAGTGGGCTCGCATTAATACCGATGGTGTTATCGTCCTTCCAGCCTTCCGGCAAAGGCAGCTCCACGGTGTCTAGCACGAATGCCGGATCAGCCACGAGAATCGTGTTTGGATTCACAGCTTTCAGCGTTTCATAGCTGATACTTTCTCTCGCGGTTATAAGATCGTACCGTGCAATATCCTTTGCTGTGGCAGCGTCCATTTCGGACGGCTCAAAAGAGCATCCCCAGAATACTGTTTTGCCACCTTTCTCATGGATGATTTGATTATAATGTCCCAAAATGTCTTTGCCAGCATAGCAGTAGTTGTCTCCGCCAATTGACAGGTAAGTATCGCCGCTCTGTATAGCCGAAAAGAACGATTCATGGGCAAACTTTGTATATAAATAATCGCTTCCTGTGAGTTTGTGATGTACTTTGAAGCGGAGCAATTTCATGCCAGTCAAATCTTGCTTCTTGTCCTCGTGGATGTCGGCGAGATCATTCAATCCATAAGCAAGATCCGAATCAGGCATTGTGCTCCAGAGGGTTGCTGGCATATTCAATATTTTCGCGGAAGCACGAACGATTGCTTCGCACCCATGGTTAGCACTTCCGCCATGATAATAGAAACTTACCCTTTTCATTCCATACCGTCCTGATCATGTGTTCTGCAGGCATATTCTTCGCAGCTTATTTGGCACTCTTACAATGAGTGTATATAGCGCTCGGTAAAACAGATATTTTCCTTTATACGGATCGCTGCTGTCCGCCAAATTAGCTCTACAGCGATGCAACCCCAAATAGTAATAGTAACTTGAAACACAATCGATTTTCCCAAAACCGCTGCGATTCTTTAGGAGGCACTTTTCCAGCGTCCTATTAAACGTATCTTTCCGCATAGTGCTCGTCAATGCACCGTCATGCCAGCGGTATGCATAGAGTTTTTGCGGTATACAGGCCGGTTCATACTTTGCACAAATACGCTGCCAATAGTCGAAGTCTTCTACAAGGGTCATTTCTGGATCGTATTCTCCCACAGTTTCGTATACTTTTCTGGAATACAAAAAGCATGCGCCGACAGGGTTGATACCTAAAATTGACTTCTTTGCATTATCATTGACCATAATGCATTCCACGATGTCGCCATCGCCATTGATCACGTCGCACGAGGCAAATGCAAATTCCTTTCCCTGCTGTACCAAAGCGTTGTGCATTGTCTCAAGCGCTGTTGGATAATAGTAATTGTCATCGGACGTCCAGGTAAGGAAGTCGCCTTTTGCCAAGGACAATCCCCGGTTCAATGTCCTCGGAAGACGCATGTTCTCAGGGTTTTTATAATAACGAATGCGGTGATCCTTCGCCGCATACTCCTGCGCAATAATCGCAGTATTATCGGTCGAACCATCATCAATAATCAATAGTTCCCAATTCGCGTAAGTCTGCGCCAAGACACTATCTATACTTTTGCGCATATATTTTTCGCCGTTATAGATTGGCAGCACAATACTAATCAATGATTCCATGCTTTGCTCCATTTTGTTCCTTTAAAGTCCGATTATTAAAAGCCTCCAGCTAATGCTCCCTGAAAAGCATACCGGGTATTTGCTTTATACATATCCAAACGTAGACTCTAAGCGGTCACGCATTTCCTGCCACTCTTTCTCTGAAGCATTTGCCCACTCGTCCCAACGATGCTCACTGAAATAAGGCTTCGTCTCAAGATTCTTCAAATGCTTCTCTTGAAATTCATCAAATGAACAGACAAACCTTGCTGGATTCCCTGCATAAATGCTGTTGGAGGGCACATCATGTGTCACGACGGAACCTGCTCCAATAATTACATTATCGCCGATCCGGGTATTGCAGAGAACAATGCTATCGGCTCCGATAAAAACGTTATTTCCGATTCTAACAATGCCTATCTTAGTATGAGCCCCGGCTTTTCCTGTACTCGCATCATGTGCAAGTATCCGTACATTGCTGGACAGCATAACATCGTCTCCAACAGAAATCAGCCATGGCCAATTTGCATCTATGGGATAACCGCCATAGTATTTAAAATTCTTTCCTGCGGTAAACCCGTGAGCAAAGCAATAATCCATTGTCGCTTTCTCAGGAGATGTCCCCCGCGTACAATTTTCTTGATAATGTCTATTATCCTCATGCCAGTTCTCCCCTCTACAGTCCAATCTTCAGCGCATTACGGACACGACATGCAGCCACCAAACTGCTCTTTGCCATGTTGAGCCAAAGTCTTTCTTTCGCGCTGCATCCTTCCATCTGAAATGGATGTGTTTCTATTACGTTCTCAAAGTAGGCTAATATCTTTTCAGCCTCAGCTTTGCCCAACGTCCGCATTGCCAACTGTCCCTGATAGATACAGGTAAGCCAAAGATCCTTAACAGCCAGTGGAGACAATGCAGGAAAGCGCTCTTGTATGTATGCGCAGCGCTGCACCTTTGCCTCGACAGCATCTAAACGTTTTAACGAATATCCTGCACCCATAATACTGCCGCCGCGCTGAAGGTAGTAATAGCCTATGTAATCTGAAATCGACACCTTTTTAGCTTTGCCAACAGCCTGATAGCTCCAGAAAACATCCTCGTGGCATTTTCCTTTGGGGAACAGAATATCTCTGACCAGTGCTGTCTTATAAAGCTTGTACCAAACCGGCTGCTTGAGCCATGACTCTTCAATAATTGCTCGCATGGCTTCCTCTTGATTCAGCACACAGTTCCCATCCCGCGTCAGCATGCGAGACGGCGTTTTGTTCTCCCACACCATCTGTACACCACAGGCCGCGATGTCGCTGTTATCCTCTGTCAAGCGCTGATAAAGGTACTCGTACATATCCGGCGCAATCCAATCATCGCTATCGACGAAAGCCATCAGTTCCCCGGTTGCGACGGTCATCCCTGCATTTCGGGCATCCGACAAGCCGCCGTTGGTTTTGTGTATCACCCGAATACGGCTATCTTTTTCCGCCCATGCATCGCACATGGCGGGGCAGTTATCCGGCGAACCATCGTCTACCAAAATGATTTCCAGATTTTTATACGTCTGGTTTACGATGGAGGACACGCACTTATCCAGATATGGTTCCACCTTATAGACAGGGACGATAACGCTGATCTTTGCAGTATCCACAGGGTTCACCTCCCAGCCTCCAGAATACTCGTAACAATCTTAGCTGGCTCAAAATCATCCAGCGGCACATTCCGAACGGAGCCAATGTCACCAGATTCTATCTGCCGAATTGCGCGAGTGATATCTTCCACAGTGTTCCGACAGAAAACATATCGATTAAACTTGCCAAAATAATCTTTCAGTACAGCCTGCTCGTCCTCTGTGCCATCAAGGATAAATAGGATCGTTTTGTCCGTTGCAGAATACTGATATATCTTGCCTGGTATTTGACCGCCCTGCCGATTGCAGAGAAACACAAGAACATTGGTGCAGTCCTCGATTGGTTTCAGTTCTGCTAAAGGAAGGCGCGGATGAATATGGATCTTATCTGTCGAACGGAAAAGATTACTCGGGTTTCCACAGATATTGACCTCGACTCCTGCCTTGTCTGCCGCTGTATAGAATGGTTCTAAGTCTCTTGCCGCTGGTGCATAGTCGCCAAAGTAGCCATAGATATTTCGCCCAAAGGATTTATGTACAGGCGTAGCGTTCTTGTAGTATGCAGGTAGTGGCATCCAAAACATCTTTTCCGCCGACTCAGGAAATAGCTTCTGCTGATTCCGCAGCGTCAGCGGACTGACATAGCAGACTTTTTCCGCTAACGACAGCAACCGCTTTTCTTCCCGACGTACACACTCCTGACTATTGAAGCCATACACATCAGAATACCAAGGATCCTCCCAAATCTGGATCCAGTGTTTGGCTTTGATCCTACTTGTTTTGAGAAGCCTGTATGCAGCCAAGTGGCTAACCGGGGGATGCGAAATCGAAATCACAAGGTCGAAGCTAACGTCGCAGGAAAACCTCTTGCATTTTTGATAAAATACCTTATCCATACCATAAGGACCATATAATGCGCGGATTCGGCTTTTTATGCTCTGAAGCAGGCCATCTGGCTGTCTACTAGGCGTAGCAACCGTTCCTTCCGTATTCTGCTCATCTGCGCTGGACATACCTTTTTTGAAGTGCGAAAGACGTTCATATAGGGAAATGGCCCGTATATAGTGACGATCGATCTCATCCGGAATTTCCATTGACAAGTCCGCCGGGTAGTCTGCAGGATCTATACTTAATGACGATACATGTGCGCCAGCATCAACAAGTCCTTGCAGATACGCAAGGTGGCATAGATTTGCAGAGCTGTTTACAGACAGGCAATATCCATTTATGACCAATACATTCATATTATTTACCTTTGTGAATCAGTTTCAGCAGCATATCTTCCACTGCGCGGACAGTATTTTCCGTGCTGAAGGTCTTGCCTCGCTCGGTAGCCTTTTCTTTATAATGGGTAAGCTTGTCCGGGTGGTCGAGCAAATCCTTGATCCCCTGATACAACGCTTCCTCGCTGTTTTCAGTCACGACGCCCCATTCGTTATGCTCACCCAGCATTTCCTTCATGCCAGAAACTTCAACGGTGCAGACAGGCGTTCCAACGATTAGCGCCTCAGTGGCGGCGGTAGAAAAGCCCTCCGCAAAGCTGGCGCAGACAAAAAGGTCACACTTTGAGACATACTTATAGGGATTGGTCTGGTAGCCAAGCAAAGTGACAGCTTCTTGTAGGTCATTTGCTTGAATATAGCGTTCCATTTCCTGCTGAAGCGGGCCAATACCAAGAATGTAGAGATGGACGGGATACTCCTCATCCCGCAGGCGCTTGATGGTGGACAGCAGACGCATATAGCCCTTGGATTCCTTGAGTGTTCCGACCGCCATCAGCCGTATTTTCCCGTCATCCATCAACTCTGGCGCGGTATCATCTGCATGAGCCAGTATTTTCTCGGATTCCACTGTGTTGTACAGTACACGACATGGCTTCTGAAAATTCAGAATGCGGCAGAAGTCATCATGGACATACTGCGAAACGCACACAGTCTGGTCAAAGTGGTCGTAGCACTCGCGCGCTTCGCGCTCACTGCGGAACGAGCCTGACAGGCGTTTCATCGTATGCTGCTCCACATGGATCCACGATACGAGTTTGGTATTCGCGTCATTACAACCACTGATGACACGCGCAGAGGGGCCTTCCAGATAGGAGACTTCGATATCGTAATGCTCCTTCACACACATGCGGTGCAGCTGCGCCGGAGTTAGCAGCTTCATTAGCTTGCTGTTACCCGGCACCTCTTTCGGGAATACCGCACGGAAGTGAATATCTGACGCAAGGAACTGCTCATTCACACCGCCGCCAAACAGCGCCGTCACGGAGATATCAAATTTTGAACGATCCATATTATTGACCAGATTGACCAATACCTTTTCGGCACCGCCCTGGCCGAGGTCATGGATGAGAAAAAGAACCTTCAGCATTTGCCTACCCCTCGCTGATTTTTTCGGATGGCCTGCCGTAAACGCGCAGGAACCAGTCCATTTATCATGGGAATAAACGCTTTCAAATAGCTTTTCAGGCCAAGGTGCAGCAGTTTGCATCCTTGCAACCGAACATAGGTTGAATTCACGCGATAGATATATTTCCGCCGATTCAGAGCATTCTGATCGTTGCGCATCCGGTAGAGCGGCTGCTGAATATTACAGCAGCGATAGCCTGCCGCATACAGCTTGATCCAGAGATTCACATCCTCGACCCGCAGCATTCGCTTATCTACAGTGTACCCACCCACCGCGTCCATGCACTCTTTACGAAGCATGACCGGTGCGTGGCAGATGGCTGTTCCTTCCACAACACTTGCGGGTGTCGGAAACTCCGGAAGTGTTGTTTGTCCCCATTCGCCGGTTTCATCGAACAGGATCATGGGACTGCTGGTAATTTGAAACTCTGGGTGATCTTCCAGTAAAGTAACCTGCTTTTCAAAACGATCCGGTAGGCAGTCGTCGTCGCCGTCCATCCGGGCAATGTAGTCGCCGGTCGCCGCAGCCAAACAGTTGTTCAGAGTCTGGTTGAGGCCAAGATTATGTTTATTGCGCAGAAGAATCAGCCGGTTTTCTGTGGCAGCAAGGTGCTGTGCAACTTCATAGGTATTATCCGAGGAGCCGTCATCGCAAAGAATAAGCTCCCAGTTTGAATAAGTCTGATTCTGAATAGCGGCAACCGCCTGCGGCAATGTCTCTGCACAGTTGTAAATGCCCATTAGGACAGATACTTTAGGATCCATCGCTACTTAACTCCTCGTAGTTATGTTCAAAATCAATCAAAAACGGATGATGCTTCCAGACGCGATCTTCCTCCGGAGGAAGCTGCATATAGTCGCCGTACTCTACACGCAGGGTCGAGTCCGCATCTGCAACACACATATACTGCTTCCCGTTAAACTCAATTGTCTTCACGTTCTCGAATAGGTTTGCGGGATAATACTTGCGGCTGCTCCTGATGGTGCTTGGAAACACATATTGCAGGGATTCATCCCCGTTCCAGCTGCGGATTTTCTTCTCTGCACGCTCACGCCGCACAGAGTATTTTTCCTTCGGCGCTTTGAGTAATATCTTTTCGACTTCGCCAACCATTCCTCCAGAGCCACTGGTATGTCCGCGACTGTATAGCAGGTTCACGGCACAGGCAATATACTGGATCCTCCGTCCGATCTTGCCGGACGGAACCCGATCACCGGGGAAAATATCAACGAATATGCCTTTGTGGTAATGCTTCGTCCGTTCCGCCTCGTCCTGTAGGAAGGCCGTATGGTCCTTTCTGATTTTGGTGAAGTTCTGCGTAAAATCCGAATCCGTTCTGGTGTTTTGCAGAATATATCCTTTCGGCGCAGACTGATCCCAGACAGCAAGCAGCTTTTCATAGTCCTCTCTGGGCATCATTATGTCAATGTCATCATCCCACGGGATAAAACCCTTATGCCTCACGGCACCAATCAAGCTGCCGTAGGCCAGAGAATACCGAAGACCGTGCTCCGTGCAGACCTGATGGATCACATCCAATATCTCCTGCTCTGCTGCCCAGATTTGCCGCTGGAGTTGATCTGATGTTTGCGTCATGCTCATATGTCCTTTCTCTCCCGCAGATAGCTGGACGCATCCTTGAAGAAGCTTGCTACGATCATGAGAATGATGATCCCAATAGGAAACGCCGCAATGATAGATACGGATTGCAGGCTGTTCATGGAATTCTCCGAGAATATCAGTGCGATGGGCAGAAGGATAAACACCACTGCCCAGAAGGTGCGGATGCGTTTATCCGGCTCCTGCTCCGGCTTCAATCTCTTATACGAGTAGCTCGAAACGACCATCGTCAGCGCGTCAAATGTGGTGGAATAGAATGCAACCATCGTGACCGCCAGCAAAATCAGGCCAAACTCTGTCAGCGGGAGCGTATCGAATATTTTCATGATTGCTTCGGAATAATCGCCACCTGCCGCAATAAAGCCGGTAACGTCAAGGCCATGCTTGAGCTGCTGTGCAAGGCCGTAATTGCCAAGGATGATAAACGAGGTAAAGGTGCCTGCAAGGCCCCAGCCGTAACCGCCGAGGATCGTATTGCGAATAGTACGCCCCTTGCTGATCACACCAATAAAGAAAGGCGTTGCAACGCACCAGACCATCCAATAGGCCCAGTAATAAATCGTCCAGTTCTGCGGGAAGCTCGTTTCCCGCAGCGGATCCATCCATGTTGCCAGCCCGATGAAGTTCTGGGCAAGATTGCCGATTGCGGAAAAACCCGTTTCCAGAATATAGCGCGTCTCTCCGCCGCCAAACAGGACATAGGCCAACAGCGCAAAGAAGCAATAACTGCAAATGGCGGCGAGCTTCGCGATTCCTTTCATGCCGAACCAGACCGTAAAGGTGTAGACTGCCGCGATCATCAAAAGGATTGCTATCGTTAACCCAATGCTGTCCTGCAGGCCAAACACACGGCTGATCGCTCTGGAAAGCAGCGGCGTTGCGAGAGAAAACGTCGTCGCTGTGCCCGCAATCAGCGCAAAAATCGCAGTCAGGTCGATCACACGCCCCCAAACTCCATCTACCCGGCTTCCCAGCAGGGGGCGGCAGGCTTCAGAGAATTTCTGCTTATCACGGCCGCGGATATGGATCATAAAGCCGAACGCAACCGCAAGCACGATATAAAAGCCCCACGCGATAGGTCCCCAGTGAAAAAGCGGGTAAGTGGATGCCCATTTCTGCATGCCGCCCATCATTTTCACCTGCGGCTCATTAGCATACAGTGCCCACTCGCACAGAGAATAAAACAGAATGTCCGCAGCCATGGTCGATGTGAAAATCATAGTACCCCACTGAAAAGAACGATACTGCGGCTTTTCACAGTCGCCAAGTTTGATCTTGCCGAATTTGGAAAAGGCTATGTAAAGCGTACAGCCGACAATGCCAACGCCGAGCAGCGCATAGTAGAGGCCATAGTCATCTCCCAGAAAGCCTCGCACCACGCTTAGGACGAGCTTGGAGCCTTCCGGGAAAATCATAAACAGCGCACATACCGTCAGTACAATCGCCAGCGGCACCAGCATAGATACCCAGTCAAGTTCTCTTTTCAGTGTGTCCTTTTTCATAGGTCAATCGAAACCGCCTTTGTAGGATGGATCAGCCTCGCAAAGCTCTGTGAAGCTGTCAATTTCGCGTAGGTCTTCCGCTGAAATGGGGTAAACGCCGAACTGGTACTCATCAGGGTGGCAAAACATTGCAACATCATCCCAGTAAATGCTCCGATTTTCGTTTTGCACAAATTCCAGTTCCAAGTGCTTTCTGAGTCGCTGCCCATCTTCTGCTGTCCAGCGTGACACGCTGAAAAGCTGCCAGCCATGATCACCGCCTGTGCGGCTGCATTTTGTCACAATCCCGTTTTCGACTGTCAGCAGCCATTCGTCTGTAGTGCTGTCCGTCCAGGCGCAGCTATACCCGGAGCAGGTAAATTCCCTGTGAAGGATCGCTGGATTGCGGATGATCTGATCGCCGTCCAAAATAATCGCGTTGTTCAGATATTCACGCGCAACATAGAGGGACGCAATATTATTGCACTCCGCATACCACGGATTTTCTATCAGAGTGATGTCGTCGTACTTCTTTGCCCATTCATAGAATTGCTCTTTGAGGTATCCGACCACGACGTAGATCTCATGAATTCCGTTTTTGTGCAGAGCTGCGATGATCGTATCGATCATGCGCACACCATTGACTGCGACCAGTGGTTTGGGCGTCATCAGGGTCACAGGGCGTAGCCGCTGACCGATGCCCGCAGCCATAATGATCGCACGTTCTATCATGTGTTCAGACATAATCTCTGCCAAATACCTCTCTATATTCTCGGAAGAATATCTCGCTGTATTCTCTTGCGTAGTCATATTGACGTTGCGCGTAAGCACCGAACTCTACACCACAATGATGCTTGAACTCGCACCAGTTGCTCCACACAAGGCCGCTGACAGCGATGTAGCAGTGCACCTTCATGCGGGTCAACTTGTCGCAGCCGTCGATGAAGTACAGATCGATCAGTTTTTCAGCTTCCTCCCGATCATACATCGCATAGATAATAAACATTGCAATGTCCAGATGCGGATCCTGCATTCCTGCATACTCCCAGTCGATGAGCCTGATCTGCTCTGCACCATCTGCGTCGTGCACAAACAGGAAGTTATCCGGAACCGCGTCAATATGACAAAGCTGGAGGCTCTTCGGCTGTTCGTCGATGAATCTCTTCAAACTGAGAACCGCCCGTTTCGTTTTATCGTAATCCGCATAAATGGAAGATTCGCCTTCCCAAAGGCTCTCGTAAAAATCCAGACGCTCCCACAAATCAAAGCTGTGCGCAACATGCAGCCTGTTTGAATGGAACTCCCGCAGAGCTGCAACGCACTTTGCGACTTCATCCCAGTTCCCACTGTTGCAAACATGTGCATCGGTCAGATATGACGCGATTTTGATTCCTGTTACCGGATCAAAATAATGAACCGTTTCGCTTATTTTAAGCGGAGCAATCGCCCTGTAGACGGCATACTCCTGCGCTCGACTGATTAGTTTCTCCGTTCCTTCACCCGGAACACGAATAATATACTGATTTTCTTTGACTGAAAACGCATAGGAGCGGTTCGTCATACCAGTTTTCATTGTCCGAAGCGCTTCCACTTCATCTGCCCGGCAAATACCGCATGATTCAATTAATTGGGGGATAGAAAAAGTGGGCATACATTAACCTCCAAATAGGCTGGTGATAAACTGCCACAGTGAAATTGCCGAATAGTCATTTCCAAAGTCCTTTGAAATGCCAAATTCATACAGAAAATATCCAAAGTACAGCACAGCTGCACAAATCGTAATAAACTGTGCTGAACGCTTGTTGAATAACTTTTTTATCATCAACGGAAGCGCAATTGCCGTGGCTATCTCAAAATAAGCCGCCATACGTGCAAATAGATTTGCTGCCTGAATCAAGCCGATCATCAAAATAAACGCGCTGACCATACTCATATTCACAAACAGATTTTCTGTTCTTGTCGAATTAGAAAAGAGCCGTTTTCGAAATACAAGCGCAAGTAACGCAGGGACCCAATAGACGATAACTCGCAGGATATTGATAGGATTATTATCAAATACCTCGATTTCTGCAACCAAAGCCCCTATTGACTGCGCATATTCCATAAACGCACCTAAAGTAGCATCGTAGGTCGCCATTGCGAAAATCGCCGCCAACAGAAACCCAATGCTTGTCTTTCCCCATGGTTTTCCAAACAATAGCGGCACAATCGCAAACATGAATGC